>Ga0163144_10024120_pt1 | contig 11947 bp, 10 predicted proteins | sample OliLak19BULKMAT1_FD_123175 | JGI IMG/M metagenome (GOLD analysis project Ga0163144, IMG submission 123175) | Freshwater microbial mat bacterial communities from Lake Vanda, McMurdo Dry Valleys, Antarctica - Oligotrophic Lake LV.19.BULKMAT1 | ecosystem: Environmental > Aquatic > Freshwater >...
CGCTAGCCGCGGGTCGTCTCGCTGCCACCCGCGGCTAGCGCTTTGCGGCTCACAATCTCGGAATAGACTCGCTGCCACCCGCGGCTAGCGCCTTGCGGCTCACAATCTCGGAATAGTCTCGCTGCCACCCGCGGCTAGCGCCTTGCGGCTCACAATCTCGGAATAGTTCTTGGACAGGTTCTAAGGACCGCTTGAGACGTACCAACCAGCACAACGCGCCAGCGAGTGGCTTGCAACTCTGCCACTCGCATGCGCGTCGTGCTTGTGTGGATAAGAACGGCTGAGGTGCTGGCTCCGAGAATCAGGCCCCGATCATTGCCAGAAACTCCTCTTCCGTCAGAACCGTGACACCCAGCTCCTGAGCTTTCGTGAGCTTACTTCCGGCGGCTTCACCGGCGACGATGAAGTCCGTCTTCTTGGAAACACTTCCGCTGGCCTTGCCGCCGTGGCTGCGGATCAGTTGTTCGATCTCATCACGTTTCATGCGGACCATTGTACCGGTCACGACCAGCGTCCTGCCCAGGAGTTTTCTCTGCTCATCAATGATCGAGAGTTCGATTGCCTGTCCACAATTCAGGCCGAGCGATTTCAGTGCGCTGAGCAGGCTGATGCCGTACTCAGTGCGAAAAAACAGATAGACCGAACCGGCGATAACCGAACCGATTTCGTCCACTGACGACAATGCAACTTCCGACTGTGCCGCGATTTCATCCATCGTGCCGAAGGCTCGTTCCAGAGTTCTTGCATTGGTCTGACCGACGTGGCGTATGTTCAGGCCGGTCAGCAGTCTCCAGAGCGGCTGCTGTTTCGATCCTTCGATGCCCGACAACAGCTTATCGATCGACTTCTCACCGAGGCGATCAAGTTTGAGCAGCTCGTCGCGATGATCTTTCAGTCGGTACAGTGACGGAATGCCGTCCACCAAATTTGCCGCCAGCAGTTGCTCGACGAGTTTCTCACCAAGTCCGTCAATATTCATCGCCGGCCGCGAAGCGAAGAAGATCAGCGTCTCACGCAGCTGAGCCGGACAGGCGGGATTCGGACAACGGATGTAAACGCCGCCATCGTCCTGCTGCACGGGCGAACTGCATTCCGGACACTGAGTCGGAAAAACAAATGGTGTTTCGCTGCCCGTTCGGGCGGCTTCGTTGACTCGCAGGACATGCGGGATGATCTTGCCGGCTTTCTCGACGACGACCATGTCCCCGATGCGAATTCCCAGTCGAGTCAGCTCGTCGCGATTGTGCAGGCTGGCGCGCGAGACTGTCGTCCCGGCGATCTCCACCGGCGCCAGTTCGGCTACGGGGGTCAGCGCACCTGTTTTGCCGACCTGAATCATGATGGCTCGCACGCGGGTCTCTGCTTCGTAGCGTTCCCACTTGTAAGCGCGCACCCAGCGGGGGCTTTTCGAGGTCGCCCCGAGCTGATCACGATCCGAAAGAGAGTTCAGCTTGATGACCAGACCGTCGACTTCGAACGGCAACTCAGAAACGTTTGCGATCATGTCGGCACAAACATTGAGCAGGTCTTCAAAGCCGTGCGCCTGCGAAACGCCCGGCGTCGTCGGGATGCCCATTTCGCGGATCGACGTAAGAAATTCGCTGTACGACGCCCATGCGATCCCGTCCACAAATCCCACGCCGTGAGCCAGGAACCGCAGCTTACGTTCTCGAGCCAGCTTTGGATCAAGCAGCTTGAGTGCTCCGGCGGCCGCGTTCCGGGGATTTTTGAATGGCTCTTCACCAGCCTTCACTTGCGCCGCTTGAAATGCAGCAAAGTCTTCGCTGAGGATGACGATCTCGCCGCGGACTTCGAGCGTCGCAGGAGCATGCTCGGTCATCAATCTCAGAGGTATTCCGGCAATGATTCGGGCGTTGGCCGTCACGTCATCACCCACGGCCCCGTTGCCGCGTGTCGCCGCGCGGACCAGAGTGCCGTTGTCCCAAATCACAGCGATGGCCACTCCGTCAATCTTGTATTCGACCGAATAGTCGAGATGCTCACGTTCCAGCGCCTTACGCAACCCGGCATCCCAATCCACAAGTTCCGATTCCTGAAATGCGTTTTCGATCGACAGCATCGGCACGCGATGCTGCACCTGAGTGAACCCTTCGACCGGTTCGCCGCCGACTTTCCGACTGGGACTTTCAGCGGACTGCAACTCCGGATGAGCATTCTCCAGCTCTATCAGCTGCGCCATCAGCGAGTCGTATTCGCGGTCAGTGATTTCCGGACGGGCGTTGACATAATACAGCAAGTTGTGGCGTTCGAGCTCCTGCCGCAGCGAGGCAATCTGTTCGATTGGAGTCTGGTTGGTCATGGTTGTGCCGGGAAGAATCAATGTGCCCCGACACTCCGTGTCGGGAATTAATTCCAATCTTTGTTTCTCAGCATCACAAATTCCGCCGCGGAATGGCGGGCACATTGTCACGGCGTCGAACTCTTCACCCTGACTCGAAACAGTCCTCCGCCGGCCGTGATGTACAGTGTCGATGCATCGTTGCCGGCACCGAACCCGCAGTTGGTTGGCAGTGACTCGGTCTTGATGAAGTCGAGTTCTTTGCCGGACGGATCATAGACGGCAATCCCGAAGCGCGACTCAGACCGCACTGCGGCGAAAATTCGACCGGAGGCATCAACAGCCATGCCGTCGATGCCGTTCTCCTTTCCGAAGTCCACCAGGACTCGCGGGTTCGACAGCCCGCCGTCTTTCGCAACATTGAATGCCAGCAGCTGCATCCGCCCTTTCCTGCCGGGGACCTGCCCAGGAATTCCGGACGATCCATTGTCGGTCTCTGCGACGTACACCGTTTGGCCGTCGGGTGAAACTTCAACGCCGTTCGGTTTCCTTGCTGGCGACATTTCGAGGCTCACGGTTCTCGTTTTGGGATCGAAGCGATAGACGGCCATCCCGGGCAGTTCCATTGGCTCCGAGCCGACATAACGCGGATCGGTGAAGTAGACCATGCCGTTCGGATGCACGACGAGATCGTTCGGAGAATTGAACGGATGTCCCTCGAACATTCCGACCAGTGGTTTCACGTCGCCGGATTCCGTGACTTCGCACAGAGCGCGACTGCCTCCATTGGCACCGCAGCAGGCCAGCAGTCGATCGCCCGAGTCAAAGGCGAGACCGTTGCTCTTGCTGCTGGCGCTGCAGAACACACGAGTCTTCTTCGTGGCGGCATCGAAGACCAGAATCTGACCGGGCTTCTTTGCATCACTTGGAATGTCGCTGAAGAAGACAAGCCCGTCCGACCTGACCGCGACTCCCTCTGTGAACTCGCCCTCGTTCCAAAGTCGCTCCGGAACCGTGTTCGGCGCAAACACGGGATCGGCCGCGTGAGTTTCCGAAAGCCAGCACAGACAGAGAACCAGAAAATGGAGTGGCATGGGGCACCTGGAGAGTCTGAACGGAATACAAAGATCTGCGGCTGCCGGACACCAAGGGCAGCCGTTGATGCAAAGAGCCTATCGAATCTGAATCCGTCCGCGAAGCACACGGCTGCCGTTTTCATTCCAGGGATGGAGTTTTGGCAGTTGACACATGACGGATCGCTGAAATCATCCTGAGGACAACAGTCAAGGGGGCGTTTTACGCGGTTTGACTACCGAACATGCGTCTTTACCTGAATCCTGAATTCCTGATAACTTTCCGGGGTTGTTGAGTGCGAAGCCAGGATCCCAGGGACGGGAGTTTTGAATCATGGATGTGTCCTCGCGCGCCTTCGGGCTGATTTGGCTGACAGGATTTTGCTGTGTGTTTGCCGGATGTGGCACGACTGAGGTGCCGATTTCCGACGGCGATGAGGATCTGCTCGCGGCTTTGCTTGAACCGGAGGGCGATACCAGGCCTGAACCCGCCGAGTCCGCCAGTGACACCGCGTCGTCATCGACCATCGCCCGTGAAAGCAACCAGGGGGTTAATGTTGCGTCTCACGTTTCCACAACGGCTCGCGGCGAACGTCTGGAGCTCCGACTGCAGAAAGGTGACCGCTTTCCGCTGATGAAGACGGTCGAGCAGATACTTGAGCAGCGATCGGCCATCGCTCCGGCAGTGGCTCGCACAAGGCTGGAACTGATGCTTGCGATCACCGTGGAAGAGGTGAAGTCTGATGCGGTACTGCTGGGCGTGACGTATTCACGAGTGGCCTATGAACACAACGTCAACGGTCAGCGCCTTTCCTATGATTCCGCCAACCATCAGGGAGCCGTTCCCTGGGACGCAGTTCCGTACGCGGGAATGATCGAGAATGGATTCTCGTTCTGGCTCGGCCGCGACAACAGAATTCGCGAACTTGTTGGCTATCAATCGTTTCTGGAACGCTGCGTGGCAGAGGTGCCGCTGGAGCGGCGTCAGACACTGCTGTCGGAAATCAGTAACCGTTTCGGCGACGACGGCGTTGCAAACTTCATCGACGACTCGATCGGTCTGCTGCCTTATGACGCGACGGTCGACGCCGATGCGGCGACCCGTGTTCTCCCCGGCGACGTCTGGACGCGTGAGCGTCGCCTGATGCAACCAGTCCCGATTTATCTCACGTCGACCTATCGATTAACCGGCATCAACCGGAAGACAGCAGAAATCGAGATCCTGGGGCGAGTGGCATCCGGAGAAGCCGTGGCCGGATCGGAACACGGACGTCTGAGGATCATTGGCGGCCATAGCGAGGGTCATTGCTCGGTTGACCGTGCGACCGGACTTCCGCTGGAAATGCATCTGACACGATCAATCACAATGAAACTGACCACGTCCGACAATCAGGAGGTGACTCAGGAGAAGCAGATCGTCACGACAATCCGCTCGTTTCCGGAAACACGCGGATCGGTCACCGGGATTTCTCAACCGCCGCAGATCCGGCAGGCTGGCGGCACGTCCAACGAACCGGGCCGTGCAAGTTTCATCCCGCCCAATGGTGGGGCAGCTCCGGCTGTTCACGCCGCATACCCGGACTGAATGCACGTCCGCTGTGGATGTGGAGTCATTTGGGGCAGTCATCCAGGATCTACCAGAGATGCCAGTTGTTTGTGAGCAGAATGTATCCGCCCAGCAGTCCATTCGTGACAGCATGCATCGTGACGCAAGCCCAGAGATTTCTGGTCCTTCGGTACAAGGCATTGATCATCATGCCCCAAACCGTCGCCGCCAGAAATTCCGGATGAGCTGATGCGAACGCGATTGTGACCACGACAAAACTGAAGAGAGTGAAATGGCCATGTGAAACCGATTCAAAATCATCGGCTATGAGATATCGAGCCAGAAAGCCGCGCCAGAAAAGCTCTTCGGCCAGCGGCACAATGACGGCCAGTTCAATCAGTCGCACGACAACAAACGAGATTTTCCACGCAGAAAGTCCACCATCTGCGAACGGATCAAATCCGACTCGATTCCCCTGGAACAACCAGGCACTTAACTGCCGGATGCCGGGGAGTGTCGACTGCAGCGATTCCAGTGCAACCCAAATGACACAGCCCAACACACCGGCTGTGATCGCCAGTCGCAATCCGACAATTGAGAACGCCGGATAATGTCGTCGGAACAACCATAATGCTGCCGCAGACAGAATTCCCTTGGCGGTGCAGATCAGCTCATAACTCAAACCCAGCCAACCGGTCGATTCCATCATGGTGGGCACGACGTACAGGACGAATGGCGCGACGTAGGCCAAAAGCCTGCCGTGATTCTCGGTTCCTTGTGACATGATGCATCCGCGAGTAAACAGGACCTTGCCGGGAATTCGGCGTTGAAAAATCGACATGGCTCATTGCCGGGTGGCGATTGAGTCGTGAGCAACGCCGGATATGTCCATCAGACGACTGTCGATGCAGCTGCTCCGCGTCGGCGGCGGACAGCATGAACCACTTGACCGATCCCGCCAAGGCTCAGGAGAAGGAAGGACAAATATTCCAGGACGCACGATGCACCTTTGAAAGTCAATGGGCCCCGTTTTTCAAATCCGCAACCGGGTTTCCGTTGAGGAACACGGACAACTCGCGCAGAATCCACTGAAATCCAGGCAGCACCATCGTTCGGACAGTTGTGTCAATTCAAAATCAGCCACGGAGAGTGATTGTGAGAGTACCGGTATTGATCACAATGTTGTGCTGTTCTCCGTCGTTTGCGCAGGAGGCGCTGCCAACCCCGACTGAATTCCTGTATCCGCTCGCCGTGGTCGCACAGTCAGACGGAGTTGTTTTCGTGGCAGATCGGAATCTGCCGGGAATCTGGAAGATCGAGAACGGACAGAAGACGGTTTATTTTCGGGCGTCGAAGAAATTCCGGACTCCCCTGAATGCTGTCCGTTGTCTGGCAATCGATCATCAGGGCAAACTGCTGGCCGGCGATTCGTCGACACGCGAGGTTTATCGTTTTGATGATGCCGGGCAACCACAGCCGCTGACCAAAGGCTGGATCGGAATTCCAATGGCACTTGCTGTCGCCGCTGACGGCACGATCTATACAGCAGATCTGGAACTGCATCGCATCTGGAAAATGCCGGCGGAAGGTGCTGCGGAACCGACCGAATTTGCAGTCATCAACTCACCGCGTGGTCTGACGCTGGATTCCGACGGCAACCTCTGGGTACTTTCGACTTCCAGCAAAGACGGACAGATTCAAAAAGTGCTCCCGGACGGAAAGATCGAGAGCCTGATCAAGGACCATCCCTTCAATCTGCCGCACAACATTGTTCGTCTCGACGATGGAACGATGTTCGTGACGGACAACTATGAACACTGCGTCTGGAAAGTCTCCGCCGACGGCAAACCCGAGAAGTTTGTCAGCGGTGCTCCGCTGGACCGTCCGGTCGGACTCTGCCGCAGCGGCGAGAACCTGCTCGTCGCTGATCCTCACATCAGAACGATTTTCTCACTCGCCCCCGACAAGACGCTGACGGTGCTGGTCAGTTCTCCGGTCGATCCGCCCGCGACCGCTGCTGCGGTTCCCGCGGCTGCAACGACCCCGGTGCCCCCGGCTAAGTAATACACGCGCGAGTAAACTGGAGCCGTCTTTGTCCCCCGAACTCAAGAGTCAACTGACGCCGGCACTCGGTCGCATTCCGAGCGGGGTTTTCATTCTCATCGCCGGCGATGGCAGCGGACGCACGACCGGACTCCTGACGAGCTGGGTTCAGCAGGCCTCGTTTGAACCGCCACAGGTCACAGTGGCTGTCAACAAGAGTCGCTACGTGATCGATTGGCTGAAGTCCGGCGCGCCGGTCACTTTGAATCAGGTGGCGAAGGGTGACAACACACTGTTCCGGCATTTTGGCAAGGGCTTTGAACCGGATGCGGACGCTTTTGCCGGTGTGGACTTGCTCGAAGGCACATCCGGACTGCCGTTGTTGACGGCGTCAATGGTATCGATGGAAGGTGTCATCGCCGGTCAGATGGAAAGCGGTGACCACCGGATTCTTCTCGTGACTCTGACCCATGCCGTCTGCCACCGCGAGCCGTCAGAATGTGATCCGTTCGTGCATCTGCGCAAGAACGGATTCAGCTACTGAATCAGGCAGACGGACTGCTGATCAGGACCGAACCGCCTCGTCACCGCGGTGAGTCTGGTCGTCAAAATCGTCGTAACGGCAGATGTCAACGGCCTGATCCATGCGACGGGAACAGCATTATTTACCGGACGAGCGGTCGCGGGCGAGGGGCAGGAACACCTGCGCAAGCAGGAAAACGATCAGAGGCGTGATCCACAGGATGCGACCCAAATGCAGCAGCCAGTCCGGCAAATCTGCGAGCTGAGCCAGGATCAGATAGGCCACCATGCCAAACAGCATGAAAGTCAGAACGCCGCATCCCATCGCGGTCATTTGACTCTTGAAAAGGCCGCGTTCGCTCCCCGTATCAAAATGCACGTCAACGGTGCGGCGGCGGCGAAGTGACTTGTCTGCGGCGTCTGCCAGTTCCTGTGTCGCCGAAAACGAATCCATCCACTTTGAGCAGAGGTCTCGCGAATGGCACAGTGCCACGATCCTGGACAGTTGCTTCGGAGATCGCTCTATTCCAAACTCCTGAAGGGTCCCGTCGACCAACATCAGCCGAAGGAATGCGGCGACCGGCTCCGTACCGGACGACGGATGGATCGTGAGCGTCGCAGGCGGCAGACTTCGTTCCGCATTCGGCTGTGAGTTCAGCGTAATCAGCCGGGAGAGAAGGCTTCCTCCCGGAGCAAGCGAGTCGAGAGCGGTTACCTGGGCATACTTGAGCCCGCTGGCCGAAAGGACGTCCAGCCCCTGCTCAACGACGCTGCGCAGCCGTGACAACTTCGGCATGGCGGAGTCCTGCAGTGCATGATCTGCACCTGGCGCGGGCACGGGCGTCAGAGACAGCGCCAGCTGCTGAATCTGCAAAGGATTGACGTCCAGTTCGTGTCGATCGATTGGAAGAGCCGTCAACCCGAATCTTCCCGTCAGCGGAATCACCGAGCACCGCGATTCGTCCAGGATGAGGTGCAGCTCGAATGAGAACGCCGGTGTGCATGACGACGGCAGGATCACAACGACATGCTTGTCTGCCTGCGACGCCGCGCGGGCCAGCCGCAGCGCGTCGTCAGGATCATCTACCGCGAGTACCACGACGTCGACGTCCGCAGCCAGCAGTGATTCTTCAGCGGTTGCTTCCAGCCGCAGCGGAATCTGCGACTTTGCGACTGCATCCGCCAGGTCGCCGGAAACCGCACAGGCGGTCAGGCAATGCTCCGTGGACTCCGAAACTTCTCGGAGCAGCTCGATTGCTGCAGCAATGGTTCCGACGACGGTGAATTTCATGAAGCTTGACGATTGAGAGGATGACGTTCGGCCCGTCAGGATTTATCATTCAGAGTTTAGACGGAACAAAAGACGGGTCGAGCCGCTTCACCGGATTCCCGATGTGTTCTCATTCCCGGATCTTCCATGTAGGATGGGCTCATCTGGCCCGTCCTGACTTTTTCCCTCTGCCCGCTCTGCATGTCTCCTTGCCTTCGGCCGCCACCCAATGAATTCCCCCTCACCAATTGTCGGCGTCATCATGGGAAGTCGTTCGGACTGGGAGACCATGACCGCCGCCGCCGAAATCCTGCAACAATTCAACGTTCCGTTTGAGTGCAAGGTCGTCTCTGCCCACAGAACGCCGGCGTGGATGTGTGAGTACGCGACGGAAGCTGAAGCCCGCGGTCTGAAAATCATCATTGCCGGTGCCGGAGGTGCCGCTCACCTGCCGGGTATGATTGCGGCTCAAACGATTTTGCCGGTCCTCGGCGTTCCTGTACAAAGCAAAGCACTCAACGGTCTGGATTCTTTACTTTCGATCGTCCAGATGCCTGGAGGAGTACCAGTCGGAACCCTGGCCATCGGCATCGCCGGGGCGCGCAATGCCGGATTGCTCGCCGTGCGAATTCTGGCCGTCCATGACGCACACCTCCGTGAACAGCTCCACAAGTTTCAGCAGCAGCAGTCAGAAACCATCCTCAGAGACTGCGATCTGACGCTGTCGTGAGATGCACCAGCGTATTGTTGGATTTTACTTCGCTCTCGCCTGTCACACCATTGCCTGCGGCTTGCCGTTAAACGAATCCCTTTTCCCCGCCCGACACGGACCTGTGCCTTGCCATGACTACGCCTCCCCGCGTTCTTCCACCCGGTTCGACACTCGGAATGCTCGGCGGAGGTCAGCTGGGGCGCATGTTTGCACTGGCGGCGAGACAAAGCGGTTATCGCGTCATTGTCTTCGGCGACCCCGATGACTCGCCAGCCGGTCAGGTGAGTGATCAATGCTTCGATGCTCCGTTCAGAGATCTCGACGCACTTCGGGCATTCGCGAAGATGGTCGATGTCGTGACGTTTGAGCAGGAGAACATCCCCGTTGCGACCGTCGAGGCTCTCCAGGAAATCGTGCCGGTGCATCCTGGCCCGGATCTGTTGAGGGCATCACAGAACCGGTTGCTGGAGAAGACGTCACTCAGACAAATCGGCATTCCCACAGCTGACTTTGTACGCGTCACATCCGCCGCCGAGCTGCGCCAGGCCATTGTTCGTTTCGGTGGTGATGCGATTCTGAAAACCGTGACGCTGGGTTATGACGGTAAGGGTCAGGCGCGAGTCCGCTCGACCAGCAACTGCGATGAAATCTGGAACCAGTTGCTCGTCAACGAAGCCATCGTGGAAAGAGTCGTCGACTTCGCATTCGAGCTGTCAATTGTGGCCTCGCGATTTGGCGACGCCAGTTGTGCATTCTTCGCTCCGGTTCTGAATCATCATGTCAATCACATTCTGGATGTGTCGGTCAGTCGGTCACCCCTGATCACCGAGGTTCAGTCGCTGTCGGCAACAGACATTGCAAGAGCAGTTCTGGAGCATTTCCGTGTCGTCGGTGTCCTGTGTGTCGAGTTCTTCGCCACGACCGACGGTCAACTGATCGTCAATGAGATCGCCCCGCGACCACACAACAGCGGGCACTTGACGATCGATGCCTGTCGCAGCAGCCAGTTCGAACAGCAGTTGCGAGCCGTCTGTGGGATGCCATCCGGTGATGTCAGCGTGCTGAGACCCGCGGCGATGGTCAATCTGCTGGGCGAACACCTGCAGGACGCGACTGCGGAGCGCTGGAAGTCCGTGTTCGCAATGCCCGGCGTCCACGTTCATCTGTACGGCAAGTCCGAAGCCCGCATCGGCCGCAAGATGGGGCACCTCACGGCCACTGACGAAACCGCTGCCAAAGCCGAACGCCTCGTGCGTGCCGCCCGCGACTGCCTGCAAGGGGTTTAGGATTTCCATCGCCACACAAGCACGACGCGCAAGCGAGTGATCTGCGTGATGCCACTCGCGCGCGCTTCGTGCTTGTGGAACAGTAGTCTCATCAGACTTCTGCTACTCTTTCCGCATCTTGTCCAAACTCAAAGGAATCGCCTGATGCCCGCAGCAACTCGACGTCATTTTCTGCAGTCCTCCGCTCTCGCCAGTGTCGCTGCATTTGGGTCCACAATTGATCGCACGCTGCGCGCCGACTCTCAAAGAGCAGTAGCCGCCATGAGGTTCGGCCTGGTGACCTACCTCTGGGGGCAGGATATGGATCTGGCGACGGTGATCTCGTCCTGCGAACAATCCGGACTTGGCGGCGTCGAGCTGCGAACGGAACACAAGCACGGAGTGGAACCAAAGCTGTCGAAAGCCGAACGCCTGGAGGTTCGCCGGCGATTCGAGGACAGCCCGGTCGAGCTTGTGGGCTACGGATCAAACGCAGAGTTTCATGCAGCCGACCTGGAACTCGTTAAAGCCAACATTGAACTCGCAAAGCAGTACATCCAGCTCATGCATGACTGCGGCGGCAGCGGAGTCAAAGTGAAGCCGAACGGATTCGTTTCCGGAGTGCCCAGAGAAAAAACGATCGAACAGATCGGCCGGGCACTGAACGAAGTTGCGGAATACGGTCAGCAGTACGGCCAGCAGATTCGCGTCGAAGTACACGGAAAAGGCACGAGCGAACTACCCGTCATGAAGGCCATCTTTGACGTGGCCGATCATCCGAATGTCGCGGTCTGCTGGAATTCAAACGCGGAAGACCTCAAAGGCGAGGGACTCGATCACAACTTCCATCTGGTCAAGGACCGTTTTGGCAAGACTGTGCATGTCCATGAACTGACGACCGGCCCATATCCCTGGGAGCAGCTTTTCCGCTTGTTGCACGCCATGCCGTACGACGGCTGGATTCTGCTTGAAGCCAGCAGCAATCCCGCCGACAAGGTCGCAGCACTGATCGAGCAGCGACAGGCATTCGAAACCCTGCTTGTCGCGGCTGCTGCATGAATCGCACTGAAATGATCGTCGCGATGGATGACCCAGGCTCGCTGTGGGACGTTATCATCATCGGTGGCGGAGCAACAGGACTCGGTGCTGCCGTTGAGTCTGCTTCGCGAGGTCATCGCACGGTTCTCGTCGAGGCGGCTGACTTTGCGAAAGGCACC
>Ga0163144_10024121_pt1 | contig 11947 bp, 7 predicted proteins | sample OliLak19BULKMAT1_FD_123175 | JGI IMG/M metagenome (GOLD analysis project Ga0163144, IMG submission 123175) | Freshwater microbial mat bacterial communities from Lake Vanda, McMurdo Dry Valleys, Antarctica - Oligotrophic Lake LV.19.BULKMAT1 | ecosystem: Environmental > Aquatic > Freshwater > Lake...
CAACCCAAAACAATGAAATGGGGAACACGATAAAACTCGACACAGGACGCCATGTTAATCCCCTCAAACATCGAAATTAGCTTCAATTTTCAAACCGCATTTTGTCTATCGTAGTCACAAGGATCTGGAGCGTACAAGACGATGGATAAAATAATTTTTATGGCCAGCGGCACCGTCATTTGACCTACCATTTTGCATTACAAGGAATTAAATTTTTGGTGTTGCACCAAGAAGTGAGGACGACTGGATCGATTCATTCGAGGCGGGAGCGTTGGTTTACAACTGGTTATGAGCTTCACAGCAGGAAAGTGTGACCGACGGACCTACTGTACATACGACGTACCACTCACTCAACTGATGACTGCATTCGTGGTTTTCTACCACCCAGTGTTCGCGTAACTGCTGGTACTGTAGTACTAAAAGTACGTACTACAGTAGTATGGACGGGGGTACAAACCGACAGCTGCAACAATTAGCAGCTGCCCGTCATTTTTTGTATCTCACAAACGTGTGAACGAAAATCAAGTTCCACTGTACTAGTAAATCAAAAGTTAAAACTCTTCCAAAGAATTCAGCTTCCTATGAAATAGAAAACTGCAATCATCATGTTACAGCCAGCATGAGCCAAAGAAACAACGCCAATAATAATACTAGCAAACAATCTAAGAAACGAAAACGCCAAGAGAAACTACAGCAATATGGAGTGGACTTGCCCGATGTTCCTGGCGTCAATGTCGAGATCATACCTGTTTTGGTTCATGCCCTCAAGACAGCGACCAAGTTTTTTCAGCATCAAGACAAGGCAGCGTATAATGAAGAATGGGAAGCATTCGCGTCGTTAGAGTCCGATCCTCTGACAGCTGGTCAGGAAGCGACAAGGATATCCTCCAGTAAATCTTTTAACAGGAACAACAATGATAATAATCCTTTGGAGAACGTGTTGCATCGGTTGGATGCTTCCGCCAAGGATGCTGACCATCAACAGCAGCAACAAGAGCAACGGAAAATTAAAATGAAAGATGCTGTACAATCTTGGTTACAAGCTGTCAAACGTCTCGCCAAAGATCATCATCGTGATATTTCCACATATAATGCCGATCATATTCCAAGCCATAACAATAATCCGCAAGGACAAAAACAACAAACTGTTCAGACGTACAAAAAATCCCAACCGCTTTGTTGTTTTCGGTATATTTGGAATTTGGGATTGGAACACAAACGATTGGCCGTTCGAAGGGCTGCACTCTACATGAATCGACATTTATTGGACAAGAGTGCCGATTGTCGTCGTTTTTTTCTGCAAGACGACAATAACCTTTGGGATTGGGTGCAACGCATGGCTACCGATAATGGTAATGGTGAACAAGAAGGAACTGCCTTGGATGCCACCAAACGACGATTGTGGCAACGAGAAGGTCATTATCTCTTGGTACATTTATTACAACAACAATATGGCGATTTATATCCCAAATTGATGGTATCCGAACAGTACTTGCAACAAGCCTGCATGTTGGAACTCCATCCTGCGGAAGAAATAGAATCCGACAGGGCAATCATGACTACAAACATGGGGAGTCTACGACAGCTACGAGACATTGCCATGGAGCATAGTCAGGAAGAAATGCGACGCGTGCAACGGTTGATTCAACGGTGTCACAAGTGCATGGATATTTTGGTGCCTCGGATGGGACTGGACGGCGACGCGGATACAATCCACGACGACAACAAAAACGAAAGCCAAAGAGCATCCGCTATCGGTAGTAAGAAACAAAAAACAGCAGCATCCAATACTATCCGTAGCAGTGGCGCGCCAAATGGGGTATTTGATATTGACGACAACGCCGGCGACGGGGAAGATGATGTTGATTGGGAAGATGGATGGGAAGATGAGGAAGATGACAACGAAACTGCTGGTAATAATAAGAAGAATGACAGTACTTCCAGACAAGGAGAGCAGGTTTCTCATGCACAAGCTGTGGAGAGAACATTGCAGGCCATGGAGTCCATCGGTGTTGGATACCGGACGGGTGGTCTAGAAATAGATTTTGACAACAATACTGCATCCGTATCGGATGATCCGCTCTTGTTGGGGTTGCCATCATCAGCATCAGCAGCGGCGTGTATCGACCCCAAAATGAATAATACGCCAAACTTACAGGCAGCAAGGGAGCGATTTATGAAATGCGCCAAATTTCTTTCGGAACGTCATTTGCCTCGCATCCGTGCTTGGCTGGAGGGATTGCAAAATGCTGACCGATTAGCAGCAGCGGCATCCGGTGAGGGGTCATCTTTGATTCTCATGTCTCCCCAGCAAGGAAAGCAACGACAAGAGATTCGACAACAATTGATGGAGATCCATGCGCAAGTGCTGAGTGTGTTGGAGTCAGCGGCTCGACTTGGATTGGCCAGCAAAAGGAGCGAGGTATCGGTAGAATCATAATTGACATGCACCCAAAACTTTCAATCTTGGTGGACTTCGTGTGCTTCGACCCGGCAGACATGCATGTCTTGAGGTACTAACACTGAGATGCACAGTACGATCCTGCTATGGCAGTCCTTCTTGCCGAGACAAAAAAGTTCGTGTATTTTTCCTCTTGCGCAAGTCAAGACCATTCTTAATTGTGATTTCGTTCGCGTCATAACAACTGTTACTAAGAAATGCCTCTCCCGCCAGTCTTGCTGCCCGCCCCCTTTCGGTTTGTAAATGGGTCCTCTGGGGAAAGAAGAATATTAGTGTGGTCACCCCACTAAAATGGATCTACGCTCATTTGCAATTCACTTTTTTGGTTAGAGCACAATTCAACAGTTTTTATCTAGCTAGCTAGCAAAAGAGGTTTATTCACATTACAGTATAATTCTGACTCCCAATCACACATGCATGCATTTCATTTGGGTGGGAAAATCGGCACTCCTGCCAAAAGAGAAGCGCCTGCGATGCCACCACACATAAACAAGGTTGTTCCAATGACATTGACGAATATCACTGTCACTGTAATGGCCAGTGGTTTGGAAATCTTGAGCTTGTTTTGAAAAAACAGCACCAGCTTATCCAAACTAGGAGCAATGGCAATGGAGAGCCCTAGACGGAGGGGCCGAATAATGTTGTTAAACATCCAAAAGCCTCCATAGACGGCGAGGAAATTTTTCCATTGTCCCGGCGTCAGGGGGCTCAGGCCCGTCTGTTGTAGGCAGATGGATAATATGAAGAATTCAGGATTTCAAAGAATAGATACAACTGAGAATCAATTCAATGCATCCTCCCTTCGCTTCCAGGAAACATCGCCTATCGAATCAACAAAGGCGTAGAATACAATGCAATACAATACAATACATACCTTGACAGAAGACCCGTACCATGCCAAAGCTACCAGAATAGCATAACTTAGATTACTAATCATTCCGTACGATAGGACGGTGGCAACCCCCATTTTGGCCAAACGTTGTTTGAATGTCAGACCGTCATCTTTCTTTTCTTTGAGTAAAAAATATCCCTTGACACGTGCCCACAAACCTTGTTTCTTGTTGTTGTCGCCCTCGGAGGAGGAATCATCCGCCATGGATTGACAGGTCGTGGTTGCGTCATGATTGAAATTTCTTGGTATCAATAACAATGATGATGATGACGATGATGAGTGTTTACCAAGTCTCCTATTCCTGGGTACCACGGGCTTAGTACCGATAACCTTGAGAGGTGCGAAGCCGGTCGATCGATGAGTGGAGGCTGCCAATGATGGGATGGCAGGAGTCCAAGCAGAACAGATCTGAAATGGTCCCGAAAAGGACAGAAGCAGTAGTAATGTTCCAAGCATACTTTTGAAAGCCATGAGATCGATTGGATGCACAATGTAGCTATAAGCAAGCTATAGCTGCTAGCTAGTAGAGTAGGACAGGATACTGGGGTGTCGCTTAAACTGGAATCGAGAGAGATGAATGAGTCCTGATATATTGCATGATGTCGATCTGATCATGTCTGTGTTGAGAAGCCCGCTAGCTATCACATGAATATCTTGAGGAAATGAGCGTCCGGTGTATCTTTCGTGGCGCCTTTTTTGTTCGTGTTTCAGTCTTATCGACGATGGTAATATCACTCATCAGCGTTGCATATTACTGTATTTTATTTTTTAAGTGCATCGTCGTCATAATGTTGCTTCTGCTGATGGAAGTAATTATAAGAAAGTAATTCTCATTTCGATGAAGCGAACTATGGCTAGCTAGCTTCAAGGTTGGATATTGAATTAAACTAATTTTCCACACTTCGAGCCCCTTGATTGAGGTCGAAACCACACTGGCACACCATCATGATGTTCCTTGTACCCAAAGTCTCGCGGATAAATAATTACGGCTTGAGAAATGCCTTGCTCAAAGCACAACAACAGCGACAACCCCGACGGTGCTTCGTGCAGATGCCACGCAAATTTGGAGGAGCCTCCACTGCTCGTCAAAATCGACCAGTTCCTTTCCCAACCTTGTCTTTGAAATGGCAGAACAAAAACACCAACACCACCCACGGCAGGACTTTCTTGTTCCAATTGCAGAATGGGTCAAACTTCTCCACCACCACGTCAAATGCCACCAGAACAGCACCAGCAGAAGCGCTCCATCATCCGTCGGCAGAACAAACTGCTGCCCAAGCCATTACTCATGGTCGCACTCCTCCTCTGCCCGTTCGGGCCACGTTGGTCGCCACGGCGACAGCCTTGGGCACACCCGCCTTTCCGGTCATTGGCTTTGTCAATTTTGGTTTACGGTACTTGGTGTGGGATCATGCGACACGATCGGCCATTTTGGGCGCCACCAGTATTTTGGGGGCCTGTGGTACTTTGGTCAGCATTGCCGCCTTTGATTTAATGCCCGTGGCGTACTCGTATGGACAACTCTTTTTACCCTTTGCCTTGGTCAATGGAAGTTTGGCGGGTACAGCTTATGTCGTGTTGGACTTGGGGTTGGGACCTGCCAAAGTGGCCAGTTCCGTCTTTTCGGGAGCTGCCATTGGAGCCTTTGTGGGATTCATGGGTCCTGCCAGTGGTCTCTATGATCAAGCCTTTACATGGATCTATGAAATGGAGACGGATGGGTGGTTCTCGTACTTGCTCAGCAATGGATTTATGCTCCTCATCTCCGTGACAACCGGTGCCGCTGCGGGGCTTGCCTTTCATCCCCTCTTGTATTATCCCATTGTGGGTATTTCTGGATGGCATTGGACGAAATTCAGTGCTCCGATTCTGGCCGGTGGAACGGCCCTACTATTGCACTTGTATTTCTCCGATTACTATGATGCACGGATCTTTCCACCCGAAACGTATTTGGAGACGGATGAAAAACAATTTCTCCATTTGGTGTCTCGTTTTCACGCCCAAAACCTGCAAGTACAAGATTGGGGCAACTCCGTGGGCTTTCAACCGTCGGGGACGGGATTGCAGGCACGTGACAGCGTCTCCAGTAAGCTCGAAGCCGCCAAGCTCGGTAATAATACCAGGACAGACAAGGTATTTTTCTCTCGTCGAACAGCTTGGCTCCACTATGTAACGAATGGGGCGTTCGGGGATGGCTATGCCATTGAAACCATTCCAGTACAAACGGAAATAAACCAAGAAAGCCAGAAATATATCTCCAGCGATGGCGCCGTGGCGTTTCTTCTCCACAGCAATCAACATGAAAACGTCCGTGAACGATTGATTCCTTTGGTGAACGATTTGCAAACATCTCGACTTCGGTACAAGCAAGACACTCAGCGTGCCAAGCGCACGGTCAAAAGGATAGAAGTAGCAAGTTACGGTATTGCACTGCTGCTATCGAGTCGTCTTGACAATCAAAATGGCGATGGAAAGGATGCCGAAGATCGGCGTCGAGAACGGCAACTGAAGAAGTTGGAACGAAGCATTCGACAGCTGGTTCCAGGTATCATATTGTATGAAAGTGAAGAAAGGGAAGGCATGAAGGGGGCAAGTGTAGAAGCTCAATTGCAAGAGTTCGGCTGGAAAAGCATGGAAGGGAAAAAGGACAAACAGATCCATCTACAAAAATGGAAGGCAGGCTTCAAAGAATTCGAGTCGGCGGAATTATCAAGTCAACTGACGTGGGCAATCACTGGACTCTCCATGGTCGTGCTCTTTGGCTTGTTTAGTGGTGGAAGATAATAATAAATATATTTTTTGAATCATATTTGTGAAGGTTTTAGGAGATTGAATTACTACGCTACAACTTTGACAGAGCAGGCCCAGTTGTAGTGTGTTGTGTAATTGGATCTCCAATCTTCACAATGAGTTTTCCCGTGTTACCGCCACTGAAGAGAGCTTGCAAATGCTCGGGGGCCCTCTCCAGTCCTTCCCTGATATCCTCTTTAAACGTAAGCTTTCCTTCTTCAATCCACTGTGCCATATTCTTTCGTGCTTCTTTGAACTGCTTCGCATAATCTGTGACAATAAAACCTTCCATTTTTGCGCGGAGAGGAATGAGTGCGGTGTAGTTGGTCGGTGCTACAATATTCGTGGAGCGTGGGTCTTCATTGTAAGCACTAATGGCTCCACAAACGACCACTCGACCCTTCACATTCAATCGGCGTAGTGTTTCATTGAGGATGTATCCGCCAACATTGTCGAAGAAAACGTCTACCCCCCTTGAAGATACTTTCTTGAGAGCATCTCGAAGCTGCTTTTGAAATTGACTAGGATTTTGGGCCAGCTTGTAATCAATGGCAGCATCACATCCGGCTTCTTCTAGCAACCAGCGACATTTGTCACGCCCCCCAGCAATTCCCACCACTTTACAACCCACCACGTGTTTCGCAATTTGACAAACAACCGATCCAGTTGCCCCTGCTGCTGCAGAAACAAGCACAGTTTCCCCCGCCTTTGGCTTTCCCACCTGGAGGAGCCCAAAGTAGGCAGTCAAGCCCGTAATCCCCAGGACGCTGAGATACGACGTCATGGAAATGGTTTGGTGGTGGCCGAGTGGTGGGAGTTTGCGGCAATATTTGCCCGCAATGACGGCAAATTCATTCCACCCTTCCTTCATGGAATTGTCCAGGACCAAATCACCCGTTTGAAATTGTTCATGCCGTGAATGGACAACTTCACAAACCGTGCCTCCACGCATCACAGCTCCAACTTTGACAGGTGGAATGTAGGATGGAATATCGCGCATCCAACCTCTCATGGCGGGATCCAGTGACAAATACAGGCGATGAAGCAATACTTCGTCTGGCTGCAACTGGGCAGGATCTGGCGTAGGTTCGGTAGATGGTACCAGATCAACTCCAGGCACCACAGGCCCCACCGGGCGTCGCATCATGCGAACGACTGTTTGTGTTGGTGGGATACGAGGGATGAGTGTCTTGGTCATCATGTTGGGTACTGTATATTGCAATAACACAAGTAAAGCTAGTGGAGTGCTTCTAGCTAGCTAATACAGTAGTGATCATGACAAGATTTCTGCGCTTGAAAACACTCCGGCCTATTACAGTAGTAATTAAACATGGCGTTAGTCTGATTCAACAGCAGAAGCAACCGTGTGGAACGAGAAATTCGATGTTGTCGTTTTTGTTTCAGCAGGGCATGGTAATGATGAGAAACGATGACGTCATAAAAACGAATGATATTTTGCGATTTGATCAAATGTGCATCATGTTCATGAAGTGAAGCAATAGTGTATGTCGCCACGCTCTTGCAATCGATAGTATCATATTAAATTCACTTGCAACCGAATATTATGAGTCCGGCTCGCTCCCTTTTCTCCCATCATCGAAGACACAGTCGACGATCTCAAATCGTCCTGAGATCGGCGCTAAAAATTACTAATTTTACAATATAAGGAGAGAGTACAGGAGGAACTGACAATGGCATCATTCACCCAGCAATACAAGTAGACTAGAGCAAGAGAGATTAGAGACGGCAGGTGCTGTGGAAGAAAAATTACAAGCACGTCAAGTTGGCTATTTTTAATTTTTCCTGTTGCTTTCCTTGCTGTAGTCATAATCCTCGCTTTTTTTCTGGCGAGGCGATCGAGGGGAGAGTGTTTGACATTTTTATTCGGATCAATTTCTGACCCCCCCTGTGCTGCTCCTGCTGCTACCAGCGAAGTGAGTCAATTAGCTAGTATACTATACACCAATACATATCTGCAAGAAGAACAATACTACCTTCCAAAAAAATGGTCCAACGAAAGCGGCCACGACGAGCATGTACTAGTAGCTGTTGTCAAGATGTTACAAGTACATGTAGTACGACGGCACTGCACAACCAACTGCCCTTGGAAGAAGCGATGGTGCACCGACAACCACAAGAGCAACATCTCTACCCAGCATCGCGGCAACGCCGACAACGACGTCGTCAAGGAAAGATGTCAGCCTCTTGGAAAATGACAATGGCAGCATTCCTCTTGTGGCTGTGTGAAAACGGTAAAAACCACAACATTTTCTTTACCAATAACAACAACAATGGCAACCCTTCTGGACAGTCGATGGTCCAAGCATGGGGTAGCAGTAGTGGGTACAATGGTACCGTTCATACTACCAGAAAAGGCCTGCAAATCGTTGGATCCTGCAGCAAGGAAGAATTTCTCGTACGGAACGTCTACCTATTGTGTGATAGTCCAGGAGCATACTACAGAGGGAGCTACACGTATCGAGATAGCACCACTTGTACATATGGCGACAAAGCACGCCTGAAATTGGAATGTAAGTGTCAGATTTACAAACGAGCAAAGAAATATTGGGTATTGTTTGTCGGCTGTCAAGACTGTTTCTAATATAAGGCTTTCTTTCTCTACCGACTTTGTGTGCACAGTTTCCATAACAGACAGCTTCACAGGGGCGTCTTCGATTCGACTTGAGATAGAATCAGGGATATATGACCAATGGAAGCGTGTGGCGATCATGGACGATCTCTGCAATTATGATGGATCCAACTTGCAACGCATTTACGATCAGTATGAGGCGGCGACATCTTGTCCGACACCAGGATTATACCAACTGGATACTTATTTTGTGGTACCCGCGTTCACCTCAGACATGGACCTTCATTATACACCAGACGTTCGCCTTCGGTTTTACAATGCCAAGGGTCGAGTTCTAGGATGTGCTACGACTGGTACCCTGGCATTGAGTCAACAAGCCAGAGATCATGCCGAAGAAGGACTAATTGCATTGATGACAGCGTTTTTTGCTCTCATGTGTTTGTTCTCGACCCTGATTTATCTCAATTATGGCCGCGAACGACGAATCCTCGCCGACAAACACAAGAGAAAGGGCGGATCGTATTCTGAAGGGGGGGCATCCGAAATGAGGCTTGAACCTGTCTTGAGCAACCCCCAAACCATTGCTTCTGCGGACAATGACGGACGGTATCATTACTTTCACGGCAATGGCGAACAACCGATGAATGGCAGCTCCGACCTGAGCGGCACAAGCAACGCAGCGTCCAGCATAAGCAGTCATCATCCATCACGGATGTCTCTGCCATGAATTCTCCGAAAATCTAAACAGCTATGCAAATTCAATCAACCATCAAACGATGACAATAATAAAGAAAGAAACTAATAAAAGCATCCAATAATTCCAAAAACCAAAACATATACAATGGGAATTCGAAACTCGTTACTTCTCCATCATTGATTTCATTTTTAGGAGTTTGGTCGTAGGACTACCAAATTTTCTTTCCATTGTAGTTTGATCAACGTTTGTTATCTTGCATACACTTTTGGATGGCAGCCAACATGTTGGCAGCTTCCACATACAAAGCCAGAGCCTTTTGTGCCTCTGCTTGTGCCTTGCGGAGTTCTTGCGGCGGCATCGCTCCAAAAAAGTCAAGGGGGTCAGCTTGACGCAAGCGTTCCTCTTCGCTCAATTCTTCCTTCTTTTCATCGGCATTTTCCACAAGGGTCCATTCACTACTTTTCTTGTCTTTTTCGTCGTCATTACTAGGAGGTTCCACAGCATTTTCGTTGCCCTTTCGACGCCGCAGTCCCAATGCTTGGTCGTCCTGCTTGTTCTCATCATCATTGCTGGGCTTGTGGTTGGTGTCTGCCGGAGTCTTGGTTTGTAGTTGTTGCTGCTCTTTCAAATAATCTGCAGCATTTGTCAGTGCAAATGTCCGTCCTACTAGAGAGACATCATCACCCAACGGTGCCTTTTTGCTTTCCTCCGTTACTAATGATGGCTCCTCGTGGTGCTCAACAACCTCTTTCAGAACGGTTGTGGCCCGCAATTCTTCTCGAACGTCATCGGCCAACAACACCCCATCCACCAAGGCACCTCGACGGGATAAGTTTTGTCGAGCTTTGGTCAACTGCCAGATACATGCCTTTTGTCGTGTCTCTGCCGTTTCGTGGATTTGGGAGTAGGCGTCCAAAAGAGAAAGCATTGTCACCGTGTCCATAGTAGTGGTATTTTGGGTGGAAGTGGGCATTTTGGACGAGGCAATACTTTATGGGGTTTTTATTATGGATATAATGCTCGATTGATTTGATTTAGGTGCCGTCAACGGATCTATTGTCGCTCCACCAGCTTACTAATGAATCTAGTAGTCGATGGTATAATTAATGCAACAATAATAAATCAAATGATAGTGCATGTACTATATACTATAATAATTATATTTCTCTGTTCGTCAACAACAAAAACAACCAACAACTGTTGTCATTTTTACTGTATGGAACTGCTGCATGCTGTTTGAACTTATACTATCTTGTTGAACTCCTGATGAGCAAGTGTGCGACAGTACAAATCTTGTTACAAAAACTGTGTGAAACCGCATGGAGGTTGCGCGCGGGAATTTGTGAATTGGTCGCATAATGGTTACAACCTTTTCAAGTTATTTTAACTAAGTGTTTTTAAACTTAACTCAATTAAAGTCAACTCAACCAACTTGAACTAATTCACTTAGATTCAATTAAGTTTCAAGTCGCGTGCACGCCATAATGACAGTTAAAACATTGATTGCATGTCAAGCGAGCGCAGACCATTGGTTCAATCAATCACGTTTCAACTCTTTCCAACTGACAGTCACTAAAATTAAATTAAACATTTTCAACTTAAAGTGTTTTCAACCAAACCCAACCATTGTGTGACCAAATCAAAGATTCCTACAACCTCCTGTGAATCGAAAATAATAACTATCGAAATGCAGGCCAATTTCTATGACAATTTTGAAAACAAATCCTCCCTCAATCGCTGCTAGTAGCTAGCAATCAATTCCAACAAGGAGGTCAGCATAGCCCAAAATCTCACAGGCATGCACAACATGCCTCCCTTAGCATGGATTAGTGCGAAAAGCTGAAGATGAAACACCTGAACAAAATTAGTTTCTTGTATTAAGACTTCACCCTCCGTGTCTAGTAGCTAATGCTTAGCTATGTGAGGCAGAAAAGTGCTGAGGAATTGTAAGAGATGATCATGTGCATTTGTTTTGCTTGGAAATTGATGCATGATCATTACAAGCAAGTAACACTACAGTAGATGCTAGGTGAGACACTGTTTTGGGGGAACTTTCAGTTATGATGGTCAACGTGCCACAACCATACCTCATTGCATTAAGACCACTCAAATTGAGCATGTCAGCACAAGATTGGATTGCAATGCGGATAATGACAGAAGGAAATGATTAATCCTCAAACTCCTTCTATGTATGTTGAGAGATACTTTGCTGAGACAAAATGCAGAAAGTGGAAAACAATGAATTGGTTTCTTTTCAAATTGACATTTGAGCAGAGCAACTGCAAGAGTGGATGATCAATCAACACTTCAAGCATTGTGCTGGGGAGAAGAAGGGAGGAGCAGTCATGACTGCACTGAAGTTTGGCAACAAACCTAGCTATGGTATTTTATTAGCTCAAAGATTAGTATCATTAGGGTAAACTACAGCCAGCGGTAACCCGACACTGTTTCGAAAGAAACTTTAAAAGACACTCGATGTGGAACAGCCACCCCTCATTGCCCGTAGGATAAGGTTGA
>Ga0163144_10024123_pt1 | contig 11946 bp, 8 predicted proteins | sample OliLak19BULKMAT1_FD_123175 | JGI IMG/M metagenome (GOLD analysis project Ga0163144, IMG submission 123175) | Freshwater microbial mat bacterial communities from Lake Vanda, McMurdo Dry Valleys, Antarctica - Oligotrophic Lake LV.19.BULKMAT1 | ecosystem: Environmental > Aquatic > Freshwater > Lake...
AACGGGAAGCCGTTCCGCTACCGGCCCGCCCGGAGGTCGGGCCCTGCCGGGCCAGGCCGTCGCGGCTCTGGCTGTGGTTCGTCGCCGCCTTCCTGATACAGGCCGTGGCTTGGACGGCCTGGTTTGTCATCGCCTCCAAAAATCGGGTGCAGGAGGTGCCGCTGGCGAACAGCGGCAAGCGATAATCCTTAAGCGATAACCCCTGAACCGAACGCAAACACCTCACCCCAAAGCTTACCGCCTAACCCGGATATTTCATGCTCTACTCGCCAGCTACCCTCCACGGTGTGCTCGGATCAAGTCTACAGATTCAACCGTTTTGGCTATGCGGGCTAAATGCAAAACCCCAAGCGGTTTTGCTTTTAGCCCGCAGAGGACGCACGCTCACGCAAGCTCACCGCCTGTCCGCCGACAAAGGCCGGAAAAAGGACGCAGAAAGCATGAAATATGCGGGCTAAAGCTTACCGCTTATCGCTCAGAGCTTGTAACTCCCATGGAACTCGCCGCCGTCAATTCCCCCTCCGCAGCCTTCGTCGCCGGGCTTGTCACGAGCCTGCATTGCGCCGGCATGTGCGGGCCGCTGGCGTGCTCGCTGATGCCGGTGCGCGGCGCCGCGGGAACCCGGGCCGAGGATCCGCAGTGGGTGAGCACGGTCTATCACGTCGCCCGGCTCGCCGGCTACGCCACGCTGGGCGGGCTGGCGGGCGGGATGGGGCGAGCGCCGATCCTGTGGCTCTCGCAGTCGGCGCTGCGCTGGCTGCCGTGGGTCCTGGTGATTTTCTTCATCGGTCTCGCGCTGCGCTGGGACCGGCATCTGCCGAAGCTCGCCGTCCTGGGCCGGCTCACGTGGAAGCTGCAGGCGTGGCTGCGCGGTCGTTCGCGCGTGCAGGCCGCGGCCACGCTGGGCTTCGCCACGCCGCTGCTGCCGTGCGGCCCGTTGTATTTCATCGTGGCGCTGGCGCTGCTGTCGGGCTCGGTGCTGCGCGGGGTCGAAGTGATGCTGGCATTCGGGCTCGGCACCGTGCCGCTGCTCTGGCTCGCGCAGTCGCAATTCCAGTGGGTTCGCCAGAAACTCTCGCCGCTGTGGCTCGGCCGGATGCGGGCGACCCTCGCGCTGACGACCGCCGTGGTGATCGGCTGGCGGTTGCGCGCCACGCTCGGTTTCCCCGGGCCCGATCCGTTGAACTTCGTGTGCTTCTGAGATGAGTGACGTCGCCGCCCTCCGCCGCACGGGCGTCCTGCCCGAGCCGACCAGTCCGGAACACCGGCAGGAGGCGCGTGCCACGAACCGGCCGACGTGCCGCCATTGCGGCGCCGCGCTGATCGACGATCGGATGCGCGCGAGTGGTTTCTGCTGCGCGGGCTGCAGCTACGTTTACCGCCTCGTCCACGAGCACGGGCTGGCGGGGTATTATCGGATCAAGGACGACATCACCACGCCGGCCGACGCGGCGGTTTTTCAGGCGCGGGACTACGCCTGGCTCGAAGCGGCGCAGCGGACCGCGGAGGAGGCCGCAGGCGTTTCTCTGTCTCGATCGGATCAGGGAAACGCATCGGCGCGGAAGGGCGGCGGCATCCCCGAGCTCACGCTCGACGTGCAGGGCATCTCGTGTGCGGGCTGCGTCTGGTTGATCGAGCGGGTGTTTCAGCAGCAGCCGGGCGCGCGCGACATCAACGTCAACGCCCAATACGGCACCATGCGCCTGCGCTGGGTGCGCGGGAAATTTTCCGCCGCGGAATTCGCGCGCAAGCTGCAGGCCCTCGGATATCTCGCGGGGCCGGCGGGGGAGGAGGTGGCCGAACCGGAGAGCCGCGCGCTCGTGCGCAAGATCGGGCTGTGCGCGGCGTTCGCGATGAACGTCATGCTCTTCGCGCTGCCGGTTTATTTCGGCATGGAGAGCACCTACGAGTGGGCCGGGCTCTTCGGGCTGCTCTCGCTCGCGTTTGGCACGCTGAGCTTTCTCGTCGGCGGCACCTATTTTCTCGGCCGCGCCGCGCGCGCGCTGCACGAGCGCGCGATGCACATCGATCTGCCGATCGCGATCGGGATCGTCGGCGCCTACGCGGGTTCGCTCTACGGCTGGCTCGTGAGTGACGAGCGCTTCGTCTATTTCGATTTCGTTGCGACCTTCATCCTGCTGATGCTGGTCGGGCGCTGGGCGCAGGTGGCCGCGGTGGAACGCAACCGCCGCCGGCTGCTCAGCCAGCAGCCGAAAGCGCAGCGGATCCGGCTGGCGGCCGGCGGCGAGTTGCCGCCGGAGCAACTGCGCGCCGGCTGCGCCGTTCTCCTCGCGATTGGGCAGACGCTGCCGGTCGAGTCGCGGCTCGACGCGGCGGAGGCGACATTCTCGCTCGCCTCGATCAACGGGGAGGCCGAGCCGCGGGTGTTTCGCGCCGGCCAGCGCGTGCCGGCGGGCGCCGTCAACATCGGCCGCAGCGAGCTGCCGTTCACGACGCTGCAGGGCTGGGACGAATCGCTCCTCGCGCAACTCCTCCGACCCGGCGACCGGCCGGGTGAGCGGCATCTCTGGTTGGAAAAGATCGTCCGCGGTTACGTCGTCGGCATCCTGCTCATGGCGGTGGGCTCCGGCGTCGCCTGGTGGCTGGCGACGGGCGACGCGCAGCGCGTGGGCGCGGTCGTCACGGCCGTGCTCGTGGTCTCGTGCCCGTGCGCCATCGCGCTCGCGTTTCCGCTGGCGGACGAGATCGCCACGGTGGCGTTGCGCCGCCGCGGAGTGTTCGTGCGCGAAGGCGACCTCTGGACGAAACTCGCGCGCGTGCGCACGCTGGTCTTCGACAAGACCGGCACGCTCACGCTCGAGACGCCCGTGCTGCAGAATCCCGAGGCGCTGGCCGTGCTCGATCCGGCTGCGCGCGCGGCGCTGTTCGCGCTCGTGCGCGACAATCCGCATCCGCTCAGCCAGTGCCTGCTCGAACACCTGCTCTCCGGCGGTTCCAGGCCCATTCCCGCAAGGTCGAACGAACCGGGCGCGCCGGGCGAGGTGATCGAGTCCGTCGGATTTGGCGTCGAACTCGGTGCATGGTCCCTCGGTCGTCCCGGCTGGCGAACGGCGCCCACGCCGGGATGTCATCTAATAGATGACAAACCGGCGCGGGCGCACGGGACCCTGTTTGTGCACCAAGGCGTGGTGCTGGCGGAGTTTTGCTTTGTCGATCTCCCGCGACCGGATGCGCGCGTGGAGATCGCCGCCCTCGCGGCCCGCGGCCTGCCAAGCTTCATCCTCAGCGGGGATTGCCACGGGAAAGTCGCGGCGCTCGCGACCGAGCTGGGTCTGGGCGCGGGTTGCGGCCGCGGCGAGCTGACGCCGCAGGCCAAGGCCGCCTGGCTCGAGGCCCACGGGGCCGGGAGCGCATTGATGCTGGGCGATGGCGCGAACGACAGCCTCGCCTTCGACCGCGCGCTCTGCCGGGGCACGCCGGTGATTCACCGGGGCGTGCTGGAGCAGAAAGCGGACTTCTATTATCTCGGCCGCGGCATCGGCGGGGTGCGCGCGCTGTTCGAGGTGAACGCGATCCGCGCGCGGACGCAGTGGGCGGTGCTGCTCTTCTCCGTTGCCTACAATCTGCTCGCGGTCGGACTCGCGGTGGCCGGCCGGATGAATCCGTTGGTGGCCGCGGCGCTGATGCCGATCAACTCGCTGCTCACGCTCGCGATTGTCACGGGCGGCATGCGCGGGGCCTATCGGTTGCGGCGCGGCTGACGCTGGGAGCGGAACGGCTTCCCGTTCCGTCGGGTGGGCGCGCTGTCCCAACCCTCGGAACCGGAAGCGGCTCCGCTATCGATCCGCCCCCGACGCGCATCAATTGCGCTCAGGACGCAATTCGCGCCGCGCGAATGGCAATTTTCGCGCAGCGGCGCCGCGCGTTTCCGGGCATCATCCGTGGAGCGTTTTCCACTGCGCCAACTCCCAATTATCATGCCCAGGAACTCCTCATCCTTCACCACCTGCGATGCCAATGAAGCGGTCGCGTCCGTCGCCTACCGGCTGAACGAACTCATCGCGATCTACCCGATCACGCCGTCCTCGAACATGGCCGAGGTGGCCGACGAGTGGGCGGCGGCGGGCAAACCGAACCTGTGGGGCGAGGTGCCGCGCGTGGTCGAGCTGCAGTCCGAGGGCGGCGTCGCCGGCGCGGTCCACGGCGGGCTGCTGGGCGGAGCCTTGACGACGACCTTCACGGCGTCGCAGGGGCTGTTGCTGATGATCCCGAACCTCTACAAGATCGCGGGCGAGCTGCTGCCGTTCACGCTGCACGTCAGCGCGCGCGCGCTGGCGGCGCAGGGCCTCTCGATTTTCGGCGATCACCAGGATGTGATGGCGTGCCGCGCCACGGGCTGCGCGCTGCTCTGCAGCAACTCCGCGCAGGAGGCGCACGATCTCGCGCTGGTCGCGCACGCCGCCAGCTACCGCGCGCGGGTGCCGTTCATCCATTTCTTCGACGGGTTCCGGACCTCGCACGAGGTGCAGAAGATCACGCTGCTGACGGACGACGAGCTGCGCGCGGTGATCGACGAGGAGGAGATCGCGGCGTTTCGCGCCCGCGCCATGACGCCGGATCGGCCGACGCTGCGGGGCACGGCGCAGAATCCGGACGTGTATTTCCAGGGGCGCGAGGCGGTGAACCCGTTCTACCGCGATCTGCCCGGCCTGGTGCAGGACACGATGCAGCGGTTCGCCGGCGTGACGGGACGCACGTATCATCTGTTTGACTACTACGGCCATCCCGAGGCGGAGCGCGTCATCGTGGCGATGGGCAGCAGCATCGAGACGCTGGCCGAGACGGCGACGTGGCTGGCGAAGCACGGCGAGAAAGTCGGCGTGGTCGCGGTGCGGCTCTTCCTGCCGTTCCACGTGAAGTCGTTCCTCGCCGCGCTGCCGGCGACGGTGAAGGCCATCGGCGTCCTCGATCGCACGAAGGAACCCGGCTCGATCGGCGAGCCGCTCTACCTGAATGTCGTCGCGGCGCTGGCCGAGGGCCGTTCGCCGCTTGCCGGTTCGGGGCGCGTCGTCGGCGGGCGTTACGGGCTCGGCTCGAAGGAATTCACGCCCGCCATGGCGAAGGCGGTCTTCGGCCATCTCGCGCAATGGGAGCCGAGGAATCATTTCACCGTCGGCATCCTCGACGACGTGACGGGCACCTCGCTGGCCTACGATGCCGACTTCGATCTCGAGGCGGCCGATGTGCGGCGCTGCGTGTTCGTCGGCCTCGGGGCGGACGGCACGGTCGGCGCGAACAAGAACTCGATCAAGATCATCGGCGAGCAGACCGAGAACTTCGCCCAGGGCTATTTCGTCTACGACTCGAAGAAATCGGGCTCGATGACGATTTCGCATCTGCGTTTCGGGCCACGGCCGATCAAGGCACCGTATCTGATCCACCGCGCGGACTTCGTCGCGTGCAGCCAGTTTCACTTTGTCGGCCGCGCGGATGTGCTGGGCTATGCCGCGCCGGGAGCGACGGTCCTGTTGAATTCGCCTTACCCGCCGGAGCTCACGTGGCAGAAGCTCCCGCGCGAGTGGCAGAGCGCGCTCATCGCGAAAAAGCTCCGGCTCTTCGTGATCGACGCCACGCAGGTGGCGCAGGCGAGCGGCATGGGCCGCCGCACGAACACGGTGCTGCAGACCTGTTTCTTCGCGCTGTCCGGCGTGCTGCCGCAGGAGGCGGCGATCGCGCAGATCAAGAAGGCGATCGCCAAGACCTACGGCAAGAAGGGCGAGCAGATCGTGAAGACGAACTACGCCGCGGTCGACGCGGCGCTGGCGGGTCTGCACGAAGTCAGCATCCCCGCGGCAGAGGATGCCGCCGCGGTGGCGACGCTCCCGCCGACGTATCGCGGCGCGCCGGAGTTCGTGCAGAAGGTCACCGCGCGGCTGCTGGCCAACGAGGGCGATCTCATGCCGGTGAGCGCGATTCCGCTCGACGGTTGCTGGCCGACGGGCACGGCGCGCTTCGAGAAGCGCAACATCGCCCTCGAGATCCCCGCGTGGGATGCGTCGATTTGCATCCAGTGCAACAAGTGCGCGCTGGTCTGCCCGCACGCGGCGATCCGCGCCAAGGTGTTTGCCCCGGCGGATCTCGCCGGCGCGCCCGAGGGCTTCGCCTCGACGAAGTTCCGCTCCGCCGAGCATCCGGGCATGTTGTATTCGCTCCAGGTGGCGCCGGAGGATTGCACGGGCTGCTCGCTCTGCGTCCAGGTCTGTCCGGCCAAGGACAAGAGCAATCCGCGGCACAAGGCGATCGACATGGTGGCGCAGCCCCCGCGGCTCGAGGCCGAGCGCGCGAACTGGGATTTCTTCCTGCAGCTTCCCGATCCCGATCGCGTCCGCTTCGACACCTCGACGGTCAAGGGCACGCAGTTCATGCCGCCGCTCTTCGAGTTCTCCGGCGCATGCGCCGGCTGCGGCGAGACGCCCTACCTGAAGCTGCTCACGCAGCTCATCGGCGACCGGCTGCTGATCGCCAACGCCACCGGCTGCTCCTCCATCTACGGCGGCAACCTCCCGACGACGCCGTATTGCTCGAACAGCGCCGGCCGCGGTCCCGCATGGGCGAATTCACTTTTTGAGGACAACGCCGAGTTCGGCCTGGGCCTGCACCTGGCGGTCGAGCAGCGCGCCCGGAGCGCGCGCGAGCTCCTGCAGCGCCTGGCGGCCCGGGTCGGGCCGGATTTTGTGCGCGAGTTGCTGGGCGCCGATCAGACGACCGACGCCGGGATCGCCACTCAGCGGGCCCGCGTCATGGCGTTGCGCGAAACGCTGCGGCCGATTGGCGGCGCCGATGCGACGAAGCTCATCGCGCTGGCCGACGATCTGGTGCGCAAGTCCGTGTGGATCGTGGGCGGCGACGGCTGGGCTTACGACATCGGTTACGGCGGGCTCGATCACGTGCTCGCTTCCGGGGCGAACGTGAAGGTGCTGGTGCTCGACACCGAGGTTTACTCCAACACCGGCGGCCAGGCGTCGAAGTCCACGCCGATGGGCGCGGTCGCCAAGTTTGCCTCGGGCGGAAAGGCCATCGCGAAGAAGGACCTCGCGCTGATGGCGATGCAATACGGCCACGTCTACGTGGCACGCGTGGCGTTCGGCGCGAAGGACAACCAGACGGTCCAGGCGCTGCGCGAGGCGGAAGCCTACAACGGGCCCGCGCTGGTCATCGCGTATTCGCACTGCATCGCGCACGGCTTTCCGCTGCACCTCGGGCTCGAGCAGCAGAAGCTCGCGGTCGACTCCGGCTACTGGCCGCTCTTCCGCTTCGATCCCCGGCTGGCGGAGAAGGGCGAGACGGCCCTCCGGCTCGACTCGCCGCCGCCGAAGATCGATCTCGCCAAGTTCACGGCGAACGAGACGCGCTTCGGTATCCTGCGGAATGTGGCGCCGGACCGCGCCGACGAACTCGCGGCGCAGGCGCAGGCGCAGGTGCGCCGGCATTACGCGCTCTACCAGCATCTCGCGATGCCGACATCGCCCAAGCCGGAAACGGCGGCACCGCCCAGCCGCGAGCAAATGCCCGTCACCGGCAGCACGCCGACCACCAACGGCCGCACCTCATGAACCTCACGACCTCCTATCTCGGCCTGACGCTGCGGAACCCGCTCGTGGTCGGCGCCTCGCCCTTCAGCGACAACACGCACGTCGCCCGCCAGCTCGAGGATGCCGGTGCCGCCGCCATCGTCATGCGCTCGCTCTTCGAGGAGCAGATCGACGCCGAACAGCGCGCGCTGATGCATCACATCGAGACGCCGGCGGAGAGCAACGCGGAGAGCACGTCGTTCTTCCCGGCGTTTGCGGAATACCAGCTCGCGCCGGATCATTACCTGCGCCAGATCGCGCATCTGAAGAAGTCGCTCACGATCCCGGTCATCGCGTCGCTCAACGGCTGCCGGCCGGGAGGCTGGACCGACTACGCGAGCCGCTTCGAATCCGCCGGCGCCGATGCGATCGAGCTGAACCTGTATACGCTGGTCACCGACCCGACGCTCGCGGGTGACGAAGTCGAGGCGGCGATGTTGCAGACGGTGAGCGACGTCGTCGGATCGGTGAAGATTCCGGTGACGGTGAAGTTGTCGCCGTTCCACACCTCGCCGGCGCAATTCGCGCTGGCGCTGGAAGGGGCGGGCGCGGCGGGCGTCGTGCTGTTCAACCGTTTTTATCAGCCGGATTTCAACCTGGAGGATCTGGAGGTGACGCCCCAGCTACGGCTTTCCGATCCGACGGAGTTGCTGGTGCGGCTGCGCTGGCTGGCGATTCTCTCGCCGCATGTGCGCGGCTCGCTCTCCGCCAGCGGCGGTGCACACACGTCGTCCGACGTGATCAAGGCGCTGCTGGCCGGCGCGCACACAGTGCAGCTCGTGTCGGTCCTCCTGCGCAACGGTCCGCGGATCCTCGCGGCCATCCTGGCCGGGGTGACGAACTGGCTGGTCGATCACGGCTATGAGGATGTGGGGCAACTGCGGGGTGCCCTGAACCTGAGCCGCTGCCCCGATCCCGCGGCCTTCGAGCGCGCGAATTATATCCGGATTCTGCAGAGCTGGCGGGTGTAGGCGGCGCTGGCGGCGGGGAGCGGCGACCGACGGCGCGGGCTGCCGCGCCGCTGCGTGGCGTCCGTATTCCATTCGGGGCGGAACGGCTTCCCGTTCCGTCGGAGTGCGGCGGATTTTGGAGCCGGAACCGGCTCCGCCTAGCCCGCATAGCCAAAACGGTTGAATCTGTAGACTTGATCCAAGCACACCGTGTAGGGTCGCTGGCGAGTAGAGCATGAAATATCCGGGCTAGCGGTTCGCCGCGAGGTCGGGCGCTCTAAAAATGGAGAGGGCGCGAGCCCCACAGCTCGCGCCCATGTTCCCACATACCCAAAGGGTTCTCCTACACGAGGACGGCCTCGCGGTGTTTTTTGGCCTGCTTGGCGCTGCCCGTTTTCACGGCCGGGACGATCATCACCGGGCACTTGGCCCGCATGAGGACGCCGTGCGTCGTGCTTCCGACCAGCAAATCATACAGAGCCGTGTGTCCGTGCGACCCCATCACGATGTAATCCGCCGCGCACTTTTCCGCCTGGCCGACAATGAGGGAAATCGGGGCGCCGACCGCATAGCTGCTTTCGACGGCGATGCCCTCCGCGTCCAGTTTCTGCTCGAGGGTCGTGAGCTGGCGTTGGGCATTCTTTTCACCGGCCGCGTTGATCTCGGCGATATTCTCCAGGAGGGGAGCATATTCGCTGACGACGATTGGCGGTTGAACGGCGGAGAAGAACACGACGCGGGCTTTGAGTGCTTTGGCCAGGTTGGTCGCCTCAGCGACGACGGTGTCGCTGATGGGCGAGAAATCGATCGGGGCGAGGATCGTTTTCATGGCCCCACTATAGTCACGCGGGGCTTTTCCCGCTACGCGCGGGTTGGCCAAAACTGCGCGGATTTTGCGGGAAGCGGTGGGCCGATCCGGCCTCATGCCAATTCACTTTCAGGCAGAGGCCAATTTCGTAGCGGAGCCGCTTCGGCTCCGTCACGGAACGGGAAGCCGTTCCGCTACCAATCGGCTCAAATTGAAATCGATTTGGAATCAGAAGCCGTGAAGACCGAAGCCCGTGCCGGGCGGGAAGCGCAGGCCGAATACCTCCGCGAGGAGCGCGAGCAATTCGTCGGCGGTGGCGATCGTGCGCCGCTCGACGCGGCCGTCGGCGTGGCGGGTCGTGAATTCCCGGTTGAGCAGCGGGTGGCGGCAGTTCTCGCCGGCGATGGAGGCGCCGAGGTTCTGGCGGAAACGCGATTGCGGGTGGGTGGACGTATACCAGTTGCCGACCTCGAAATCGATCGCCGGGGCCTCGTCGCCGGAAAACAGATACACGTCGTTCCACGTGTCGCCGAGTTTGGCTTGCTGGGCAAAGATTGGGCCCCGCGCGACGATGCGGCGCGGCTCGAGGCCGGCGGGCTGCTCGCGGTCGAGCTCGAAGCGCAGCGGCTCGACGAGCGACATGCTGCCGAAGCCGACGTCGGCGAGACAGGGGCCGGCATCGGGCGTCTCGACGCGGAGGAGCATGTGCGTGAGCGCGGTCTGCAGGTCGGCGGGCAGGTTCCAGCGCACGCGGGCGACCAGCGGGGCGACGGTGAAGCCGAGGGCGCGAAGGACGGCGGCGAAGAGGGTGTTCTGCTCGAAGCAATAGCCGCCGCGGCGGTCGCGGACGAGTTTCTGTTCGATGGAAGGGAGATCGAGCCGGATGCCGCGGCCGAGGTGGATGGCGAAATACTCGAAGGGGATCGCGCGGACGTGAGCGCGATGGAGGGCGGTGAGGGTGGCGAGTGTGGGCGTGCGTGCGCCGGTGTAGCCGATGCGGGCGCAGTAGGCGTCGAGGTCGAGGGCGGGTGCGGTGGAAGGCGGGGTGTCGGACATGGCTTCAGCGTGCGGGGCGGCAGGGGCGTTCGGCAAGGCGAGCCGAGTCGATCGGCAGGGAGGGTGGCGAGGCCGGGGAACCGCGGACGGCCAGCGACTATCGCGGGGCGCTCTGAACCGGCGCGGCGACGCGCTGGTAGACGTCGCCGGCGAACACGACGGAGGCGGCGGTGCGGACTTCGATGGGGCCGAGGTCGGTCGCGCGCAACACCGGCAGTTGATCGGCGCGGCGCAGGGCGGGCGCGAACGTGCTGTCGCGTTGCTGAATGACGGCTCTGCCGACATCAAATTCCTGATACGTCGCCGAGCCGTCGGGGCGGAGTTCGAGGCGGCGCGCATCGTCGCCCCTGCCGGACTCATAGGTGCCGGTGACGCGGCGTTGCAGCGCCTCGGCCTCGGTTCGGCCGAGCATGAGGTAGTCCTCCGCCCGATCGACGGTTTCATCGCGAAGAGTCCAAAATGCCGAACCAGCGACGAGGAGGGCGGCGAGCGCGAACGCCGCCCAGCCGATGGAGGGGTGATGGCCGCGGGCGGGTTGGGGAGCCGAGAGCGACGGGAAGGTGGGTTCCTGGCCGGCAGGGGTGGCGACCGGGTCATGTCCGTCGAGATAGGACGGCACGTCGGCGGCGCCGAGTTCGAGGTAGGATTGGTGCTGTGCGGTGGCATCGCGCAGCACGAGTCTGCCGTTGCGGCCGGGGCGCACGGCGAAGCGGCCGCGGGCGCCGATGACCACGAGGTGCGGATCGTCATCGCCGAGCAGCGAGGGATCGATGAGCGTCAGCCGGGAGAGGAGCGCGACGAACGAGGTGAGCTCCAGCTTGCCGAGATCACGAGGCGACTGATCGGCGCCGAAGGAGGCGAGATCGGGGGAAAGCCCGCGTGTCGTCACCTTGTAGGTGGCGGGCGGCGAGGGCTCAGCGTTCGATGATGTAGAAGGGCTCATTGCCGATCCCGAGGAAGAAATTGCCGGTCGCGAGATTGCCGTCGTCAATCTTGCGATCGACGGCGGTGAGCTGGGCACGGTCGGTGGTGACGCGGTTGCTGCCTTGCGTGCGGAGTCCGATGGCGGCGCGATAGCGGGTGCCGCTGAAAGTCCGGTTGTATTCCCAGTGGAATCGGCCGCCGATCGGGGTGAGGCGAAGCCAGGCGGTGTTGCCGAGACTGCCGACCATGAGGGGCGGCATGACGCCGATGCCGACGTCTGGAGGATAGGCGCCGGTCTGCTGGGCGTGCGTCTGGAACGCGCCGGAGAACGTGCGGAGATCGTTGCTGACCGAGGTCGCGCGAGCCGAGAGCACGGCAAGTTTCAACGCCGGCATGGCGAGCGAGGCCAGGACGCCAATGATCAGGGTTACCATGCCCATCTCGACCAAGCTGAAACCCCGGGTGGAGCGAAGGTGGCTCCGCCGCGATCGAGAGGTAGGGCAGGCTAGCCCGGATATTTCATGCTTTCTGCGTCCTTTTTCCGGCGTTTGTCGGCGGCCAGGCGGTGAGCTTGCGTGAGCGTGCGTCCTATGCGGGCTAAAAGCAAAACCGCTTG
>Ga0163144_10024124_pt1 | contig 11945 bp, 11 predicted proteins | sample OliLak19BULKMAT1_FD_123175 | JGI IMG/M metagenome (GOLD analysis project Ga0163144, IMG submission 123175) | Freshwater microbial mat bacterial communities from Lake Vanda, McMurdo Dry Valleys, Antarctica - Oligotrophic Lake LV.19.BULKMAT1 | ecosystem: Environmental > Aquatic > Freshwater >...
GAAAGGCGAGAGGCAATAGGGTGCGGACCGGTGCTGTCAACGGCGCAGGCGTGGTTTGCACGCGGGGCGGTTATTCTCAGGTTGTCGCGATGCGAAATCAGGGGGAATGCCAGCCGCTGAAGTCAGGTGCCATATCGCGCTTCCGTTTTCATAAAAACTTCCCACTCTCTCGCATTCCAATCTTACGTGAGCCCTCCCGACGAACCTTCCGACCACACCCTCGTCCCTGCTGATGCACTGCCACCGCGGCCGGTGCGCGAGAAGCCCATGGGGTTTTGGGAGCACCTCGAAGAGCTGCGGGGTGTAATCATCAAAAGCGTGATCGCCTTCGTCGTCTGCGCGGCGCTGATCGGTTACTTCATTCAGGAATTCAACAGCGTTCTCCGCTGGCCGTTGATGGATGTGCAGAAGGACTATCCGACCCTCGCCATCGATCTGGGCACAATCAAGGTCATGGAGGTCTTCAGCATGCTCATTCAGATGTGCGTGCTCGGAGGCTTCGTGATGTCAGCTCCGTTCATCCTTTTCTTCATCGCGCAGTTCGTTTCACCCGCGCTCACTGAGAAGGAAATAAAAGCGGTGTTGCCGATGTGCGTGTCGGCCATGTTGCTGTTTTTAGCTGGAGCTTCCTTCGGATTCTTTTTGCTCATGCCGAAGACCATCGAGGTCGCGGTACGTCTGAACATGATGTTCAACCTCGAGCTGCGGTGGACGGCAGGTGATTACTACGGCACGCTTTCCTGGCTCGTGCTCGGAGTCGGCGCGGCATTTCAGTTTCCGCTCGTCATCGTCCTGCTCGTTTGGCTGGGCATTCTCTCAACGGATTTCCTCCGGAAATACCGGCGCCACGCGATCGTCGCGATTTTCATCATCGCCGCCGTCATTACGCCAACGCCTGATCCGGTGACGCAGACGATCTTTGCCATTCCGCTCTACGCGCTCTTCGAGATCGCCATCCTCGCCTCGGCGCGCATCGAGAAGCGACGGTCGGCGGCGCCTCGGTTCTAAGATACGTGACGGGTTGCGTTCTCCTTAGTCAGGCGGGGAATGCTCGGCGCGCATCTCGGTAGGGACCGATTCCGTCCCGCACCTCAATATCCAACTTTAATTCAAGCGAGGTCGGTTCAGACTTCGTTCTTGCCTTTGTCCGCCATTGGCGTAGGGTTTTATTGGTGGAGTTCTAACGCTTTCGTCTCTTCGAAAAGTCATCCGCCGGTTTGTTCACCGAACACGATGTGGTCGAGATCGAGCTGGCGCTGATGGCCGATCCGGAGGCCGGCGACTTGATTCCGGGGGCTAAGGGGCTCCGCAAAATTCGCCGGGCACTGACGGGCCGGGGAAAGCGCGGAGGTGCCCGGGTCATCTACTATCACATCGTTTCCGACCATCAAATCATGCTCCTTTGCGTTTACGCCAAGAATCAACAGGGCGATCTGACGCCCGCGCAGACCAAACAACTCGTTCAACTTGTCCAGGAGGAATTCCCATGAAAGCTGCTGCCTTCCAAGAACTGCTCGAAAGTGTCCGCGATGGCGGGGCTTACTTGCGCGGCAATCGCAAGGGCGTGGCGCGTACCGACCGAATCTCACCGCAGTCAGTCGCGGCCATCCGCGCGAAGCTCAAGCTCAGCCAGACGCAGTTTGCCCGCGCCTTCGGAATTAGCCTTGATACCCTCCAGAACTGGGAGCAGGGCCGGCGTCAGCCCAGCGGCCCGGCCAAGGTGCTGCTTCGGGTCGCCGAGCGCCATCCTGAGGCTGTGCTCGAAGCTGTCGCATAACTTCAAGGCGCCCCCGGCCGTCATTGATGACAAAGCCATCGACCTCATTTCCAGGCGCGGGATTTGGTGGTGGGCATACCGGTCAATACATCACGTTGACTGAGGGATCGAGGCAGGCGCGCCACGCGGGGTCCGCAGCTGTCCTTTCACCCGTCACTTGACAGTGTGGGCCCGTTTGAGCACTTTTGAGCCATGGCTACTGTTCAATTCCGCGCCCGCATTGACCGTAACCTGAAGAAGAAGAGCGACGCTGTCCTCAAGGGGCTTGGCTTGGACGCCGGATCGTTCGTCTCCATGGCGTTGACTCAACTCGTCAATCGGCGCGGCATCCCTTTTGCCGTCACCGAGTCGGATGAGGGCTACTTTGCGTCAGAATACGGCCTTACTTCAGCCCAAGCCGTCCAGGCAGGCGCGGCCCTGACCAAGGATACCGCCAACGCCCGTCGCGCAGGCAAATTGCGCGAGATTACCAGCGTAGCTGACCTCGCTCCGTGACGTTGCTGGCGACGCCGCGCTTCCTGAAAAGCATCCCGGCCAATCGCCGGGCTGAAATCCTGGCCGCCATGAAGGCGACGGGTGTTGCCTATGGGCAGCCCCACCTGCACGCCGGGATTGGATTAAGGCGCATCCGGCCATTCATGGAATGCCGCTGCGGGCTGGATTTGAGACTTATTTTCCAGCGAGAAGGACAGGCCCCCGTTTTCCACTTCTGCGGGACGCATGATGAGGTTAAATCCTTCTTGAAGAACCAACCGTGACGGACCCGCGCATTCTCGATGCCGCTTTTCGGCGCCTTCACATGCCTTTTTTCACAAAGGCGATGTCGGAGTGCGTATCTTTGATTCGGATCGTCTTCTGGCCCTGCGTGTCCGCCCCGATATAATCAATGCTTGCTGCTACCAGCACCGGAAGATTGCGCCGGATGTCCCGGCTTTCGCCTTCACTGGTCACATCAACGGTCCAGATCTCCTGCTGAGGGCGCCCTTCCTCTGGTACACTGTTTTCGCGCGCGGAGAGCTTCAGATATTTTTCGTAGACGATGACCGTGATCTGATACTCGCGGAAACCGGCAAACTCAGTCGTGGGTGGATCTTGGACGGTGATCGTTTGATAAATCGGACGTCCTTGCGAGTCGGTGCCGACCTGGACGCGCTCCGTGCGGATCTGCCCGGGAATCGTGATATAGACCGGTTCCGACACCGTCTCCCGACGCATTTGCGGCGGGCCGACGCCGTAATCGAGATCGACCACCATATCAGGCTTCGTATTCGGCGGGGCCTCATAGAGCCCTTTGCCGGACAGTGCAGTCTTCACGAGACTGGCCGCCTCTTTGAACCGGAGCGAGTCGTCGGCGACGAGCGGGTTGCGATTCTTGATCTCGTAGGAGATCGCTTCTTCCGCCTTAGGCTTGGCCAGGGAGTCGACTTTGACCGTGTGCGTTGTGGTACAGCCGGCAAGGATAAGACCGGTGGCCAGCAAAAGTCCGACCTTGCCCAGAGCAAAGCGACTTGGGGGAAAAAAAGACGAATCCGATGGGAGGTCGGTATCCATGGTCGCGGATCGTAAGCCTAAGTTGTGCCGGAGGCAACTCCGCGCATGCACGAAAATGAAAAGTGCCCCGAAAATAGGGCACCGGGCGGATCGTCGATCCGATTTTTCGGGCGGTCGACCTTCGGCGACCAGTCGTCCGTTCCTACTTGCGGCGTTCGGCCAGTTGGGCGCGGAGCACAACGCGGAACATCTGAATGCAGAGCCAGAATACAGAGCTCATGCATGCGGAGGTCAGTCCGCCCCACAGCATGATCATGGTTTTATCGGTCGAGGGGACGTGCGACGAAACCAGCGAGTAGATCCCGATGAAAAACAAGATAACCAGGATCGCGTCAACGATCAGACTTACCGGCGTGGTGAACCTCTGTTCAGGTTGAGACATGTCAGGGAGCAAAGACGGACAACCCCATGGTTGTCCATCGCGGAAAATCGGAAAAGCTCGGAAAAGCGGGGAAGGGGAAAAGTAGAAACGGCGGGAAAGTAGAAAGAAGAAACGCGGAGGTCGGAAAATTGGGAACGTTCGGAAATCGGCTTACAGCTGCTTGGGAATGCTCTGCGTCAGCACCTCAGGCAAACCGTCCGTCACTCTCACGTTGTCCTCGATCCGGACGCCGCCGATGGCGATGTGCTGGTCCACCCTCTTCCAGTTTACCGCATCGCGGTAACGTTCCCGCCGGAGCGGGTCGTTCAGGAGCGCGGGAATGAAATAGAGGCCGGGCTCCACCGTAACGACGTAATTGGCCGCAAGTGGCAGATCCATCCGCAAGGTCCGCAAACTCGGCCGCGGGTCCCGGGTGCGGCCCGGATGGAGTCCACTCGCATCCCGGACCCCGAGTCCCACCATGTGCCCCAAACCATGCGGGAAGAAAAGCGTGTGCGCCTCCTGTTCGACCAGCGACTCGGGCTGTCCGTGCATCACGCCCATCGCCACCAACCCGGCGACGAGCTCGACCGTGGCCGCCAGGTGAAGGTCTTTCCATTCCGCTCCGGGAACGCAGCGGCCAATCGCGCGTTCCTCGGCGTGAAGCACCACGTCGTACAGGTCGCGCTGAAAGGCCGTGGGCGGGCCGACCACAAAGGTGCGCGTCACGTCCGCCGTGTAGCGATCGATCTCCGCTCCGGCGTCGATCAAGACAAACTCGCCGGGGCGAAACGCGCGTGCGCTCGGTTCGAAGTGGAGGATCGCCGCATTGGGTCCGCTGCCCACGATCGTGCCGTAACCGGTCCGGGTACCGCCACCGCGGAAAAAAGCCGCTTCGAGCTCAATCTGGAGTTGACGTTCCGTCACGCCCGGACGCAGCAGATCCGGAACCGCGCGGAAGCCATGCGCGGTTGCCTCCGCCGCTCGCCGCAACGTGCCGAGTTCCCGGGTGTCCTTGGGTCTCCGGGCGTGTTGGAAGGCGCTGCGGATTGCCGTCGTGAGGGCAGGATCCGCAGTCAAGTCCACCCCGGTTGGCATCGCGCCCAACTGCGCAATCCGGCGTCCATGGCGCTGCTCGAGCCAACCCGGAAACTGTTCGAGCGGCGTACCGGGCAGCTGCGTGCGTCCTTCCCAGATCCGTTCGGCTTCGGTAACGACTGGCACAAACGAGATCCAGCCGGATTCACCGCCCGGTTTCGCCCTGGACGGATCGAAGACGATCACCGCGCCGGCACACTCGTGTGCGGTCAGGTAGAAATAATCGGCGTGTGAACGAAACGGATACGTCTGATCGCTGCCTTCCGGCAGCGAGACCGGCTCGCCGGCGCCGACCACCAGCAGCGCATCATCCAAGGGTAGGGCGGCGGCCACCCGCGCCCGACGGATATTCAGGGAATTGTCCAGCATGCCCGAGATTCGAAGGTTAGAGCCCGGGCGTCGGACTGATGCGGTAAGTTCCGTCCACCGTCGTCATCACATCGATCGTGTGCGTGGGCCGAAGCGTTAACTCCGGCACATCGGCACCCGGAGCGATGATGGGTTGGCCGGCGTCGACGATGCGATAGAACGGATTCGGGTTGGCTCCCCGGGCCACCTGAATCGGCGCCGACCCGCCCGTGATCACGACCGGGACGTACGTCCGCAGCCGCAGGTTTCCACCCAGGGCCGAGCGCACGGTGGCCGAGGTGAGGCGACCGGCCGCCCAGGCGATATCGACCTCGAAGCCACCGCGCGCCTTCAAGCCCTTTACGCTCCCGGTCGGCCAGGCGGAGGGTAACGCCGGCAGAAGGTGCAGCACCCCGCCGTGACTTTGCACGAGCATCTCCGCGATGCCCGCGGTGTACCCGAAATTGCCATCGATCTGAAACGGCGGATGGGCGTCCAACATGTTTGGATACAGGCCGCCGCCGCGCATGCTTTCCTCCGACGTGCTGACGAGGGTGAAGAGGTTGCGCACGATGGCGTAGGCGTGATCGCCGTCGAGCATGCGGGCCCAGAAATTGATTTTCCAACCCATCGACCAGCCGGTCGCCGCATCGCCGCGCAGTTCGAGCGTGCGGGCGGCTGCGCGGAAGAGTTCGGGCGTCGCATCCGGTGTGATTTGATTACCCGGATGCAGCGCGTAGAGATGCGACAGATGCCGGTGCCGCGGGTCGTTTTCCTCGTAATCCGTGCGCCATTCCTGGAGCTGTCCCTTGGCGCCGATGCGATAGGGTGCGAGTTTCGCGAGTTTGCCGCGCAGCTCATGGAGCAACGCCGGATCGCGCCCAAGCAATTCGGCAGCTTCGATGGTGCGGGTAAAGAGTTCGCGGATGATCGCCAGATCCATCGTGCTGCCGCTCGCCGTGGCCGCGGGTTTCCCTTGCGGATCGATGAAGGCGTTTTCCGGGGAGGTACTGATGGGCGTGACGAGTTCGCCGTTCTCCGCTTCGACCAGCCAGTCCGCATAAAATTCCGCCGCGCCCTTCATGATCGGATAGGCCTCTTGCGCGAGGAAGGTCCGGTTTCCGGTGAAGAGATAGCGCTCCCAGAAGTGACTCGCCAACCAGCCCGCCGCCATATTCCAGAAGGCGGCTTTGGCGTTGCCGTCGACGGGAAATGCATCGCGCCAGATCGTGGTGTTATGGTGGAGCACCCAGCCGCGCGCCTGATACATGTCGCGCGCGGCGATCCGGCCGTTTTGCGCGACTTCCTTGACCATGCGAAAAAGTGGCTCGTGCAACTCGGAGAGGTTCGTGACCTCGGCCGGCCAGTAATTCATCTCCGCATTGATGTTTACCGTGTAAGCGGAGGCCCACGGCGGGATGACCTGGTCATTCCAGATCCCTTGGAGATTGAGCGGCTGGCTTCCGGCCCGGGAACCGGCGATCATCAAGTAGCGGCCATACTGAAAACAAAGCGCGGCCAGCGCCGGATCGCCCGTCGTACGGAAAGCCGCGATGCGCTGGTTTGTTGGGAGCGCCTCTTTCGCCGGATCGCCTTCGAGTTGCAGGGTCGTGCGATCAAAGAGCGCACGATAATCTTTCAGGTGACGCGCCTGTAGCGTTTCGAACGGTTGTTTGATCGCCGCCCGCAAATCCCGCATCGCGCGCTCGGCCGGATCAATGCCCTGACGGCTGGGGCTGCGGTCGAAGCCGTTGAAGCTGCTGCCCGCCGCAATGATCAAGACCGCCTCCGAGGCACTGTCGACCCGCAGCGTAGCGTCGTCTGCGACTACGGTGCCGTTCGTCTCAATCGCCAGCCGCGCTTCGAAGAACATCCCCTTGTGATCAATCTCGTCGCCGTAAAGCACCGTGCCTGTGCCGCCGCCAGTGAAGTTGCGGGCGTGCGGCAGGCGTCGGCCGTTTTTGTCGTAGAGTTCTGGATACCGCAGTTGATCGCCCCACTGCTCGATCGTCTCGAGCGATCGGCGGCCGACATAGCCAGGGACCTGGCCGCGCAGGATCAGTTCGTTGTTGGCGACGCGGGAGCGGGCCGTGGGGTGGAGTGACGTAAAACAAGCTTTGAACCGCAGGGCACCCGGTCGATCCGCGCGGAGCCGCACCGCGATGACCTGGTCGGGATGGCTCGTGAAAATTTCCCGGGTAAACGTGACGCCGCCGCGCTTGAAACGGACGCCGGCAGTCGCCGTCGCGAGATCGAGCCAGCGACGATAGTCGGAGACCTCGCCCGCGCCGTCGAACTCGAGGAAAAAGTCGCCGAGTGGTTGGTAGCACTGCTGGTTTCGCCCCAGCCAGTTTCGCGTGATATAGACATCGGCTTCAGCGTTTTGACCGGCTCGCAGCAATCCCATCACGTGATCGAAATCCTTTCGGATATCGATCGTGCGCAGATCGGCCGGCGGCTCGCCGGACCAGAGCGTGTCTTCGTTGAGTTGCAGTCGTTCGCGCTCGATACCCCCAAACACCATCGCGCCCAATCGGCCGTTTCCGAGCGGAAGGGCGTCCGTCCAGCGAGCGGACGGCTGGTCATACCAGAGTGATAGGCCGGGTGCGGGCAGCGCGGAATCAGCGGCAGAGATCTCGGTCGCAAACGAATCCGGTACGACCATGAGAACCAGGAGGGCAAAGAAGCGGCTGAAAGAATGCATCGGGGAGTCTGAAATGAAAGTCACCGGAAGCCGGACGGCGAGACTACTCCGCCAACCCTTCGATTCGCAGATTGCTGTGACGCTGCGCAATTTTTGCGCACGCCTTCCCGGTTTTGCGCAAGCTCTGCGCACGTTTTGGGGGTGAAGTTAACGTCCCCCCGGGGGAACGCCCCATGGCATGTTTGCTGCACTGCAACGGTCGCCCTATGATCACTTCACATTTCCGTGCCTCCAGCGCCGGGACACCGTCCCTGTTTCAGTCGCGCCCCCTCGCCATGGTGTCCGCTCGTTTCGGTTCCGCGTTGTTGCTCGCCGCCACGCTCGCCGTGACGACCTCTTTGCAGGCTCAGGATGCCGATGAGGCGAACCGGCGCCGGCGACCCGCCGCGGGAGGGGCCGAAGACCAACCAGGACGACGCGCTATGAGTCCCGAAGACATGCAGGCCCGCATGGCGACGGCGATGCGGGAACGTCTGGAGATCACCGATGACGAGGAATGGAAACTCGTCTCCGGGCGCATCACGAAGGTAACGGAGCTCCGACGCGCCGCGGGTGGCCCGGGCGGTGGCATCGGACCAATGGTTTTCGGCGGTCGCGGAGGCCCGGCCGGCGGTGGGCCAGGTGCTGGTGCCGACGGCGCGAATCGCGGCGGCCCGCGCGGTGGCCGTGGCGGGGCTCCGACATCTGAATTGGGTGCGCTGCAAGCGGCAGTGCGCGACAAGCTTCCCGAAGCGGAAATCAAGGCGCGGCTGACGAAGTTGCGCGAGACGCGCAAGAACGACGAGGTGAAGCTCGCCAAGGCGCAGGACGACTTGCGTGCGGTCCTCACGGTCCGTCAGGAAGCCGTGGCGGTGGTGTTCGGACTTCTGCCCTGATCCCGCCCGTGCTCACGGATACTTCGACCGTCATCGGCGCTCCCGGCGTGCTTCCTGATTTGCTCGTCCGCATGATTGTGGGCCGACAACTCACGACGACCGACGCGCGCTCCTACGTTAAGCAAAACCCCGGCACCGACGCGCTCACCGAGGAGCGGGTGTTGCGCTGGCTCGCGGCGGAATACGGCATCCCGTTTGCCAAACTCGATGAAGTCGAGCCGGACAAGCAGGTGCTCTCCTTGTTTCCCGCGCGGTTACTCCTGCGCGACGAACTGCTGCCGCTGCGTCGCGTCGATAACCAGATTGAGATCGCGACCAGCCGCCTCTTCGCCACGCAGGGAATCGATGGCCTCAAAGCGCTGACGGGCCTTCGCCTGCAGCCCGTGCTCGCGCCGTCCGACGTGATTCAGCGCGAGATGAAAAAGCGTCTCGGCGTCGGGGCCGATACGATCGACACGCTCGACGAGGAAACCGCCCTGCAGGTGGTCGATGACAATGGTGGCCAGGGCGGCAACAATCTCGATGAAGCCGCCGAGGACGCGTCGATCATCCGGTTCGTCAACCAGGTGCTCAAGGACGCGATTGATCTTCGCGCCTCCGACATTCACCTCGAGCCGTTTGAGGACGAACTGCGCATCCGCTACCGTATCGACGGCGTGTTGCAGGAAGTGCCCGTGCCGGCGCAGATCAAACGCTTTCAGCCCGCGATTGTCGCACGCGTCAAAATTCTCAGTCACCTCAACATCGCCGAGAAACGCCTGCCGCAGGACGGCCGCATCAAGGTCCGCATCGATGTCGCCGAGGTCGATATTCGCGTATCCATCATTCCGATGCTCCATGGCGAGGCGGTCGTGATGCGTCTGCTCCGGCAAAACAGCTCGCTCAAAGGCGCCCGTGAACTCGGCATGAATGCGCGCGAGCTGGCCTGCCTCGAACGCGTGTTGCAGCTGCCGCACGGAATCGTGCTCGTGACGGGCCCCACCGGGAGCGGCAAAACGTCGACTCTCTACACGGCCCTGCACGAGATCAACGATTCCGAGCGCAAGATCGTCACGATCGAAGACCCGATCGAATACCAGCTGAAGGGCGTCAACCAGATCCAGGTATCCGAAAAGTCAGGACTGACGTTTGCCCGCGGCCTGCGTTCAATTCTCCGTCACGATCCGGACGTCATTCTCATCGGTGAAATTCGCGACCAGGAAACGGCCCAGATCGCAGTGCAGGCTTCGCTCACCGGCCATTTGGTTTTCTCGACGCTGCACACCAATGATGCGGCGGGCGCGCTAACGCGACTCGTCGACATGGGCGTGGAGCCGTATCTCGTGGCCTCCTCCCTCGAAGCCGTGCTCGCGCAACGGCTGGTGCGCGTGCTGTGTCCGTTGTGCAAGGCCGTTGATACCTCCCCGGCCGCGCAGACGTACAAGGCGCGCATCGGCATTCCGGCGAACGCGACCATCTACCGGGCCGTCGGCTGCCGGGAATGCCGCAACACCGGATTCCATGGCCGTCGCGCGATTTTCGAGTGGATGGATAGCAGCAGCGAGATCCGCCAGTTGATTTTGAAGAACGCATCCACGGATGTGATACGCGACGCCGCCTGCCGCGCCGGCATGACCACGCTGGCGCAGGATGGCCGCCGGCTGGTGCAGGAAGGCCTCACGACGATTGAGGAGATTTTGAGCGTGACCACGGTGCACGAGTCACCGCCGCCGATCGCGCCGGCCACTTCGGCGACGGAGCCGGCGTCGTAACCGGGTATCCGGTTCGCGCTTACACCCATGCCCCATTTCGCGTACAAAGCCATGCAGCTCGACGGTGCGCTCGTCGAAGGCAGTCTCGAAGCGAGCAATCGCCAGGAAGCGATGCGGCAGGTGGAAGTGCGCGGCTTGAAACCGATCCGACTGGCGGAAGCGGCGGGCGGCGCCGCCGGCAAATCGGGTTCAAAATCCGCGGCGGGGAGCCCGGCCGGAGCGGGGGAGAAATCGCTTCCGGGTGGGATTCAAATCGGCGGGTCGAAGAAGATCACGGCGCGCATGCTGGAAAACTTTACCCGCCTGCTGTCGAGCTTGCTCGCGGCGGGCGTGCCGTTCAGCCGCGCCCTGGTCATCATTCACCGTGAGGCAGCGTCACCAGTGGCGAAGGCGAAGTGGAAGGAGATCCACGATCTGGTCATCGACGGCATGCCGTTGTCGGATGCGATGGCGCGTTCCCCCGAGACTTTTCCGCGAGTGTATATCGCGATGGTCGAGGCAGGCGAGGCGGGCGGCTTTCTCGACGTGGTGCTGACCCAGATTGCTGACTTTCAGGCCCGCGAAAAGGATCTGCAAGGGAAGGTCGTCACCGCGTTGATGTATCCGGCCATCCTGTTGTTTCTCGCGATGGGGGTGCTGGTGTTCCTGCTCGTTTTTTTCATTCCCCGGTTTCAGCTGATTTTCCAGGGGTTCAACGCGGAGTTGCCGTTGCTCACGCAGGTGATTGTGGCGGCGAGCGAGAGCGTGCGGCATTACGGGTTGTTCCTCGCGGCGGGTGTCATCGTGGCGATCGTCACGCTGCGAAACTGGTTCAAATCGGAAAAAGGCCGGCGGTCGTGGGAGGGTCTGGTTCTGCGCGTCCCAACCATCGGGCCGCTGCTGGCACAGTTCGCGATGGCGCGGTTTTGTCGCATGCTCGGCACCTTGCTCGGCGCCGGTGTCCCGTTGATCAACGCGCTCAACGTCGCGCGCCGTTCGATCGGTAACCAGGTGCTCGTCGATGCGGTTTCGGATTCGATCGACCGCGTCAAAGAGGGCAAGGCGCTCGGCAAGAGTCTCGCGCAAAACAGCTCATTGTTTCCCGGCGCCGTCATCGAGATGATCTCCGTCGCGGAAGAGAGTGGAAAACTGGATACGGAGCTGCTTCGCATCGCGACCGTCACGGAAGGCGATCTCGACCGGCAGTTAAAGACCGTCGTCGCCCTCGCGGAGCCGCTGATGCTGTTCCTCATCGCGGCGCTGGTCGGCACCATCTTCATCGGGATGGTGATCCCGATCTTCTCGCTGCAGGACCACATCAAATAATTTCCTCATGAAAGCCCTGAATCCTCGCTCCCGTCTCCATCCTTCTCGCGGTCGCGTCCTTCGTCGCGAAGGCGGTTTCACGCTCGTCGAACTGCTGCTGGTGCTCGTCATCCTCGGCATTCTCGCCGCCCTCGTGCTGCCCAAATTCACTGGTCGCACCGAGCAGGCCCGCACC
>Ga0163144_10024125_pt1 | contig 11945 bp, 14 predicted proteins | sample OliLak19BULKMAT1_FD_123175 | JGI IMG/M metagenome (GOLD analysis project Ga0163144, IMG submission 123175) | Freshwater microbial mat bacterial communities from Lake Vanda, McMurdo Dry Valleys, Antarctica - Oligotrophic Lake LV.19.BULKMAT1 | ecosystem: Environmental > Aquatic > Freshwater >...
CAGGGTGGCACCCGAGAGCTTTTGGATGATGCTGGTCAACTGGTTGGCGTTGTAGTTTCGGCCGCTGCGCTTAACCCCGGCAGGGCCGGGCAGATCGTCACCCTCGACGCCCTCGATCCGCAGGTGGCCGCGCGGCTCTCACGGGCCTTCGACCGGTGGAAGAAGTTCGATACCGGAAGACAGTCCCACGCACGCGCGGCGCTGATGCGCATTCGTGCGCATGCAGGGTTGTCGAAGGATGTCCCGGAGGTGGTGACAAGAGCGCTGGCGTAGAACGGTAACGCGTTCCCTCCCTGCCACCGTTCACCGGGAGGAAGACGTTACCTGCAGCACGAGAGCCGGTATCAAGGCACCAGCGCCGGCACCAGCACCAGTTCGCTGTACTCGGCCAACAACATCTCCTCGTCCTGCACATCGGCACGTTCGCGTTCGATTTCGAGGAAGGCGCGTACGGCGGCCAGCAGCAACGTCGAGCGCCGGGACGCGGCCGGGTTGGCCTCGGGAGGCAATGCGACAGGTTCGATGGGGGTCATGGCAATGCTCCTTGGCGATCGGGTGTTGTGCGGTGGATTCCGCCGACCCCGCTGCAGGTTTCTCGTCCATGAACGCGATACGCGTGCCCAGGATGCACGGTTGCATGAAATCGCCGCCGAAGGGTCGATGCGACGCCACCTGCGGGTGGCTCCGAACATGAACGGTCACCTCGATGGCACGAACGGCGACCCGCCCGGCAGAACGGGCAACACCCGATGACGCTGTCGGCAGGACTGCCCGCCTATCGAGAATTCATGAAATGGTCGACAGACCATTTCGTGGACGAATCTCCCCTCGCCCGCCGGGGGGCCGGGGGGCGAGGCGGGGGTTTCGAGCCGCATGCGGTGAGCCAGAACGAGCGGCGGTTCATGAACGCTCAATAATCGGCCGACGCCTTCGCCTCGACTCGCTGAACGAAACGAGCACGGTCGATGATCGCGCGCTCGTGGATGCCTTCGCCGATGCGTTCGCGCTCGTCGTCGGCCCATATTTCGAAGGTGAGGATCTTGCCGTCCACCTTGACGAGCCTCGAACGGGCCACAACGTGCATGCCCGGCGGCGTCGCCGCGAGATGGCGGATGTCGACCCGTACGCCGACGGTGGTGCGCCCTTCGCCCACCAACGGTTGCACGGACGTACCGGCCGCGGTCTCCATGAGGCCGATCATCATCGGCGTGGAAAACACGTCCACGAATCCGCTGCCGAGGTCGGAGGCGAGGTTGCCGGGCCCGGCGACGACCTCGGCACGGCCCTCGATGCCAGGCGTCAATTGCTGCGGCTTGCACATCGCGGCCGATCCTATTTGCCGTAGACCGGAAATTCGACGGTGCGGATGAAGGCGAGCCGGCCCTGTTCGTTGCGCACGATCGTGTAGCCGTGCAGGCCGTCGCCGTTGGAGTCGAAGTTATAGGTGCCTTCGATACCCTTCAGGCCGCGGGTCGCGAGCAGCGCCTTGCGCACGGCGTCGGGATCTGTCGATCCGGCCGTCTGGATCGCGTGCTTCAGCAGATGCAGCGCCGCGTACGACCACGCCGAGTAGAGGTCCGGGTTGAAACCATGCCTGGCTTTGAACTTCGCGGCGAAGGCCTTGCTCTCCTTGTTGGCGTCGGGAAAGAAATCGGTCACGACGTACGTGCCCCACAGCGAATCTCCGGCCAGCTTGAGCGCGGTTTCGGTGGATAGTGACGTGGATCCGATCCAGTCGGCCTCGACGCCCAACTGCTTCGTCTGCTTCGCGAAGATGCCGACGTCGGGGGAATTGGTCATGTAACTGCCGATGATGTCCGCGCCGGATTTTTTCAGCGCGAGCACCACGGCGGTGAAATCCTGCTGGTTGCTGGTATAGCCCTGCACCAGCACGGGCTCCACGCCCTGCGCCTTGAGTGCGTCCACCAGCGCGTTCTTGCCGTTCGACCCGAACGTATCGGTGGAGTGGATGATCGCCCACTTGCGCTTGCCGAGTGTCTGGACGCCGTACTCGGCCATCACGCGCGAGGAATACAGGTCGTTCGGCCGCACGCGGAAGATCCACGGATTGTTGACGCGGGTGAGGCTCGGGTCGCTGCCGCCGATGATCGCGGGCAGCTTCGTCTTCGCGATCGTGGGCGAGGCGGCTTGCACCTGTGTGCTGCGCAGTGGCCCGACCACGGCCACCACCTGCTGGTCGACGAGCTTGGCGTACGCAAGCACCGTCCCGGGGTTGGTGCTCTGGTTGTCCTCCACGATCAGTTCCACGGGCCGGCCGAGGATGCCGCCCGCAGCATTGATCTCTTCCAGTGCGAGACGTACGCCATGCAGCGTCAGCACGCCCGCTTCGGCCTGCGGCCCGGTGGTCTCGTCGACCAGGCCGATCCGGATCGGGTCGGCGGCGTGCGCGGCGATTCCCGCCGCAAGAACAGCAAGACCCAGCACCAGACCCGCGATGCGCCCGCCCATGGAAGCCCTCCCCGTCGTTGTAGTTTTGTTGCGCCCGGCCACCGTCACGTGGCCGACGCCCTGAAAGGATGAGGCTTGCGCCGCCGGAAGAAAAGCCTGTCGGCATGTACGGGCGGTGGCCGCGTCAGGAAACGCTTGACTGAAAGCCGACTCGAAGTTTTATGCTCGCTCCCAGCCATGGACGAAAAGACCTGCACCATCAAGCAGACGGCGCTGATCGCCGGCCTGTCCGAGGATACGTTGCGCTACTACTAGCGGATCGGCCTCGTCGGACCGATCGGCCGGGCGCCGAGCGGTCATCGCCGCTATGCCGCCTTCGATCACCAGTGGGTGGACTTCCTCGCGAAGATGCTCGGTACCGGGATGAGCCGTGAGACGCTGGGCCGCTACATCGATCTGTTTTGCCAGGGAGAGGATTCGGCCCCGGAACGACGTGCGCTGCTCGAGGTGCACGCGCGGCAGCTCGAAGGACGCATCTCCCGGCTCCAGGAAACGCTCGGCTTCCTCCAATGGAAGATCGATCAGACATCGACGCAGTCATGAGCGGCAACGTCTGCCGCTGCGGGACCTGCAACCGGATCCGCGCCGCCATCGGTCAAGCGGCCGCCGCCTGATACGAAAGGAAACCAACCCATGACGCTCGATCGCAGTTTCCTGAAGGTCTCCACCCTCGCCGGCGGTGGCTTCGCCATCGGCTTCGGCTGGCCGGCCTCGAACGCACCGGCCGCGGACAGTGCCGCCGTGTTCGCGCCGAACCAGTGGATCCGGATTACGCCGGACAACTGGATCACCATCGTGGTCGACAAGGCCGAGACGCGCGGCTACTACTACCGGCCGATGGCGGTCGCGAAGCTGCGTGCGGCGTTCGATGACGCCGGCAATCCGGTCGCATTCACCGCGACGACGGTCTGCGATTCGATCGCCGAAGGCTCTGGTTTCGAGGCACTGCCGCTGCAGGACCGCATCGACAGCACGGCCATCGAAGGCCTCGCCAACCTGCCCTACGCGATCGCGAACGTGAAGGTCGATTGGGTCAGGATCCAGCCGGGCATCCGCACCCGGTTCCTGCGTTCCGTCGGCAGCACGCAGAACGCATTTTTCAGCGAGTGCTTGGTCGACGAAATGGCGCATGTCACGGGCAGGGACCCCTATGAATTCCGGCGCGGGCTGCTCGAGAAAAATCCGCGCCATCGGCAGGTGCTGGAACTGGCGGCACAGAAAGCCGGCTGGGGCAGCCCGTTGCCGGCCGGCCGCGCTCGCGGCATCGCGGTGGCCGAGAGCTTCGGCGGCTACGTCGCGCAGGTGGCCGAGGTCTCGCTCGAGGATGGACGCCCGAAAGTGCATCGCGTCGTCATCGCCGCGGACGTCGGCACGGTGATCAATCCGCAGCAGGTGACGGCGCAACTGGAAGGGGCCATGGTGTATGGCCTGTCCGCAGCGCTCCATGGAAAGATCACGCTCAAGGACGGGCAGGTGGAACAGAGCAACTTCCACGACTATCCGGTAATTCGAATGAACGAGATGCCTGCGGTGGAAGTGCACCTCGTGCCGTCGACGCAAGCGCCAGGCGGCGTCGGCGAACCGGGGACCCCGCCCATTGCGCCGGCAGTGGCGAATGCCTTGTTCGCGTTGACGGGGAAACGGCATCGGTCGCTGCCGCTGGTGACGTAGCAACGATCGAGGTTGAGGAAACGATGCCGGCGGCGCGCGAAGCCCGCCGGCTTCGTTCGCGCCGTGGCAGGCGGATCGGGGCTCGATGCCAAAGTGGTGACGTATGTGTCGGTGCGTGCCGCAAAGCCGGATCCCGCCCTCACGCCCCTGCGCATCCGGATCCGAACGTGTCTACCCTGCAACCATGCCAGCCTCCAAAGACGGTCGACTGACCGACCGGTTGGCTGACCGGGGAGAGAATCACCGCGTCGGGCGGGTATCGGTAGGCCTGGAGGGTGCGGTGCGTCCACTGCCGCCGGTCGAGTGGTGGACGCGTCGCGCGAGCGCAGAATGCATGGCGTTGGGAACGCTGGGCGCGATGTGCGCGATTGCATCTAAAAGGAATCCGAAACCATGGCAGGCAAACCGATGAAAGTCCCCGGACCCGATCATCCGATCACGATCGAAGCGAACCCGCACCGCGTCGTCGTATCCGTGGCCGGACACGTCATTGTCGACACCCGCGAGGCGCTGACGCTGCGCGAGGCGGCATACCCGCCGGTTCAGTACATACCGCGCAAGGACGTCGACATGGCAGCACTGGAACGAACGGACCAAGCGACCTATTGCCCTTACAAGGGCGATTGCGCTTACTACAGTATTCCGGCCGGTGGGGAGCGCTCCGTCAATGCCGTTTGGACCTACGAGGCTCCGTATGCGGCGGTCGCCATGATCGAGGACCATCTCGCGTTCTACCCCGATCGGGTCGATGCGATCGAAGAACGAGCCGGTTGAAGGGGTGCGTGGCAGATCCGGCACACCCCCCCGTCGCGCCAGATACTGCGCTGCGCGGCGGAGCACGGGCTCGAGGCGCACCGCTACCAGGACATCGTCGCCTGGGCCTATCCCGAATCCGTGTTCGCTTCGGACTACGACATCATCTCGAACACTGGCAACGCGCGCCGGTTCGGATTCCAGGACTCGGTGGACACCGAGGCGATGTTCCTGCGCGTGTTCGCCGCGTTCAGGCGCAATCGGATCATTCCCTGACCGCGGGCGCCCGGCGCGCAGCGCCAGAAAGCCGGCACGTCGCCGTGCCGGCTCTCGCTAACGCGAAACCTGCTTCAGTACGCTGCGACAGGATTGCCGGGCGACCCGGTTGCTCCCACAAGCTTGAGCGGCGCCCACGAGAACAGGAACTCGTAGGCCTTGTCGGCGGACAAGTCGTCGAGGTCCAGATTCTCGAAGTTGTAGATGCCCCGGCGTACGATGAGATTCATGTGGCAGTAGGCGAAAGACTCGGGTGCACCGTTGGCGAAATCGTAGGGCTCGAGTCCCCAGGTGTCGGAACCGATCATCGAGATCTTCTTCGCCGCCAGGTACTCGCAGACTTCCGGGGAGACGCCGGGCTCGCCCGATCCGAACTCCGCATTGTCCTTCGCCAACTGCTCGTCGGACTTCGCTTTCTCGCCCGCGGGACGCCCCAGGTGATTGGTCTTCCACAGCGCATTCCAACCCGTGCGGAACACCACCACGTCACCCTGGGTCGCATCGCCTACACCCTGCTTCGCCAAGGCCGCCTGATAGTCGGCCAGGGTGATCGCATAGCCCTTGGGCAAGGTCTTCACGCCCTTCAACGCGGCGATATCGATGAGCAGTCCGCGAGTGAAGAACCCGCCGGCCTTCTCGGGCCCGAGCTTCTTGAAACCACGCGCCGTCCCGACTTCCTGCGACAGGTTGCGATTGTAGAAATAGTCGCCGTCCTTCCATCCGGGCTTGCCCTTGATCCGGATCGTGGGGTGCGCCAGACCATCCCATTGCGTGCCCACCTGGCCGATTTCGGCGGTGACCAGTTCGTCGTAGAACGTCTGGTCGTAGCTCTCGCCCGGCCAGTTCAGGGGACCGTGTGTCGTCGTCCCGCCGCTCGGGATGCTGAGCGCGAACGTGCGGCCCGGAACGAGGGGCATGTGATTGCTGTAGGGATGTCCCAGCAGGGCCATCTTGCCGCGCTTCACCAGCTTGGCCGCATCGATGCGCTTCTGCGCGGTGATGTAATTGGTGCCGCCGGCTTCGTCGCTGGCGCCGAATTCGCTCGGCCACCAGTTCTCGTCGACCGGATTGTTGCCGGCATGGGCAAACGTCGCGCCCAATGCGGATGCCAGCAAGGTCACCGTGAAGATCCTGATTTTCCTTTTCATGCTTCCTCCCGATTGTTCGATGGTTGTTCATGAAACACCGATCCGTGAGCGTCGGCATCCGATCGGATCTCGAACGTTCCCGGCCCGGTGGACTGACACTTCGCGCAAGGCGCGAAGCACTTGCGGACCGCCCGGCAGTACGCCCGGCGGTTGCGCGCAACCATTTCGACGTATCCAACGCGCCCGCCCGGTGCGAACGTACCGGCGGGTCGACCCCGAGGCTCACAGAGGCCGTCTCGAGAAAGGGCGACGGCAAACCGTCACCGGGCATCCGTTCTTCGCCGACGCCCTCAGGGGCGCCAGGGACGGATCCGGACCACTTCCGAATCTTGATGCTACGGCCAAGCCGCGTGAAGCGAGCACGCCGATCGATGCGGTACTGCGAACTGCAGCAGTACGTCGATGGCATGCCGAGGATGCTACCGGATAGCGCATGCAGGCGCCAGAAGCTCCCCCGCTTGCGCTCTTGCGGGCGTGGATGCCCGAATTGCTCCACCGGCCTGCGGGCGGACGCACTCTGGCAGTTCGCCCCGCGCTGCATCGCCGAAGGTGCCGTCGAAGCCCAGCGCTTCACCTACCCTGATCGCGCCGGTCGCGACGGCGAGATCTACTGGGGGCTGCGTCGGGCTGCGCTACCTGCACCGCAACGACAGGTTCACCACGTACGCCGTGACGATCACGAAGCGCGACCGGAACCTGTTCGAGTTCGTGCCGATGATCTCGGTCACGCAGTTCGACAACGAATCGACCATCGACTTCTACTCGTTCCGGCGCACGCAAGTCCTGTTCGGATTCAACCGCCGTCTCCGATCGCACCCTCGCCTCGAGCAGTGGCAATCCCGCGTCGAGCGGGATACGATGCCCGCGCACGCAATATCGCGAGGTTCCGGAGACATGACCAGACTGCTGCTTTCGCTGCTTTCGCTGTTTTTCGCCCTCGCGGCGCTGCCGGTAGAGGCGTTGGTCCTGATCACCGAGAACAATCCCCCGTTCAACTACGAGGAAAACGGCAAGGTCGAAGGGCTCGCCACGGCGCTGGTGACCGAGATGGCGAAGCGGGCCTCGCTTCCTGCCAGGTTCGAGCTGCTGCCGTGGGAGGAAGGCTACACGCGGACGCAGAAGGATCGCGAAACCTGCCTCTATGCCGTCGCGCGCATCGACAGCCGCGAGAAGCTGTTTCATTGGATCGGGCCGCTCGCCGTGAATCGCTGGGGCATATTCGGCAAGTCGGATACCGCTGTGACGGCGAAGGGCATCGAGGATCTGCGCCAGTACCGCGTCGGCGGCGTCACGCACGATGCCAAGCTCGAGTACCTCGCCCAGTACGCTGTGACCAATATCCGTTCGGCGTCGGACGACAAGCTGAATCCTGCGCGGCTCAAGCTGCCGAAGGACGACCCGAACCGCATCGATCTCTGGATCACGGGGGCCTATACCGCGCGCAAGGTCTCGCGTGAAAACGCAGGCCCGCCGCTGAAGCTGGTATTTCTCGGCCAGGAGATTCCGCTCTACCTCGCGTGCAGCCCGGCGACGCCGCGCGTGCAGATCAAGGCGCTGGACGACGCGCTCAAGGCGATGGGCCGCGATGGCACCACGAAGAAGATCATCGCTCGCTATCTGAGCAAGTTCGCGCAGTAGCAGCGCAACTTCTCGCTTCACTCGGTCGGGCCGGCAGCCGGCAACCGCAGAGTCGATCGCGGCATGACCGGGCCGAAGACCCATTGCGTGTACTGCTTGGCATCCGCGAAGCTTCGCTCTTCCGGCCACAAGCTGTCCGGCGCCATCGGTTTGCTGCGCGAGGTCGAATGGACGCCCGTGATGGCACCGTCCGCCGTCCGAACGATGCCCCATTCGGTCGAGCCGGTCATCGGATCGAGCGGCACCCGGCGCAGATGGCGTTGCGGCGGATCGACCCGCGTGTCGAACACCAGTTGATCGAGCGAGCGCGGCAACGCGGACGAGCCTTCGGGCGCGGCGAGCGCGTAGCTGGCCAGAGCCCTGCCGAACTGACGCCCTGCCCACAGGAGTTCGCGTTCCTTGTCGCGCTGCGAGTCGGCTCCCCAGTATCTCGCGAGCGCGACCAGCGTCATCGACACCACGAAGGCCAGGAACACGACGCCGATCAGGACGAAGCCCGATCGCGGACGACCGACGTTCACCATTGACGATAAGGCACGCCGTTGATGCCGACCGCCTGCGACAACGAATATACGTCGTACACGTCGGCGCCGGCCTCGGGCTTGTCCGGAGCGGAGGCGAAGCTGCGTTTGCCCCACGTATCTTCGGCTCCGGCCCGCTGGTCTGCGGCGAACGGGTCGCGCGGGAGCCGACGCAGGAAATAGAGGCGCCGGCCTTGCGGATCGACGAGGTCGGGCGCACCCGTTGCGAGCACCGCCAGCGAGGGCGGAAATCCGGATTGGCCCGGCAGTCGCGCAATCCGGCCTTCGTCGCCCGCCTGCTTGTAGTCGTCGATCGACTGTCGGATCTGCCGCAGCGCGATCCGAAGGTCTAGTTCCTTCTCGCGCTTGATCGCGGTGATCACCATGGGAGTGACCAGGCTGGCGAGGAAGACGACGATCGCGAGCGACACCATCAGTTCGACGAGGGTGAAACCCGGGATGCGGGACTGGGTGCGGGACATGGCAGACATTATCGGCGCATGCCGGCCGGCCCCGGGCGCGACCTGATGCGGGGCACCGGTCGTCGATGCGCGCGAGCGATATCGTTCGGAAGATGCAGGTTGCACGGCGATCCGGAGCACCACTGTTTCAGCTCTTGACGCGGCAAGCGCCGCGGCGTGAACTCGCGACTTCCGCCATCGACTTCAGAGGACCATATGGACTACGTCAATCTCGGCTCGACCGGACTCAAGGTGTCGCGTCTTTGCCTGGGCTGCATGACCTACGGATCGCCGAAGTGGCGCGACTGGGTACTCGACTACGAGGCGTCGAAGCCGTTTTTCAAGCGTGCGCTCGAGCTGGGGATCAACTTCTTCGACACCGCGGACATGTATTCGCTCGGCGAAAGCGAGGTCGTGACCGGCAAGGCCTTGAAAGAGTTCGGGCCGGGCCGCGACAAGGTCGTTATCGCCACCAAGGTGTTCAGCGCGATGAACGACGATCCGAATGCGCGCGGGCTCTCGCGCAAGCACATCATGCATGCCATCGACGATTCGCTCCGGCGCCTCGGTACCGACTATGTCGACCTCTATCAGATCCACCGCTTCGACAATGTCACGCCGGTCGAGGAAACGCTGGAAGCCCTGAGCGACGTCGTCAAGGCCGGCAAGGCGCTCTACATCGGCGCATCGAGCATGTACGCGTGGCAGTTCGCCAAGATGCTCCAGGCATCGGACGCGAACGGGTTCAGCCGCTTCGTGACGATGCAGAATCACTACAACCTGGTCTACCGCGAGGAAGAGCGGGAGATGATTCCGCTCTGCCGCGACCAGGGCATCGGACTGATCCCCTGGAGCCCGCTCGCGCGCGGATTCCTGGCGGGCAATCGAGACAAGGCGACCAAAGGTGAGACCACGCGGGCGAAGAGCGATGACTTCGCCCACAAGCTCTACTACCAGGACGGCGACTTCGCCGTGGTCGATCGCGTCTCCGAGTTGGCCCGGAAGCGCGGCGTGAACAATGCCCGGATCGCGCTCGCCTGGCTGATGCACCAGCCTGGCGTCACGGCGCCCATCATCGGCGCGAGCAAGATGGCCCATCTCGACGACGCGATTGCCGCGCTCGAGGTGAAGCTCGATGGCGACGAGCTGCAGCTGCTCGCGGAGCCGTACCGGCCGCATCCGGTGCTGGGCCACTGACACGGCTGGGCCGTGCGCGCCCGCAGCCGATGCGCGTGCACATCAGACCGCGTCAGATCAGCTCGTGCACACAGAGGATATCGCCCTCGGTGTCGTGGAACCAGGCTGCCTTCGCCGCGCCGAGGACGCATACATGATCGACGGTCTTCAAGCCCGGCAGGTCGTAGTCGTTGAAGACGACGCCCCTGTCCTCGAGCGCAGCGAACTCCGCGACGACGTCCTGAACCTCGAAGCTGAGCGCCGTGTGATCGGCCTTGGTCGGCGAGCCTCGCGGGAACAAGGCGATCAGGCTGCCGCCGCATTGGAAGACGAATTTACCGTCCGGCTGTTCGCCCACGGGCGAGAGGCCGAGCTTGTGCTCGTAGAAGTCGCGGGCACGGTCGAGATCGACCGTCGGCAGGATCGTGGTGACGGTGGCGCTCTCAGCATAACGGCATCCCTCCTGTCACACCGGTGTCGGAAGCGGGCTGCTTCTTCGAGGTCGCGGTCGCGGTGTGAAACGCCTGCCGCCTCGCCGCAAACATACGCCGGATCGAACCAGGTGTGGCTGTCACGTGCTCTTGCTTTCGGCCGGCCTCAACACGCACCCATCGATCCGCCAGGATCCGTCGGCCTGCCTCTGCATCCTGTATACCGCCAGCCACACATGCCCCCCTGCGTCGGACATCTGGACCACCTGGATCGACGCGTCCTCGACGTGCTGGAGCGGCTTGAACAACACCGACGCCGGCCGATAGACCACGGGATAGGAGCTCTTCACCATCGCCATGAAGTCATCCGGCGTCCCGAACATGCGCTGGATGTTCGGCGAGGCGAACGAGAATGCCCGTGCGGCATCGTCGGCCGCGAAGGCCGCAAGCTGCGACTCGATTACCGCGCGGATCTCGGCGCCATCCTGTTCGTTGGAAGCGCCGCACGCCGGGCCATGCAAAGCCATCCCGATCACCACCGCGAATAGTCCGGACCAGGCATGCCAGTGCGACTTTCTCATCGAAGCGTTCCCGTGTCTCGTGCGTCGGATGGCCCCCGCCCTCCGCCCGGTTGCATCCTACGCTCTTGCCGCCCCCGGATTCCATGACCGCGCATGACCGCAGGGTTGCGTTCCGCGCGAGGGACCGTTAGGTTAGCGGGCGTAGCTACGCCGCAACCCCTCCGACCGGGTTCCCATGGCCAACATCCTCCTCGTCGACGCCGACGCGCAAACGCGCGAATGGTGCCGGCTGCATCTCTCTACACAGGGACATACGGTGCGGGCGCTGGAGGACTCCCGCCGGGCGTTCGAGGTCGTACGCCAGCAGGCACCGGACATCGCGCTGATTTCCACCAGCCTCCCGAACGGCGGAGCGTGGGCGCTGACGGCCGGCATTCGGTCGAATTCGCGTACCGCCGCAACACCCATCCTGTTCCTGGTTGCGGCGAACGATCCGACCGGACTGGCGCAAGCCTCCGCGATCGATGCTGACAGCATCCTCACGAAACCGTTGTCGCGCCCGGTCCTGATCGAGGCCGTGGAAACCCGCCTGGGCGTGCGCGGGGTCAGCGGGGCGGAACGCAGCGGGGCTCAGCGGGCAGCGCCGGCCGCGGATGGCTGGACACCCTCGGCCGGCTCGCCCGCACTGCTGATGGAAACCAAATCGGCGACGGTACTGATGGTCGTTCTGCGCAATCTCGTTTCGCTCGCACGATCGCTACGGGGCCGCAGCCTGGACGCGCTGCTGCAGCGGTTTCTCACCGAGTCGCGCGAGGCGATTTCGGCCCAGGGCGGCTGGGTGGTGCGCATGGATGCAACGGGGCTGGTTGCACTGTTCGAA
>Ga0163144_10024126_pt1 | contig 11945 bp, 12 predicted proteins | sample OliLak19BULKMAT1_FD_123175 | JGI IMG/M metagenome (GOLD analysis project Ga0163144, IMG submission 123175) | Freshwater microbial mat bacterial communities from Lake Vanda, McMurdo Dry Valleys, Antarctica - Oligotrophic Lake LV.19.BULKMAT1 | ecosystem: Environmental > Aquatic > Freshwater >...
GCCCGTGGCGAGGTATATGCGGACGAGGTGATGAGGCTGATGGGAGACCCCGCGAGGTATCGGGAAATGGCTCTCAATGCCTTCGCGGAGTATGAAACCCGCCTCAATTGGCGGGTGACGGGTAAGACCATGGTCGAGTTGCTGAAACAAATCTAACGAACCACCCGCGCGCCGCCTCCGCTGATTTGTTTTTCGACCTCCTTGCGGGTGGCCATGGAAGTGTCACCAGGGGTGGTCGAGGCGAGGGCACCGTGGGCCGCTCCGTATTCGACGGCTTTTTGGGCGTCGTTGAACTCCAAAAAGCCAAACTGCAAGCCGCTGGCAAAGCTGTCACCACCACCGACGCGATCAAGGATTTCAAGACCGGGATACTTCCGGCTTTCGTGGAATTTCCCATCGTGCCAGAGGATGGCTGACCAGTCGTTGACCGTGGCGGAAATGACGGCGCGCAGGGTGGTGGCGGCGACTTTGAAGTTCGGGAAGGTTTTGACTGCGGTCTCGATCATTGCCTTGAAGGCATCTAACTCGATGGCGGAAATATTGTGGTCCACGCCTTCCACTTCGAAGCCGAGCGAGGCGGTGAAGTCTTCTTCGTTGCCGATCATGACGTCCACGTATTTCGCGATTTCCCGGTTCACCTCCTGCGCTTTGGTAAGGCCGCCGATGGTTTTCCAGAGTGAAGGGCGGTAGTTGAGATCGTAGGAGACGATGGTGCCATGCTTGTTGGCGGCTTTGACCGCCTCGACCGTTAGAGCAGCGGTGGATTCCGAGAGGGCGGCGTAAATGCCACCGGTGTGGAACCAACGGACGCCGAGTTTGCCGAAGATGTGGTCCCAATCGACATCGCCGGGCTTGAGCTGGGAGGCGGCGGTGTTGCCGCGGTCGGGATTTCCAACCGCCCCGCGCACGCCGAACCCGCGCTCGGTGAAATTCAGGCCGTTTCTAACATTTCTTCCGATGCCGTCATCTTCCCGCCACTGGATGAAATCGGTGGCGACGCCGCCCTGCATGATGAAATCCTCGATGAGGTGGCCGACCTCGTTGTCAACAAACGCAGTGACCACGGCGGTCTTGTAGCCGAAACATTTCCTCAGGCCACGCGAGGTGTTGTATTCGCCGCCGCCTTCCCAAGCTTGAAAATGGCGGGCGGTGCGGATGCGGCCTTCACCGGGATCGAGACGGAGCATGACCTCACCCATCGAGAGTTGATCAAAGGCGCATTCGGATTTCGGTTTGATGATGAGGGGCATGGTGTTGTGGTGTGGGAATCATTCAAACGTGCATCTTCCCGGTGTGTAAAGCGTTTGTGATCCAAGGCCTGTCGGGAAAAAAGTGGACGGAACCGTCGAATTTCTTCGGTTTCCTGATCTCCGGCTGAAATCATGAGCGTTGACGGACTCGAATTTTCATTCATTCTCTCTCCGTTACCCCGTTTTTAGAACCTTAAATTACTTATCAAATGACCCTCATTCGTCGTTTTCTGGCAGTCGCACTTGCGGCCTCGTTCACCACCATGGCCTTCGCGGCGGAAGGCAAGCTCAACATCGCCACAGTCGATATGCAGGAGCTTTTCAAACAATATTACCGGACCAACGAGGCGCAAAAGCAAATCAACGTGGAGCGGGCCCGGATCCAAAAGGACAATAACGAACGCCTTGCCCGCATTCGTGAGCTCGAAGACAATCTCGGCAAGCTTCGTAAACAACTCGAAGACCCTTCCCTCAACGACTCCAAAAAACAAACCCTCTTCAAAGAGTGGCAGGTCCAGCAGCAGGAAGGCATCGCCCTTGACCGCGAGCGTCGCGAGTTCCTCCAGCGCCGCAACCAGGCACTCAACGAGAAAATGGTCCAACGAATGAAGGGTATCCTCGAAGAAATCCGCAAACTCGTGGAGGAAAAGGCCAAGTTGGATAATTACGACTACGTCTTCGACAAGTCCGGCCTGAGCACCTCGCAAGTTCCGTTCCTCCTCTACACCAAGGACGCCACCGACATCACCGCCGGCCTGCTCAAGGATCTGAACAAAGACGCACCTGCGGAATCCCTGCCATCTGCCGCGGATCCAGCGCCTGAAATTCCAGTTCCTGCTCCAGCACCGACCGGTGTCGAGTGATCCCACTCACCTCTGACCACTCCTGAGTTGGCATTGGCCCTCACGCTTTCTGAACTCGCCCGTTGGGTCGATGGTGACATCATCCGGGGCGGGTTCGATTTGTCCCTTACCGGAATGGCCGCGCTTGATGCCGCGGCCCCGGGCGATGTGAGCTTTCTCGGTAATGAGAAGTATTACGGTCAATTCCTAACGACAAAGGCCGCAGCCGTCATCGTTCCCACCGGCGTTAGCGATGGCCCGGAAAACGTCGCGCTCATCGCCGTTGAAAATCCCTCGCTTGCCTTCGCAACCGTCGTCCGTCATTTCGCCATCGCCACGCGAAACTTTACCCCCGGCGTGCACCCCGGTGCTTTTGTCGATCCAACTGCTCGACTGGATGTGACCAAAGTCCGGGTCCAGGCGGGCGCTGTGATCATGGCGGACGTAAGCATCGGCGATGGATCTGATATTGGACCTAACAGCGTCATTGCCGGTAACGTGGTCATGGGCCAGGACTGCCGCATCATGGCCAATGTTTCGATCCGCGAGCGCTGTGTCATCGGCGACCGTGTGATACTTCAGCCAGGGGTCGTGGTCGGGTCCGATGGCTACGGTTACGAGTTTTCGGGCGGATGCCACGTCAAGATTGACCAGGTCGGCATCGTCGAAATTGGGAACGATGTCGAAATTGGCGCCAATTCCACCATTGATCGCGCGCGCTTCGGCAAAACCATCATCGGCGAGGGAACCAAGATCGATAACCTTGTCCAGATCGGCCACAACTGCGTAATTGGCAAGCACTGCCTCATCGTCGCACTCACGGGGATTGCAGGAAGTTCCCGCTTGGAAGACCATGTCACCATCGCGGGTCAAGTCGGCATCGCCGGGCATGTAACTGTCGGATCCAAAGCAATTCTCAGCGCTCGCACCGGCGTCACCAAGAGCATCCCGGGTGGGCTGGTCTATGCTGGCAATCCTGCCCAACCCATCCGCGATGATATGAAGCTTCACGCCCTGGTCCGCCGCCTGCCAAAACTCATCGAGCGGGTGAAAGCGCTTGAAGAAACCCTTCAGATTTCCCGCCAACAAGATTGAGCGGGCGCAAACATTCACTTTTATCAATACCATGAGCAAAAATCCCCTATCCGCCTATCAAGAAACACTCGGCATGATCTACTTTGCCAGAATGTTGGATAAAATCCGCCTGCATTCCACCGATGAACTCCCGGAAGATTTCCAAGCGAATCTAGGCAGTGGATTTGACGAGCGCTGCGTCAATTACCTCCGAGTCCCCTATTCAGAACTTCACCACCGGACTCTTCAAGGTGGTTCGGATGAGGATATCCTTCACTGGTGCTTCGAGACGGGTCGTGAACTCTCAGAAGGCGACATTTTAATCTGGAACCAATTCCTTTCAAAACGCGGCTGGAACGACGAAGCCAGCGAGATTCTCGCCCGCCGCAAAAAAGAAAGCGGCCTCGAAACACGGGATCAAATCCAAACGATGGCCGAATACTTTGAATACGACGAGGGCCGCAAATCCTAGTTTTGAAGGAGTCGCTCCTTCAACGGCGCGGGTGACAACTCATCCTCCCCCGAATTCCGCAACGTTGAAATCGTCGCCGTGGGGTCGAGCCGATTGAGCGGAAACATCGCATAACCTGCGCCGATGTCCACCCCGTCACTGGTGCGCATTTCGAAATGCAAATGCGCCGGGTAATACCCATTCGCCGTTCCCACCGTGCCGACTTTACCTCCGCGCGCAACCAGTGAACCCAACACCACATCGATCCGGTTCAAATGGGCATACATCGACTGGAGCGGTCGCCCATCCATCGCCGTGTGGGCGATCACCACCAACTTGCCCCACCCTGGCGATGGCTCGCCCGCATAGATCACCAGCCCGTCCGCCGTGCTGAAAACGGGATCACCCAGGTCCGTATTCATCCCCCCGATCCCGTTCAAATCGTCACCGGTATGATGCCCGCCCCGCCGCTCGTTCATCTCCCAAAACTTCTGTGCATTATAAACCAGCCCTGCATGATCCGAACCCAGCGGAGGGTCAAATCGCAGCGCCTCCGGGATTTGCACGGATTGCCATGCAGATAAAAAATGAAACCGGTGGTCCACCTCTCCAACCCTTGGCATTTCTAACGGAGCATCCGCTCCCGTTCCGTTTGATCGACCCTTGTCCACCAAAACCACGGCGCCCACCATGGTGGTGATGACCAGAATCAACAAAAGATTGAATGACCGAAAATTCACAAGAGGGAGCATCACTGGATCAACCGAATCATTCAAGGCTCAGGTTGGTTTCCTTGGAATTCATCGCCACCCAAGCCCATTGAGGAGCGTTGGCATCTTGCCACCACCTCTCAACCCACCAAACAGGTCACTACCCCCAAAAAAGTTCGTTCCCCCGTTTTTCCCCGAATTCCTTGCGTCTTTTTGCGGCTGAAAATCTCCTAATCTGACAGTATCGGGCGTCCCGGCAGTTATAATCATCACCCAACCGCTGCCAAAAACCTTCTTGGCAAGGCGGTTTGGAAAGCTGCGCACGCGGCAAATTAAGACTGCCGTGAACCCTCCGACTCCCGCCAAAAGCAAATTCCTAGCGGTAAAGTTCGGTCATTCCCAACGCCCATCGCCTTCGGAGAAAAAGGCTTTGCGCGTGTGGCCCATGCTCACAGCAGCGAAGACGCCAAGTTCAGACTGAGCGCGACGATCACCGCATTGAACCCGAAGGCGATCAGCCCGTGGAGGAGCGCGATCCGCCGCACCCGCCGCGAGGTGATACCCACATCCGAGGTCTGGCAGGTCATCCCAATGACAAATGAAAAATAGGCGAAGTCGAGGAAGTCAGGTTCAGCCTCGTCAGGAAAATCCAGCCCAACCCGGGGAGGTATTTCTTGTGAATCTACTGCAAGCTGATAGCAAGCATGGGCGTAATGGAGCGTCATCACGGTGTGCACCAACACCCAGGAAACCATCACAGTCAAGACAGCCAGCGCCGCGTACCAAACACTTTCGTGACCTGGTGCATGCTTTGCAGTACCGAGGAGCCAACCCGCGCCAAATAACCCGGCGATCGCCGCCATCACCAAGCAGCATCCGATCACGACGCGGCTTGAATCTTGTAACCGCGCCTCCTCCACCCGCTTCTTCACATCGGAATAAATGATCCCAGCCCATGCCAGAATGAGCAAACAGATGGCAAATACGTCCCACGAGACAATGAGATTTAATTCCAATTTCACCCACGGATACAAGAGTCCGAATACCAGCAACGCCACCACCAAGGCCAGCGCCACCCGATGGTGGACCTCGAATTCAATGAGACGGCGGAAAAACCTGGAGTTAACTGGAGACGCGGGCATGGCAGAAATCATTAGCAGCCAACCACGAGCGAGGGAAATGCCAATTGACGATTGTAGCGGCGATCACCGGTCGCAGAAATTCTTTTTGTGTCGGCTCTTGCAGTAAGTAAGCCGTAATTTTTATTAAATCCAGAGCATTCGGCGGCGTGCCGATGGGCCTTGCAATTCCGCCGAGGTTCGCAGCGACCGGGCTGGAAAATGCCAGCGCGGTGCGGAAACGATCACCTGGTGCGGGCGTGGCGATGCTCGGCGTGATGACGGTGATCATCATGGCGGTGATCGCGGTGTTGCTCATCAAGGCCTGGGGGAGGGCGGTGGCCAACATCAGCCCGAACAAGGAAATCCAGAACAGCCCGGCGCAAAGGAATATCCCGAGCGTGATGGCTCCTGCGGGCGACAGCCCCTCTACTGGATGAAGAACGGCAGCAGGATGATTGTGGTTGGAAAGGAATCCCCCCCTTTCCATAATTTGTCCTTTGCCATGAGGACGACTGATAATCCCGTAGCCAAAGCAACTTCCCCATTGCCCTGAAAGCAACCGTTTGCTAGAACCCACCCAAGTCAATGATCCCTCACCTGCCACCCCAAGCGTTTCCCGACTGCTCCGCTGGTGGCCGCCCAGGTTCTTGGCATCAAGTGTTATTACTGAAATTCAACAATCGGCCCGGCGGGCGATTGGATCAATCTTTGTCACTTCCCGCCAAATTACCGACTTCAAAAGCCACCAATCATTTCCTATGAAACTCTGCTCGCAACTCGTCGCCATCATTCCCTTCATTTTTTGGCCACTGCTTCTAGCGGATGATATTCCGGGATCAAAAGACCCAATGGGATTGAAGCGCTATGAGGGGACTCGCACGACGTTTTATGAGGAGCAGGCATTTGGTAGCTACACACTTCCGTTGGGAAAGATGTCCAAGAGCAAGGCCAACGTGACCTTCGAGAAAAGCCAGAAGCTGGAAGGCAAAATCACGCGGGTCACTTATGTGGGTAATGACCCGAAACGCACGGCGCTGGAAGTCTATCGAAATTACCAGAAGGCCATCGCGGAACAAGGCTGGACGGTGATGTGGGAGGGCAGCGAGGAGGAACTAAGTGCTGCCAAGGGGCAGATCTTTGCGGGACTGTGGGCCAATCGACCAAGTGGCACTTTCACCCTCAGCAATCTGGGTGGACGCTTCATGGCGGCGCAAAAGGGAGGCTCACACCTCGCCCTTTACATAGTGAATTACAAGGTGGGCACCGTGACACCAAAGGAGCTACAACCCGAAAAAGGAGTGCCCATCGTGGCGCTGGACGTGATCGAATCCGCTGATATGGATGAAAAAATGGTGGTGGTGAAGGCGGAAGAAATGGCTTCAACGCTGATCGACCAAGGGGGCGTGAATCTCTATGGCTTCTCTTTCGACACCGCCTCCGCCACGCTCAAGAGCGAGTCCGATCCAACGCTGGACGAGGTGGAAAAACTACTCCTCGCCGATACGAGCCTGCGCTTGCTGATCGTGGGGCACACGGATGGTGTCGGCGGCTTCGAGGATAACATCGATCTTTCCAAAAGGCGTGCGGCCTCAGTGGTCTCGGCACTAAGCACACGCCTGCCTGCGGCGGCTGCGCGGCTTACTCCCTGTGGAGTAGGATTTCAATGTCCCATCGCGAGCAACAGCAGCGAGGAAGGCCGTGCCAAGAACCGCCGCGTCGCCCTCGTGAAGGTGGAGAAATAGCAGCGGAAATATGGGGCAGGCAGCCCAGCCGCAGGATTGATTTGGAATACACGGGATCTGCGAGTCAGGAATTAGACGGGCGCGCATGACGAATTCGGAAAATGAAAATGGTCGTGCCAAGGGCGTGAGCCGGATACTCGTTTTAAGGAGCTGCAGGCTCCGAACCGTGCGGCAGATCCCGGAATCGGAACGAACGGATCAAGAGAATGATCGATATTTTGAATAAAAGCCTTCGCTCAAGGATCATCCGGGTGAATCTGCAACCACAGAACGATTTCCCGAATCCGCCAGCATCTTCTCCAAGAAAAAATCCGCCAAATGAAATTTTTCACCTTATGACTAACAGCCACTCTTCCTTTCCCGGGATTCCTCCGGGCAGGGGACCTGTCGAAGGCCATTTTTGAATATAATCCTTATGGAATGTTTGGCTTGTTAAACTGTCTGAAGAATTCAATATCACTGGTGGTAACTCCCTTTCTCGTGAACGTCAGAGCTGCTTCAGGAGGAAGCTGCGGTATTCAATCTTCATCGGCGGTCCGACGTGGACCTGGACCCCGATGAGGCCCTCGATTTTGCGACGGGCGGAATCGTCATCCATGACGATGGACATCACCTGACCGTTGAGGATGTGAGTGAGGACATTTCCACGGATGATGAGGTGGTAGAGATTCCACTCGGTGCCGGTTTTCACGAACGTTTTGAGGGCCTCGGGCTCACCGAGAGAGGCGATGACTTTGGGTTTCCCTGTGGCATCGACTTGCACCATTTCACCGCGGCGGGCGAGGAAAGTGCGACCGCGCTCCTCGTAGTTTTGGCCGCTATGTTGGCTGGGGCCGTCGATATCGGCTTGGTAGCCGGCGAGCGACCACTTCGCATCGGTGAGTTCTGTGCTGCGATAATTCAGGCCGCTGTTCCCACGGTCGGAGACGCGATACTCAACCTTCAGTTCGAAATCTTTTGGTGCCCCACCGCGCCAGATGAGGAAGGTGTTTCGCTTGATGATGGTCTCAGGGGTGATTTCGCCGATGAGAAGGCCGTTTTCAACGCGCCAGTATTTCGGGTCACCGTCCCAATCGGTGAGGGACTTGCCGTCAAAAAGTTGGATGAAACCGGCCTCCACATTTGCCGGGGTATCGGCGAGGCAGCGCTGGCTGAAAAGGGCAAGCAGCACGAGAAGATAGGGGAGTGTTTTCATAAAAGGTGCGGTCAGCGTGAGCCGAAAGGGCCACAAGAGAAGGAAAATCTATCATAAGTTAAGCCGTAATTTTTATAAAGAATATTGTTTTCTCTTATTTGCTTGGTCAGATGATCCAATGCGCAACCGTAAAAGGTTTATTGTGCCGTGGAATGATTCTTTTACCAAACCGGCGATTTACCACTGTCTGTCACGGGTTGTGGATCGGCGGTTTGTGTTTGATGTGGATGAACGGGAGCATTTTCGGATGCTGATGCGGATGTGTGAGAAGTTCACGGGTTGTCGGGTCACGATTTGAGCGAATTCATGAAGTCATTGCTGGAACGCTTTACCAAATGGTTCAATCGCACACATTCGCGCTCGGGCACGCTGTGGGAAGATCGATTCAAGAGCGTGATCGTGGAAAGTGGCTTGGCGGCGCGGACGATGGCGGCTTATATCGATCTCAATCCGGTGCGCGCCGGGATGGTGAAAGATCCGGCGGATTACCGATGGAGCAGCTACGGGGAAGCCGTGGGTGGCGGGAAGAAAGGAAATGGCAAAAAGGCACGAGAGGGCTTGTTGCGGGCTTACCTTTGCGATCAGGGCGTGGGTTTTGAGGCGGAGAAATGGCGGGAGGTCTCGCGTTTGTATCGGCGTTTGATGGGGCTGGCCCTCGGGAAGAAGCCGGGGCGGGCGGATCGCCAGCAACAGCCACAGACCGCGGCCACATTGACGAAGAACACGGCTAAGATGCTGGAAAGCGAGGACAACGAAACGATTTTAAAAGATCTTGGTATAGCAAAAATGCTGCACTGCCGAGTCCGCTATTTCACGGATGGGGCGGTGATCGGCAGCAAGGAGTTTGTAAACGAGGCGTTTGCGAAGGCGTGGGAACGATTCGGAAGAAAGCGGAAGGATGGCGCGAGGAAGCTGAAAGGCAAAGCAGCGGCAGCGAGGGGTTCATTGTGGAGTTTGAGGGATTTGAGGATGGGGGTGTAAAGATACTAGAATCCAGAGACCAGAATCCAGAATCCAGAAATCAAAGACAAAAGAAGAAGACTGAAGACTGGTGGAGGCGACTCTGGGGAGTGGCGGTTTCTGCTCGGGCCGGAGTGAGTGGGAAGAAGAGCGCGGTATCAGCTGCTGGGCTTTTTCGATTCATTGGCACAGCCGCGGGACGCGTCAGCCACAGAGGAGGCAATTTTTACAGAAGCCCGAATGACAGAGGGCCGGACCCGAATGACAGAACGACTGACCCGGAATAGCTTCGCACTCGTCACAATCACCACGGCAACCCCTGCACCCTCGGAGAACATCAACCGGACGGACACTCATTTGGCTTATCCAGCAAGTAAAGCAGGGACGCTATCTGTCATTGCCTCACAATTCTTGTCCCGGCCACGACAAAGATTGTAATATGTATTTGGATAGATTTCTCATCCTCCTACCCAATTTGACAAGCCAGACTTTCTATTTAAATTTTACTCGTGGGATCAAAATGGTTCAAGCTCTGGGCTTTTAGAACTCTGTAACTCTCTAATAAACAGCATTATTACGTCGTTGGATATGATGCGCTCGGGAGAGCCGTTTCTCGCAAGCAGCCCCGTCACACCCAAGACGCCATCACCGCCTATTTCCCCGGCTCAGACCTCATCCTCTCAGAATCCGACGCTGCCTCGCATCCCACCACCTTCACCTATCACTCTCAAGGCAGTTACGGTGCCGGAAAAATCAAAACCACCACCCTCCCCGACACCACCGTCCAATACCGCGGCTACACCCTGCGCGGCGAAACCAAAGTCACCTGGGACACTCAGACCTATCCCACTTGGAACGGGTATGACACCATCTACGGTGACCTCAAACACCTTCACACCTGGCAGGCTGCTCCAGTCCTCAACATCAACGACCTGCCCGCCACCCCGCCCACCGGTTCCGCCCTCACCACTTGGAACTACGACCCCGCCACCGGCCTCCTCGCCAGCAAGCGTGACGCTACCACCAAGGGTTGTGGTTTTTCGGGGAGTCTCCTCACAGGAGGCGGAGTTTGTTGAGGGCTACGGGGGGGAGGAGGTGGGCAACGTCGATGATGGGGATGATGAGCTTTCCATTGGCGTTGAGGTTGCGGGCTTCGGTGATGACCCAAACAAGACGAAACCATCGATGTTCCATGGCGTGGTAGTGCCAGCGGAAAGCGCTGTTCAAAGACAGTCTCAATAAGGGAATCCGGCGCGTGGAACATTAGTGCCGGATTCACGCCGTGTTTTGATGGGAATCGCCCGGTGTCGGTTCGGCAAAAAACACCCAGATTATTCGACCAATTGATGGGAATTCACAGTTAAACACGAAATAGAGCTGGAAGTTCCGATAAGTTGGACCCGATGCAGGGCATCCCGGATTTGCGAGTTGCGGATGAATCCCATCGGGGGTTTCTTGGAGGATGCCTGAAACCCGCATTGAACATGATTCCATGGGCGAACTCGCCGTGCCGGCCGAGGCGCTCTACGGAGCCTCGACGCAGCGGGCGGTGGAAAATTTCCCCATCTCCGGGGAAACGCTGAACCCTGCGCTGATCCATGCCTACGGGCTGATCAAGGAAGCATCCGCTCTGGCAAATGCGAAGCTCGGCACTCTCCCGCAGGAGCTCGCGGAACCCATCGCCGCCGCCGCCCGCGAGGTTTTTCTCGGAGAGCACGACGCCCAGTTCCCGGTCGATGTCTATCAGACCGGTTCCGGCACCTCGACGAACATGAACGCGAACGAGGTCATCGCCACGTTATGCCGCCAGGCCGGGCACGAAGTCCATCCCAACGACCACGTCAACCTCTGCCAATCCTCCAACGACACCTTTCCCACAGCCATCCACATCGCCGCCTGCATGGAGCTCCGCGACACGCTGATCCCGGCCTTGGAGACTTTGGAAAAATCCCTTTCGGGAAAGGCGGGGGAATTTCACCCTGTCCTGAAAATCGGGCGTACCCACCTGATGGATGCGGTGCCGATGCGGCTGGGCCAGGAGTTTTCCGGCTACGCGAAACAGGCGGAGCGCGGAGTTGACCGCTGCCACAAGGCGATCAAGTTATTGTTAGAAATCCCGCTTGCCGGCACCGCCATCGGCACCGGCCTGAACCGCCATCCGGATTTTCCGGAAACCGCAATCGCGCTCCTCAACGACCGCACCGGCTTCGCTTTCCATCGCGCCGAGAATCCGTTCGAGGCGCAGGCCGCGCGCGACGCCCTTGTCGAGACCCACGGCCAGCTCAATGCCATCGCGACCTCCCTTTTCAAGATCGCCAACGACATCCGCCTGCTCGGCTCCGGCCCGCGCTGCGCCATCGGGGAGATCAGCCTCCCCGCCATCCAGCCGGGTTCCTCGATCATGCCGGGCAAGGTGAATCCCGTGCTCTGCGAGGCGCTGACCATGGTCGCCGCCCGGGTTTTCGGAAACCAGACGACCGTCACCTTCTGCGGCGCGAACGGCCAGTTCGAGCTCAACGCGTTCATGCCGCTGCTCGGCCAGACGGTGCTGGAATCGATCCGCCTGCTCGGCTCCGGCCCGCGCTGCGCCATCGGGGAGA
>Ga0163144_10024127_pt1 | contig 11945 bp, 8 predicted proteins | sample OliLak19BULKMAT1_FD_123175 | JGI IMG/M metagenome (GOLD analysis project Ga0163144, IMG submission 123175) | Freshwater microbial mat bacterial communities from Lake Vanda, McMurdo Dry Valleys, Antarctica - Oligotrophic Lake LV.19.BULKMAT1 | ecosystem: Environmental > Aquatic > Freshwater > Lake...
CCGCGTCCAAGCTCCCAATCCCGACAAGACTTAACCACGCTATCAGCCGCCCCTATGCCCTTCGCATTTTGTAAAATCTACACGCGAACTTGTGGGTAAACTTAAGGGCAACGCCCCACCTGCCCCGGCATGCGGACCCCAGCGTCGCGCTGGAGGGGCGTTGCCCCAGCCTACGTTGCGATGATTTCCGGCCCCGCGCAGCTTTCCTACAATGACGCCTAGCGTCGCGACGATAAGGGAAAGCCGGATTCGCGACGCCGGGCGCCAGCACTGCTGGCGTGCTCCTGGCCGTCACGACATCTTGAAGCGGAACTACGAACGATGCGAATTGCTTACCTCGACTGTGCCAGCGGCATCAGCGGCGACATGACGCTCGGCGCCCTGCTCGACGCCGGCGTCGACCTCGCGGCGGTGCAGGCGGGCATCGATTCGCTCGGGCTGCCGAGTTGCCGGCTCGTCGTCCAGGAGACGAAGAAGTGCGGATTCCGCGCCACGCAGCTGACCGTCGAGCATGAACCAGAGCACAAGCATCGCCACCTGCATCATATTGAGGCGATGATCGTCGGCAGCATCCTGACGTCGCGGCAACGGGAGTTGGCGCTTCGCATCTTCGGCAAGCTCGCTGAGGCTGAGGCGAAAGTGCACGGCACGACGATTCAGAAGGTTCATTTTCACGAAGTCGGCGCCGTCGATTCGATTGCCGACATCGTGGGGAGTGCGATCGCGTGGGATCTGCTGGGCGTCGAGCGGATCGTCTGCTCGCCGGTGCCGACGGGGACCGGGTTCGTGCAGATCGCTCATGGTCGCTGTTCGATTCCTGCGCCGGCGACTGGCGAACTGCTGCGCGGCGTGCCGCTGGCGGATTTTGCGGCCGAGGGGGAACTGACCACGCCGACGGGAGCGGCGATCGTGGCGGCGCTGGTCGACGAGTTCGGTCCGCTGCCGGCAATGACCGTTGAGCAGATCGGTTACGGCGCGGGGCAGAAAGATTTCACGCATCCGAATTTGCTGCGGTTGCTGGTCGGCGAGGTTGCCGCCAGTCGCACCCGCGCATCGGCGACAAGCGACACGATTGTGCTGCTCGAAACGAATCTCGACGACGCGACCGGCGAGGCGATTGGGCACGCGACCGAGTTGCTGTGGCGGGCCGGCGCTCTCGATGTCGCGACAACGCCGCTGGCGATGAAGAAGAATCGGCCCGGCGTGCTGCTGGCGGTGCAATGCCGGCCGGCTGACGCCGGGCCGCTCGCCGCGATTCTGTTTCGGGAGACGACGGCGCTGGGATTGCGTCGTTCGACGGTTGAGCGGATGACGTTGCCGCGGCGGCAGGTCTCGGTCGACACGCCGCTCGGCCCGATCGCGGGGATCGTTGCGACGCTTCCCGACGGGAGCGAGCGGTTCTCGCCGGAGTACGATGCTTGTGCGAAGCTTGCCGCTGAAGGATCGCTGCCGCTTGAGTCGGTGCAGAACGCTGCGCGGCAGGCCTTTGTGGTAGCGGTTAGCGAATAAGCGTGAACCACGGAGACACGGAGATCACTGAGAAAGATTCAATCGAGAATCGTCCCGGATTTCAGTTTCCTCCGTGCTCTCTGTGCCTCCGTGGTTAAGCACTCGCATTAAAGAACAAGGAAAATCGATGGCCGGTATCCACGAGATCGTTCGCGAGACGCCCAAACCAAAGCCCCCTGCCCCGCTGCCGGGCGAGTTGCTGGCGGAGTTGCGCCGCCGTGTCGCCCGCTTTGAGGAATTCGCCTCGGTGAATCGCGAGTTGGCGAGTCTTGTTGAGGCTCGATTGCAGGAGTTGGCGGTCTCGTCTACGCCGGCGGAGTTGCAGGTCGCCTAATATGGCGCTAGAGTCCTTCCAGGCTGAGACCGTCTTGTGCGAGATGTTGAATCCGCATGACCAGAATCATCTCCGGGCGGAGCGTGAAGAGAATTCGATGCGATGGTCGGCGGCCTAAACCGAAAGCGAGTTGACGGATTTCAATTGGAAAGTCGTCGTTCTCCGGCGATAGGCGGCATTTAGCGTGTTTGCTGGCCAAAGAATCGATCGCTTCGACGCAGCGATCTCGCCAACGGTGGGCCTGCTCAGCGGAGCGATGCAGCGACCACCAGTCGTACGCCTCATCGACGTCTCGCTGCGCTCGAGCCGTGAGGTAAACCGGGAGCGGCATTACTTCTTCCCGAAGCCAAATTTGGCGTCGAGTTCAGCTTTCACCTCTTCCCACGGTCGAACTCGGCCAGCCTCGAAATCGTCGATCCCTTCTTGGATAGCGGCGAGGTCAGCTTCTTGTCGTTCCAGCGCGGCCATTGCCCTGCGCAGCACGTCGCCTTCATCGGCGAATCGACCGTTCGCTACGAACGCGCGGACGGTCGATTCAACGTCGGCAGGTATTTGTAGGCCCACGGCAGATTCTCCTGTTCCTGTTGCGTCAACGCTGCCAAAGCGTCGCGTTGGACTTCGATTTCGTTAGCGGCTGCACCTGAGACTGAAGGTTTGGAGGAAGATGCAGGTCGAAGGCGAAATCCCCTTGCTAGTATTCTAGACGCTGCGACGGCGATCCGCCAAATGTTCTCCCCGGGGTCATTCGGGCGAAGGTTCAACTGGTTTTGGTTTGAACGGCAATTCGAGCGACGGGAGGGGGAGGCGGATGACGAGGTCGCCGTCAATAGCCTTTGGCTCTTTCCAACCGCTTGGCGAAGTCCATTCGCCATTGACGATCGGCTTACTCAAATCCGTTCCTTGATTGTCGATGCCATCCCAATAGTTGCTATAGAGGCAATATCCATCGCCTCGGCGTTCGTAGGCTAGTAATTCGTTTGAATAGATGTCGCCCGATTCTTCTTTCATGATGTCGGGGATCAAGTCAACGATTGAATCCGGATACTTGCCATGGCGGCATCGGTATATGGCTAAAGCGGCGGCCACGCGAGATAACGTCCAATTCATTTCGTCGCGGTCACGGGCATTGCTGGTGGAATAGAAAGCAGTTAATGCAATTGCGATATCGCTACGCCCCGCAAGATCGCTGACCTCCTGTACAGTCATCGCTGAATAGCCGCCTCTTTCTTTGGCGCGTTTCAAGTCCTTGATGACCGTCTCGGCGAGATTGTCGTATTCATCTGAGAGCTTCGCTAGGGTATGTCGCCGTTCCATCGGATCATCGATCGCCGCGGCTTCGGCAATGCGATCATACCAATAATTGGCGATCTTCAATGGAATATTGGGATCGATCGTCGCGTCGATATTTGCCACGGCATGAAGGTGTTTGCGCGTCGTATCAGAGACCCCGCCGAAACGTCCAGTAATATGCCGCAACGAGAAATCCAAAAAGGCTAGTCGTTCAGCAAACTCATAGACCTTTTCAAACTCCAATCGAATCGGGAGCGAGTCGAGCTGGTGGATTATCTGGTCGGCAACGTGAAGTGGCAACTCCTTTGATTGAAGTAGCACCAGCGTGCAATTCATTGCGTGAGTATGAAGCGAAGCTGCAGCTAGCTGTTCAATCGCCGTCAATCCCTGAGCAATTAAAGAACCCAACCGCCAGCAAGCCAAACAGTCATCTGCAGCCCCGGCAAACTCGCGGTTGGCCGATCGGAGATTGGCGCGTAGAGCCAGCGCGCGAACGGCAGTGCGCGCGGAAGAGGCGTGAGACAGGCGAGCGTCGAAGACCGGGGCGTCCGGACGGAGCAGTATATCGGGCCATGGGCTATAGAATCTCGGTTTAGCCGCGGCTTTCACCAAGAGATCGAGCGGCTTCTGGTTCTCGTTGACCCATTCCGCGAGCAGCGGCAGATCTTGCGGCGACCAGGGACGCTCAAGTAAGAGCATGATCAATTGTTCGGCTTTATCGAGATCCGCTTTTGCATCATTCTTTATTCGTCCAGCTTGTCTCTGGTTGGCGATCCACTTAGCGACTCTGGCCAGGTTCTCGTCACCGAGCGGATCTATGAGGAATACTCGATTGGCGGACTGCTCGACGCCGATTTCATCACAGATCAATGCGAACTCCGCGTCCGATAGATCGCCTGGGCCGAGCGCTTCCCAGAACTCAATGGCGCCGTTGTTCTCTGCGGTGACGCCGACTTGTTGCTGATTGAGAATCGTGAGGGCGTAGTTGGGCAGGCCATCCTCGGCGAGCGGGCTTGTGATGAACGTCGTTTCTTTACCGAGTTCAACCTTTGGCTCCGCTGCAGCGCTGTTCGCGGACCACACGCAGGTCGCTAGCAGGACGAAAGAGACTACTAGCAAGACGTGGCGGAGGCGATTGCAATACATAGCGGTTCGATCTGCGATGACGGGCGTTGAGTGGATTACTCCATTCTATATCAGATGGTTCGGCGCGTTCACTATTCGGCAGTTCGCACTGGCAGGATGCCAGTGGCACCCGCACGTTTTTGCACCGGAGGTTACGAGTGGGCGCTCGCGCGGGGCGAGCCCCGTGGCTAAATGGGCGTTGTGGGGTGGTGAATCCGAGCGTGGGCTTAGGTTTCTTCGGTGGCTTCGGCGGGTTCTTCACCACCGCCCTCTTCCTGCGGCACGCGAACCACCGCGGCCAGGCTATCGGCTTCGTCGAGCGACATGATGCGCACCCCTTGGGTGTTGCGGCCGATGACGCTGAGGTCGCTCACTTTGATCCGCTGGATCTTGCCGCGGGCGGTCATCATGAGCAGCTCTTCCGTGTCGTCGACGCGGACGATGCTCACCACGGGGCCGTTGCGGTCGGTCGTCTTGATGTCGCGGAGGCCTTTGCCGCCGCGGTTTTGGGTGCGGTAGCGGAAGCCGGAGGAGGACTCGCCTTCCTCTTCGGCTATCGGCTGTCGGCTATCGGCTGTCGGCTCGGAGGGAGGTGTCGCTGCGGCGCCTTCGCCCGCGTCGTCGGGGAGGGGTTCGATCTCGCCTGGGGCGGCGTTGGGGCCGAAGGGGGTGCGCTTGCCGTAGCCGTTTTCGCACGCGGTGAGCAGCGTGGCGTCGGGGTCGGCGACGACCATGCCGACGAGCGAGTCGTTCTTGCCGAGGCTGATCCCCTTCACGCCGCTGCTGTTGCGACCCATGGGTCTCGCGTCGGCTTCGCTGAAGCGGATCGCCATGCCGAGCGAGGTGGCGAGGATGATCTCGTCCCCCGGTTTGGTGACAACGACGTCGACCAGCTCGTCCCCTTCTTTCAGCTTGATCGCAATGATGCCGGTCTTCATCGGACGGCCGTACGCTTTGAGCAGCGTCTTCTTCACAAGTCCCTTGCGGGTGGCCATCATCAGGCAGTGATCGGGGAGGTCGAAGTCGCGGATCGCGCGGCAGTCGGCGATCTTCTCTCCCTCGGCGAGGTTGAGTAGGTTCACGACCGCGCGACCTTTGCTCTCGCGGGAGAGGGCCGGGAGGTTGTAGACCTTCTGCCAGTAGCACTTGCCGAGGTTCGTGAAGAACAGCAGGTAATCGTGCGTGCTGGTGACGAAGAGATGTTCGACCGGATCGTCTTCGTCGGCCTTGGCGCCTTTGATCCCCTTGCCGCCGCGGCGTTGCGCGCGGTAGGTGCTCGCGGGGGTCCGCTTGATGTAGCCTTGGTGGCTGATCGAGACGACCATCGTCTCTTCTTCGATCAGGTCTTCGAGGTCGACCTCGCCAATCTCTTCGCCGCTGATCTCGGTGCGACGGGCGTCGCCGCGCTTGATCAGCATTTCGCAATCGTCGCGGATCATCCCGTAAATGCGGGCCTGGTCGGCGAGGATGCCGCTGAGGTCGATGATCTCGGCCAGCAATTCCGCATGCTCGTCGGCGAGCTTCTCTTGCTCGAGATTGACCAACTGGCCGAGCGTCATCCGCAGGATGGCGTCGGCCTGGACCGGGGTGAGCGAATACTCTTCCGCGACGCCCCGTTCGGATTGGAACTGCGCGTACCCCTCGTCGCCGAGCGCTCGCTGGAGCATGGCGCCGGGGGTCTTGATTTCCATCAAGCGGATCTTGGCCTCGGGCTGCGTCTTCGATGAACGGATGACGCGGATCACCTCGTCGATGTTCGCGTGGGCCAGCAGCAAGCCTTGCACCGTGTGCTTCCGCTTGCGGGCGCGAGCAAGGAGGAACTGCGTGCGCCGCCGGATGACGGTGACGCGATGCCGGATGAATTCCTCCAGCATTTCCTTGAGAGTGAGAACCCGCGGTTTGCCGTCGACCAGGGCGAGCAGGATGATCGAGATCGTGTCTTGCAGCGGCGAGAACTTGTAGAGCTGGTTCAGCACCACGTCGGGGTCGGCGTCGCGCTTCAGTTCGATGATGATCCGGACCGGTTCCTTGAGATCGCTTTCGTCGCGAACGTCGGAGATGCCGGGGATTTTTCCTTCGCTGCCGAGGGCGGCGATCTTGAGGATCACCGCGTCGCGCGATTGTTGGTAGGGAATCTCGTGGATGAGGATCCGCGACTTCTTGCCGCTGTCGTCGATCGTGGTGCGAGCGCGGACGACGACGGTGCTGCGGCCGGTCATGTAGCCGCGACGGATGCCGGTGCGACCGCAGATGATGCCGCCGGTGGGGAAGTCGGGGCCGGGGATGTGCTCCATCAACTCACTGATGGAGACGCCGGGGTTGTCGAGCAAGGCGATCAGGCCGTGGCAGACTTCCACGAGGTTATGGGGCGGAATGCTGGTGGCCATGCCGACCGCGATGCCGCCGGATCCGTTGACGAGCAGGTTCGGAAATCTCGACGGGAGGACCGTCGGTTCGAGGTGGCGTTCGTCGTAGCTGGGGACGAAGTCGACGGTGTCGAGCTTCAGGTCGTCGAGCATCAGCGCGGCGAAGGCCGACATGCGCGCTTCGGTGTACCGCATGGCGGCCGGAGGAAGACCGGCGATGCTGCCGAAGTTCCCCTGCTTGTCGATGAGGACGTGCCGCATGTTCCACTCTTGGGCCATGCGGACGAGCGTGGGGTAAATGACCGATTCGCCGTGCGGGTGGTAGTTACCGCTGGTGTCGCCGGAGATCTTCGCGCACTTCACGCGAGCGGCGCCGGGGCTGAGGTTCAGGTCGTTCATCGCGACCAGAATCCGCCGCTGCGAGGGCTTCAAACCGTCTCTCACGTCCGGAAGAGCGCGGCTGACGATGACGCTCATCGCGTAGGTGAGATAGCTCTCCTTCAGCTCGTCCTCGATCGGCATGTCGATCAGACGGGCGGCGATGTTTTGTTCCTTTTCGTCGAAGCCGTTCGGAACGCCGGGGAACTTCGGAGCGTCAGGTCCATCGGGATTATCGGTCGACACGCTGTGATCCTTCTTCGTTGGGTCGGACGGGCTCCCCTTGGTTGTCGGGAGGGCCTGCGAGAACCATGGATTTTAGCAAATTTGGGCCGTGGTTTATAGCTCTGCGGGGCGGCGTAATGACCCTCGCGGAACGTGGTTTTGGGTTGACAAACGGGGCCTCGTTTTGGCGAAAAAGTCGGGTCGGTTGTTGGATTGCAGAAAATCGAAGGCAACCGCCAAGGACGCCAAGGTTCGCCAAGGAAATGCAGGGAACCGCCGATGGACGCTGATGAACGCAGGCGCCGGAGCTTCTCGGTTCTTTCCATCGGGGTTGGAGCCCCCTCCCGCAACGTCACTTGCCAAGCCTGTGGCAGCCGGTTGCTCGATGCGTCGGCGCGATGGCTCCACGGAGACGAATTGCGACGAGGCGCAATTCGTCGTTTGGCGGCGTCGAGACGGATCGCAAAGCGTATTTTTGGTGAAATACATCTGCTTTTTGCTAGTCTGCCATGTCTGCCAAGTCGGCCATGTGCGGCGCTTGGTTTTTGTTGGCAGACTTGAGCAATGCGTCTGCTGTTGAGTTTGGCGCAGACGATTTGCGATCGGCGTTTTGCCTGCGCAACGAGCCGCGGTCGTCGCCGGCCGGACGCACTGGCGAGAGTTGAGTTTTCAAAGAGCGTAGGTTGGACTTTCCAGGCGTGACTGGCGCCACGCTGGCCGCTGGAGCGGGTTCCGTCGGGCTGGAAAGCCCAACCTACGCGAACCTAGCAGATGGCGCGGCCAATTTCTGTAGTGGAGTCGGCGGATTTTTGGGCGGGCGTTTTGGAGGCGTCCGGGGGGCGATGGAAGTCTCTCGCAGAGGCGCGGAGGCGCAGAGAGATTCGAGTGGCCGCGGTTGCAGTTCCCAGCTGGCGCCTTGGAGGCGGAGTTGCGGGAGGCGGCGCCACGCTCTGGCGAGAGCCAGCAAGCCCTACGCCCCTCATCCCGAGCCCCAAACCCCTCATCCCCAGCCCTTCTCCCTCAGGGAGAAGGGAGCAATGCACGAAAAAAATCTTGCTCCCCTCTCCCTGAGGGAGAGGGGCTGGGGGTGAGGGCCAAACCCAGAACCAAGCTTCAAGAAGAGAAGAGGGCAAGAACAAGGCCTGTCTCTCCTGACACGCAGCTCGCACCTCCGTAGGCTGCGCCAACCCAATCCGCTAAACTGCTCCCATTCACTACGGAGCAAAACGTGCCAGTCGAAGCTAAACCCCTCTTCCGCCCCGACGTCCTTCGCCCCTACGTCGACGACTTCACCCTCCCGCCCCATGTCGAACAGTTCCGTCCGAAGCTAGAACACTGGGCCGAGCTCATCCGCACCGAGCGGCTGAACAACTTCCGTGAATCGGAGATCCTGCCGAGCTTCCTTCACGACTTCTTCGAAACCCTCCTCGGCTACGCCGGCCCTGCCAGCGGCGGCACGCGCTTCACGATCTCCGTCGAAAAACATGTCGAAATCGACGGCAAGTTCGCCGACGCCGTCCTCGGCGACTTCAACGGCAAGAACCGCTACGTCGTCGCCGTCGAAGGCAAAGGTCCCAAAGATCCACTCGATCGCCCCTACGCCGGCCGCAAGATGTCGGCCGTCGATCAGGGCTACCGTTACGCGATCAATCTTCCCTGCGACAGGATCATTGTCACCTCGACGCGCGAAACCCGCCTCTACCACAAAGGCTCTGACCAGCACACCTACGAGCGGTTCGACACCTTCAACCTCTACGAAGACGAGGCGGCCCTCCGCCGCTTCGTGTTCTTACTGTACTGCACACTCGTTGTCCTAAGACGAGGATCTCGTTAATATGTCGTGGACTGACGTTCATGTCTTGAGTTTGTAGCTGGGGCCATCTGATATCGAGAAAAGTTCATGACGGACAAACCATCGAAGACAGTATGTGACTTGTTCTGCGGTGCCGGCGGCCTTTCTATAGGATTAAAGGTTGCTGGGTTCAGTGTCGTCGAAGCTATTGACAATATGCCTGCCGCCATCGCGACCTACGCAAGTAGAGTTGGTCGAGAAGTTAGACATGAGCCTATAACATCGGCGACCGAAATACCCTCAGTCGATGTGATCGCGGGCGGACCTCCGTGCCAGGGATTCTCGTCGGCAGGACTGCAGCGAAAAGGCGATCACAGAAACACGCTGGTTGAGGTGTTTTCGAGTTTGGTTGCACGGATTAAACCCGCGGCATTTATATTTGAAAACGTAGAAGGATTCCTCACGACAGAAGGGGGCGCACGTGTACTCGATTTGCTTGCACCTCTGATTCATGCTGGGTACAGAATCCACCTACGCAAGATAAACGCTGCTAACTACGGCGTTCCCCAGCATCGTAAGCGCGTCATTGCAATCGGTGGTTTAGGATGGAGCCCGCCCTTTCCCGATGCTACTCACTCAGCATTTGGCGCGCCTGGCGCACATCTTTACGGCAAGGGCCTTCCTCTTGTACCTACGCTTGGTCAGGCCTTGGAAGGACTACCGCCTGCTGTTCCCATTGGTCAGACTCCAATTGTGGCGGATCATCAATTTCGTCCTCTAACCGGACCCGATCTGGAGCGGGCAATAAGATTAAGGCCGGGACAGCGAATGCGAGACCTGCCAGAACAGTACTGGCACGAAAGCTATAAACGCAGAGCTTACCGCCGAGTTATGGATGGCACCCCTTCCGAGCAGCGTGGTGGAGCCCCTGCGGGCGTTCGTCGATTGGCCGCGGATCAACCGTCTAAAGCGATTACAAGCGGAGCCCGCACCGAGTTTCTTCACCCGACCGAGAATCGCGCTCTCACCTTGCGAGAATGCGCACGCATACAGACGTTTCCAGATTCATTCGAGTCCGTCGGCACGCAAGTTGAGCGCGCCACGTTAATTGGCAATGCTGTTCCTCCCAGACTCGCGGCACATCTTGCCGAATCCCTGATGTCCGCGCTTCAAAACCGAGACTCATTTGAGACCGGAGAGGGCGCCTTGCTATCCTTCGTTCCCACTCTCTCTGAAGGAATGAGTCCTGCCTTACAGACGACAAGTGAACTGGTCTCTCGCGCGTTTACGCTGCGTCCTCAACGAAGGCAACTTGCACTATGGCGTTAACACAAAGCCACAAGACCTTAATTGAGAAAACGCGGTCCGTCGGCACGGCGCGCGAGGCCGAAAAGCTCACAGATGATGATTGCCTTTTTCTTGTGGCAACCATTGCGCGCGACCTGGGGATTATCGACAACTTCCCAGAGTTCTCGAATGATTTCCCAACGTTTTTCGAAGTCGGAATCACTCAGCGACCGAGTGTCGGAACCGCTTCATTCGTGGAACTATTCGATAGGCTTGTATCTCTCGCTCCCGATGCCGATAGCTTTTTCGCGTGTCTCGGTGCGCTCTACAAGGCGCGGCTCAAGTACGCAAACATACTTCGCCTCCAGCCCATTCCAACTATGGATCAGGTTGGGCCAAGGGGGTTGCTTCAATACGGTTCCTTCAGTGCGCCCGCGCTGACTGCTTTCTTACTCTGGAGAAAGTGGATATTTGATATCGATAATCGCGCGGCGCAGGAGACTGGATATCTTTTCGAGCCCATAATCGCAGCCGCAATTGGCGGAACGCCGGCGAGTGCCAGTAAAAGTCCCGTGCGACGCGCAAAGGATAGGACGAAAGGACGGCAGGTAGACTGCCTCAAAGACAGGGCCGCCTATGAGTTCAAGATTCGCGTCACGATAGCAGCATCGGGGCAAGGGCGGTGGAGTGAGGAGCTCGATTTTCCTACCGATTGCGCCGACAGCAGCAGCCCCCGCTGGCTCATGGACCGCAGGGGGATGACGGCCGCCAGCAGATTAACGCCTAGCAGAATTTCCAGCAGCCGCGTATCGAGGCCGAACGCATCCAACAGCGGACCAGCCGCCAGCGTCGCCAGCAGCGAATAAAACAAAATCGCATAGTGCCGATGAGCGTACCTGACGAGCGGCTTGCCCTCGTTTGAACGTGTTCGCGTCATGGAGCTACGGCGCCGGGCGCAAAAAAGAAGACTAAACCGAGAATGAGGTAAACCGCCAATAACTGAACGCCTCGCAGCCAATCAGACCGGCCGTCCGCAGCGACTTGCCCCGTGATCCAAACGGCAATGGTCACGGAAAGCACGAGCCCGCCGGAGAAGGCGAGGTCCATCGGCTCTGGCCCGAGCGCGTAACTGAGGAGGACGAGCAACGGAGCGACGAACAACGCGATTTGAACGCTCGAGCCGATAGCGATGCCGAGAGCTAAGTCCATGCGGTTGCGCATCGCCGCCACCACGGCCGTCGAATGCTCGGCGGCGTTGCCGAGAATGGCGACGACGAAGACGCCGACGAACATGTCGTTGAGTCCGAGCTCGGCCGCGGCCGGTTCGATGGCGGCGATCAATATTTCGCTCATCCAGGCGATGGTCGCGGTGGCCGCTGCCAGGATGATCGCCGCGCGACGGATGGTCCAGGGGGCTTCGGGATGGTGCTGCTGTTCTTCGATTTCCTCGCCCTCAAACTGACCTTTGTGCGTAATGAGCGAGAACACCAAGTAGGCCGCGTACACCGCGATGAGGATGAGAGAAATCCAAACGCTCAACGTCGCCAACTCGGGGGCTTGCTCGCGATCGACCGCGTGCAAGGCGGCGGGCAGAATCAAGGCGATCACCGCGAGGGTGAGCATAGTGGCTTGAGAGCGA
>Ga0163144_10024128_pt1 | contig 11945 bp, 11 predicted proteins | sample OliLak19BULKMAT1_FD_123175 | JGI IMG/M metagenome (GOLD analysis project Ga0163144, IMG submission 123175) | Freshwater microbial mat bacterial communities from Lake Vanda, McMurdo Dry Valleys, Antarctica - Oligotrophic Lake LV.19.BULKMAT1 | ecosystem: Environmental > Aquatic > Freshwater >...
AAATTCCGTTTTTTATTTTATTTTCTGGTTAAGTCTGTACTTCTTTCCAGTAAACCAAACATCCAATCCGGTACTAATAACTTTGATTGCTCGAAAGACTCGCAATATACGTAAAGCTTGCGCCAGTTCAAAAGTAACCGGAATTGAAGAAATGAAGTCTAACCAGTTAGTCTTCATATATTGCTTCTTGGTGTACTGCTGGTTAAAAAACATGCCCAAAAAGAAATCCGTCATAAAAATCAAGGCGATAGTCAAATCTATATTGGCAATAAGTTTGAAAACACTTATATCTGGCGCCACAAATATTTCATAAGTGAGCATCACAATACTCGACAGCGCCAACAATAAAAGTACAAGTGCATACCACGGACTAGCTTGGAGTTTAGTGATCTCAAAAGACAGTTTTTGCATAAAAATTACTCATATATTATAACGTATGCCTTGAGTGGATTGCGTCTTGCCACCAACCATTGTTTCTGCTATCATCAATCCTACATGGAATTTATACAAACAGTGCTGCCAGCATTGCCTTACGTTCAACTTATCCTCGCCGTCCTGCTTGTCGCAGCTATCTTGCTCCAACAACGTGGGTCTAGTTTAGGTGGAGCCTTCGGTGGTGACAACTTTAGTTCTGCTTTTCACAAAAGACGTGGAGCTGAGTTATTTCTCTTTCAATTTTCTAGCGGAGTAGCGGTATTGTTTGTACTAGCAACTTTCTTGAATATTTTTGCATAGTCCTCTGTAGAAGCCTGCGCCCTTGATTTTTTCAAGTAATCGCCATTTAAATAGTATGAGATTACAATTAAAACGTTATTCAATCGTGGATAAGTTTATTAGTCTGATTGAAAATCAGAAGCCGAGCGATCGCCTACTAATGCGTGTCCTTTTTTTCGTTACCTTATTTGCGGGAATCTTTTTTCTTTTCACTATTAATCAACAAAATTCTTCCCCGACCCCAACTCGAGGTGGTGTCCTTAAAGAAGGTATCGTTGGTATCCCGAGATTTGTAAATCCAGCCCTGGCTATCACCAGAGCTGACCAAGACGCGACAGCCCTTTTATATAGTGGCTTACTCAAGATTAATCCTGAAGGCGATCTAGAGCCAGATATTGCTGAAAGTGTCATTGTTTCTGAAGACGGTAAGACCTATACTGTGATCGTTCGAAAAGATCGAGCTTTCCATGACGGTAAGCCCATTACTGCTAGAGATGCTATCTACACTATTAGTCTGATCCAAAACGCCGACCTAAAGAGTCCCCTTAGAGGCAACTGGAGCGAAGTCGTAATTGAAGAAGTGGGTGAATACGAATTTACGGCCACTCTACCCGACCCCTACTCGCCTTTTATGGAAAACTTTACCATTGGTATTATGCCGCAACATATTTGGAGTAGTCTACCGATTGAACAACTTCCGTTCAGTCAACACAACACCGAACCGGTTGGCTCTGGTCCTTTTAGTATCAAACAAGTAAAGCGAAACGAAGCTGGTTTGATTAGTAGCTACGTGCTAAAGCCAGAACCAAACAACCAAACAGACCCAAACCTAGATAGTATTGAATTAATTTTCTTTCAAAATGAGACTGACCTATTCGCGGCTTTTCTTAATAAGGAGATCAACAGTTCTATATATTTAGGGAACGAAAACATCGCTAAGGTTGCCAACAATAACCGACACGTACTTACTCAACCCCTACCAAGAGTTTTTGGTATCTTCTTTAATCAAAATCGTTCAGCCGCACTACGAGACAAATCGGCTAGAGAAGCCTTGAGTCTGGCTGTCAATCGGGACCGCTTAGTTAGTGAAGTCCTCGGTGGTTACGGTGTCCCCATCACTAAACCTATTATTGAGACTACCGATGGGTTAAACTTAACTAGTGCCGAGGATGAATCGGAATACTCAATGCAGGCAGCTATAGATACTCTATTAGCTGGTGGCTGGAAGCAAAACGAAGACAAAATCTGGGAAAAAAAGATTGATAATAGCCTTGAAACCCTCAGTCTAACTATCAAAACGAGCAATAACGATATCTTTGAAAAGACCGTTGATTTGGTAGCGGAAGACTGGAAAAAACTAGGAGTAGAAGTACAAACTGAACAGTACGAACAGACCGGTCTAGTACAGTCAGTTATCCGAACCAGAGATTTTCAAGCCTTATTGTTTGGACTTGATATGAACCGCACCCAAGATCTGTATCCCTTCTGGCACTCTTCGCAAAAAAGTGATCCCGGGCTAAACGTGGCTCAATACACCAACATTGCGGTTGATCGATTACTTGAAAAGACCAGAAACACCCAAGGCAAGGAAGAAAGACGGCAGCTGCTTAGCGATATTAGCGCGGTTATTGCCGAAGAGCACCCAGCCGTAATGCTGTTTGCTCCAAGCGTAACTTACGTTCTTGATAAAACTGTAATCACTTCGCCCATTAAATCAATTGGTAAGCCTTCGGATAGATTCATGAACGTTTCAAGCTGGCACGCCAAATCAGAAATTGTCTGGCCTATTTTTCAAAAAGAAGTAACCAAAGATATCAATATTAATTAATAAATAATTTATGGAACCAAATTCAAATTCAACACCCAACCCAACTCCGCAAAGATCACAACCGCGCCGTTCAGGAAATAATTATCGGCCAAATCGGCCAAACCACTCATCAGGTGGCCCAAGTAGGCACACCGGAGGACCAGCGCGACACACCAACAGCGGACCCCGAACTGGTGGTCACGGTACTGGTAGTGGCGGACATCCTCGCGCTGACGGCAGTCGACCAAAGCGTCGTGGACATCCACAACGTCGCCGCAGTACTACTGCTCCCGTTCTCACTCACCGACTAAACTACACCTCTGATAAAAATCCCGTCCTTCCAGAAGTAATGGACGAAGATACAGTTCGAATAATCCCAGTATCAGGAGTAGAAGAAATCGGACGTAACATGATAATTGTCGAAACTAAAGAGGACATCGTAGTTATCGATGCTGGTTTTCAGTTTGTGTCAGAAGAAAGTAATGCTCCAGGTATTAACTACATACTGCCGAACACTCAATACCTAGAAGAACGTAAAAGCAAAATCCGAGCCTTGATTGTAACTCACGGGCACCTAGACCACATTGGTGGCATTCCTTTTATTATGGAGAGAATCGGTAATCCGCCAATCTACACTCAATATCTGACTTCACTGATGATCCTCAAACGACAAGAAGAATTTCCACACATGGAGAAGGTCACTATGAACGTAATCCGTGAAGGCGATAGCTTTACTGTTGGTAAATTTAAAGTTAAGACTTTCCCAGTAACTCACTCTATCCCTGACGCTATGGGTATCGGAATTGAAACCAAACATGGTGATGTAGTCATCACTGGAGACATCAAACTAGTCCACGAAAACGGAAAAGTGGTTGTCGAAGAAAAGGAATCGTGGGAAAAAGTTGGCCTAAACAACAACCTAGTACTACTTTGTGACTCCACCAACGCTGACCGAGAAGGTTTTTCCGCTTCAGAAGAAAAAGTATACGAAACCCTAGAAAACATTATTACCTCGGCTAAGGGCCGACTAATTATCGGTACTTTTGCCTCTCAGTTTGATCGTTTGATTAATATCATCAAGACTTGTGAGAAAAATGGTAAGAAAGTATTGATGGAAGGACGAAGTATTAAGACCAACATCGAGATTGCTATCCAAGCCAAACTACTTGAAGTCAAACCGCATACTTTCATCAACGCTGGTGATCTAAATGATTATCCGAGTGACAAGATTGTGATTCTATCTACCGGAGCTCAAGGTGAAGAGTTTGCTGCTCTCATGCGTATGGCTACAGACAAGCACAAGATGGTAACTCTTACTGAAAGAGATACTGTAGTTTTGTCATCCTCAATTATTCCCGGAAACGAAATTAAGGTTCAAAAACTTAAGGATAATCTTTATCGCAAGAACGCCCGAGTGATTAACTACAAGGGTTCACACGTTCACTCTTCAGGACACGGTAACGCTGGAGAATTAGTTTGGGTACATCAAACAGTCAAACCAAAATTCCTGGTGCCAGTCCACGGACATCACTTCCACCTAAAGAGTCATATGTATGCCGCTGTGGAAAACGGCTTCCCAAAAGAAAAAGTAATAGTTCCAGATAATGGCTCTATTATCGACATTAAAAACGGAAATGAAATCATCAAACACTCAGTTAAGATTCCGACCGAACTAGTGATGGTAGACGGCTTTACCGTCGGAGCCAGACAAGAAGTCGTGCTTAGAGACAGACTGAGCCTAGCTCAAGATGGAATGTTTGTCATCATTGCGACCGTAAACAGTAAGACTGGTAAGCTGAGAAAATCTCCAGACATTATCTCTCGTGGATTTATCTACTTGCGTGAAAACCAACAAATGCTATCGGAAGCCCGAGTTCTGATTAAGCGAACAGTAGAAAAAGAAACCGAACGGATGAATCCGATCGACCTTGATCTAGTAAAGGATCAACTTACCGACGCTGTCAGTGGGTTTCTCATGCAAAAAACTCAAAAGTCACCAATGGTGATCCCCGTACTGATCGGAATATAACTTACCTCAATAAGTTTAGATTTAAAATAAAAATCCACAGTAAAAACATCTACCAAAATATAAAACTCGTCAGAAAAACTGACGAGTTTTATATTTTGGTGGAATCAGGGTATTTATTCTAGCAGCAGAAATTGCTCCACAATTGCATTTTAAGAACTCCCCCGTCCCCGAGCTGTCACTCGCGAATGGGCAAGTAAACTAGTAAACTAATACTATGGATTTTTATCGTCACCCCATTATTCCGAATAAAGTCGTGAGAAAACTTACTTTCACTATGGTGTACTTAGCGTATATTATTTTTACGTTTCAGTTTTTCCTCATTGCTTACATAAACTCCTCTTACCTAGAACAATTTATCAAAGAAAGTTTGGTGGGTCTTATTTTCGCCACATCCTCTTTCATTGCGATTGTGATTACTTTGCTCTTGCCTCGTATTTTGCGCAAACTAGGTAACGTTAACACCACATTGCTACTCATGAGTTTGATTATTTTCTGTCTACTCTTGGTTGGCTACGCCCCCACACCAGCAATTACTGTTTTTGCTTTTATCATTGCCATGGCTTTAGCGCCTCAGATATATTTTACAATGGATGTTTTCCTGGAAACGCTTATTGGCGCCAAGGAAGACGGCACCGGTAGTAAGCGTGGTTTGGTGCTATCTCTTACCAGTCTCGGGCTATTTCTCTCGCCTTTAATTATGAGCTGGCTACTAAATCACCTCGACAATCTGTCATCAATGTATTACATCTCATCTGGTATTGGTCTCCTGTTTATCATTGTTATCTTGAGCCGCTTTAGGCAATTTTACGACCCGGCTTATGTCACTATCAGACTCCGTGATTTGGTCAGATCAACATACATTAATAAAAATATTAATACCGTCTTAACGACTCATTTTTTACTCCAGTTTTTCTATACCTGGGCGGTGATCTACTTCCCTCTATATATGTTCGCAGTAATGGGGTTTGACTGGACCACTATCGGTCAGATTATTGCTGTCGGTCTATTAGCTTTTGTTTTATTTGAATATCCTATCGGTATCATTGCCGATAAGTATATTGGTGAAAAAGAAATGATGGCAGCTGGCTTTGTGATCTTGTCTTTGTCCTGTGCCGCTCTAGCCAACATGCCTCCAGCTCCAATATTAGGCTGGATGGCGTTAATGTTTTTAGCCCGTATTGGGGCTAGTTTAGTTGAAGTCACTACGGAAAGCTATTTCTTTAAAAAGGTCTCCGGAGAAGACTCCAACACCATTAGTCTATTTAGACTAATGCGACCCGTTGCAGGCCTATTAGGAGCTATCATCGGTAGTATTTCGTTACTCTTCCTCCCTTTCAATTACATTTTCTTTATCCTCGCTATCTTTATGATCTGCGGTGCTTTTATTACTCAAAAATTAGTCGACACCAAGTAGTCTATAGTTCGTAAATAACGTCCTTGCGTTCAACTACTACTTTCCAGTTCATACGCTTGGCGTGATTGTATAAACTTTGGTTGGGATTAAAACAGATGGCCTGCTCAACCGTTTCAAGTAGCGGAATATCACCCTCAGTGTCACCGACAGCAATCGATTCTTTGAGGGTAAAATCTGGATCACTGTCTAGGACTCTTTTAATAATGTTGGCTTTGTTTTCAATCCAGTGCTCGTCAGTCACAACTCCTGTAAATCTGTCTTGGGGACCGATTTCATAGATGCGACCATAGACTTTATCAAAATTGTATTGGGTACAAAATTCGTCCAAAATAGTTTTTGGTGATTGCGACACTGCCACTAAAATGTAACCTTCTTTTTTAAGAGAAGTAATCAGATCTCTTGTATACCGATATACTTTATGGCCTCGATTTTCAGCAATAAAACGGCTGATGTCAGCTACTTCACCGTAATGTACGCCTTTTATGTTTTTTCTAAAAGTTCGAACCATGGCGTCTACGTAGTCTTCATAACTACCTTGGCGATGAATCCAGGTGTTATATTCGGTTTCAAAATCTTTTTTAGAGGCTGAGGGAAATACTTTACGATCAATTAATTCATTTACTAGCTCCACAAACAGACTAGATCGAAATAGCGTCCCGTCAATATCAAAAAAGGCTAATTTTTTCATGTTTAAATATTACCATATTTACATACTTACTTAGCTAACAGAAATCCAAACCGGTCGCCATTCAAGCCATTCTGACTTAGGAATTGTCTCCTCTAAATACTCCCCTTCATTATTATGTCCAACACCTTCAATCTTTATAGTTTCGTCGACCAAAACAGCTGTGGTGTATCCCACCCAACCCTCACCAGCAGAATTCATAAATTCAATTACCGCTCCAGTCTTAGGTTCTATACTCATTTTGACCCCAGGTTGACCTTTCAGAACTGTTTGCCAAGAACCCGCTAATCTAGGGCGAACTTTAGGCCAGGAAATTTTGTGGCCCTTATGCATGATTTTGTAGAAAGCAAACTCTTCAGGCTGCAAGGATAAATATAAGTCGGTCGCACTAAAAGTATCAGCAATATAACTTCTTAGTCTTTTAGTTTCTAAATTATCTGAGACATAAGTTTGTCCCACTTCAAAAGTTGGTATTATATCTGATTGATTTTGGGTAATATCTTCTTTGAGAACCCAGCCTTTAATCACCTCGTCTAGTCTAACGTGAACGAACCGACCTTCATAGCCTAAAATTTCAATCTTGGAAGCATAGGGAAGCTCTTCTAGGACACCATCAAAAAATACCGTCGCCCGAGCATAGACTCTAGCTCTAGCTGAAGCTACGTAGCCTATTCGGTCATAGTTTACGATCTCCTTTGGTCTCTCCGGAGCCACAGTGGTTGGCGATATAGCTGGAGGTAAAACAAGTGCTGGCTTCGTTTGAGATAAAGTAATTATCTGTTTTGATAACAATACTGCCGCCGTTGTATTAGACTGCGCTAAGGGCATGTTGGACACCCTGAGAGCCACCTCATGACTAGACAGCGGAGGTAGGTTTAAAATCTCGGTCTGATTTTTTTGTACTGGCTTAGCTTTAAAACCCAGGCTTTCCGCCGAGAAGAGGTACAAGTCTTTGAGTACTGAGACTAAAGCTTGCATATAATCATAAATTAGTTTCTAGCGACTCGATACAGCACCGTTGCCAAAGACCCCAGAGTGGCTAGTAAGAGCAAGGCTACGATCGGCATTCCCACGATTGGAACAAAGGCTAGTAAGTAAGTCACAGAAGTTCCGAGTAGAACTAGGCTGATATTTACCGTCCACGGTTTCTTCATCAGCTTGTAGAGTAAGGCGCCTCCAACCACGCCCATAACTGTAAAGCAAAGGGCGAAGAGAGAGAAGTAGATCATGATCATAGTCATACCCAAGAGCCCTCCAAGAGTACTGATAAACAAGATGACCGCGGCTATCGGGACCAAAAACATGATTCCAAAACCAATCAGGGTACTTCGCAGTAAGTGAGCGCTGGCTTGATCGGAAACTTTCTTAAGTAGATTCGGGAATAATAGGAACCAAACTAGAGACGAAAATAGAATTATTAAAAATGGTATCAGTAAATCTTTAAAATCATTTGAAGCTGTATTGATGAAAGGCTCCTCCTTGATTACCTTACCGGAAACTTGAGCGTCCTGAGATCGAAACAGATCTTCAGCACTAGTGTATTTAACAAAACCAGTGATTTCCGTTCGGTCACCTAAAGACAAACTGTTGGTTTTTACCTCAACGTCACCTCCAACTACGCCGTCAATTCTTATCTTTCCACTAGTACCAAAAATACTCTTACCTACTTGGCCACTAATATCAGCTTCTTCACCAAAAAAGAGCAGGTCACCGGTGATTTTGGCGGTAGACAGGACTTTCAAACTACCCGCAATTACTACCAAATCACCATTTACCTCTCCGGCAATTTCCACTTCGCCAGCCACAATACGCAAATCGTCAGTCACAGTACCGTCCATACTGACAACACCAGCAATAATGGCCGCGTCTGCACCAATCTTTCCATTAACAGAGACCTGGCCAGCAGCCACCAAAAGATCTTCAGTTACTTCACCAGACACTACTACCTCATTGGCCAACCAATAGAAATCGCCTTCGACCAGCTGATCGACAGCGAAATTAGACTCACCCCCAGCTCGCACCACAGAAGAAGCCGCAGCCAGTGATGGCATCATAAGAATAATAAATAGTGCGGTAATGACTCGGCTCATAGATAATTAAATTAAATATTATTTTCTTTACTTAAAACTAGCAACCTAGCTCTAAGGAATAATTAGCTACATTTTAACACAAATATGGTATTTTTCTATAGCGATTTAACTCAAGGATCACAAGATAATTTGCCTTGGCTGCGGGCGAGGACTTGGGGTGGTGGGCAGAGCCAAGGCTAATTATCTTGTGAGACAAGTCATGAATAAACCTAATTTAGGTAGATTTACAGATTCACCTGAATATATAAGTAAATCAACAACGCAGCCAAAAGAGCCACCAGCATGAGGAGACTGGTTGTGATTAAAAACTTTTTCATATTGACTGGTACTGTATTGGAGCCTGGAGGAAGGTTATCAGAGTAACCGCTAAAGCAAACAGAAACAGTGAGGCCGCAAAGAGAGACACTCTGGCACGTGACAACTCCATTTTACCGGTGTGCCAGTTGCGGACGTATAAAAATGAAAATACAAATCTAAAAAAAGTCATAACTAACCTAATTTCTTATATAGTGTACCAGTTAAAGCTAAAATGAAAACACCTACTAGGAAAATAACCGTCGGTGAATCACCGAATAATTTGTATTCTATGATAATTCTTTCAAGACCTAATATTGTAGCCGACAATCCAAAAGTCACTAGTAGCAGAAAAATAACGGGAAATCTTTTCAAAATAGAATTTCGTACTGGTACGACATAACTACCGATCCCCTTTTCAGTAGTTGAAGCGATCTTCTCTAGGTCTTTGAGCGATTGGTTTAATTCGCCAATTACCGGATACAAGATATTTGGTTTTTTATTCTTTAACATATAATTTTTTACCCAAATCCCACATTTCCGGATATCCTTGCTTGTCTAACCAATACCACCACTCGGCACCCCATAAATATTGCTTATCGTACCGAGTAGCTGTGGCATAATCTAGAATATCGGAAAACTTTTCTGGATTCATTCTAGTAAACTGAACGTCGAGAGGTACTTCAGGGACCGGAGCTATAAGCCAAGGTTCGGCTGATAGCTCGATTAAAAAGGTTGGCTTTCGGCCGTAAATGAGCGCTAGAGTATTCTCTTTTACGCGATATATTATTGGTGGCAATACAGTTCTAAACTGACCCAGTTCAGGATTCCAAAAATGCACGTAGACGCTAGTACCAAAGGCGTCCCCTCGGCTATAAGCTCCATACCACAAACCTAGGTTTCCACTATCGGTGACCAATACCGGAGTACTCGGGTCGAGAGCTTTTACCAAAGCGATTTCTTTATCAAGAAACTCTATGTCTAATACACCGCAATGTTCGAAAGCAAAAACCTCAAGGAATGGTTCATTTTCCACTTGCCAATAAATCAGTGCTGGACTATTTTTATAACGCTCCACTACCATGGTCATGTATTTTAATTGAGCTTCATTTCTATCAGACTCAGATAGGTCATTGGACCAGTCTGGTAAATGACATTCTGGCCACCGTGGCAAGCGGCGTCCGACACCTAAGATCACCGTCGCCCCCACAGATTCTGCCATTCTCATTTGATAGTCTAGCTCCTCAAAATTAAATTTTCCAGCCTCAGGCTCAACCATTGGCCAATGGGCTGCCAATCTAAGATGCCTTACTCCCAAGTCTTTCAAAATAGCGTCGTAGGTTTCTTTCCAGTCTAGACCTAGTTCATCAGCGTACATTGTATTGAAGGACATACCATAGACTATTTCTTTAGGAATATCTTTTTGTGCCAGAAAGAGCAATATTAGACCCAAAATTAATAGTTTGATACCGAGAAACCATAATATTATTTTAAACCAAGTCATATATTACAAAAATAATATTAAATATCCCACAGCAATAACCGCCACGTATATAACTTTACGAAATACTTCACGCGGCCGTGGCTCATGCTGGGCAAAGGAATCCGGTAACATTGCTCCAAATACTACAGCAATACCCAAGATGAAGACGAACTTAAGGCCATCCATAGCCTGTACCACCGCCACGTCACCTATATCGGTCGCCTTAAGGATCAAAAAGGCTGCGACCCCGGCCAGGACCTTAGTCAGTATCACGATGGCACCAGTCTTTTTGGTAGTTTTTTTAGTTTGCTCTGTTACTTTTTCATAATAAGTCGGCACCAACAGAAGTGACAAAGCGAACAATACAAAACAAACTCTTGACCAAAAGAAACCGTCGTCAAAACTAGTCTCCTGAAATAGTCCCTTCATTGCAATATAGTGCAAGGCAAAAAAGACTCCACTGTGGATCACACTTAAAATGACTGATTTTTTTGGCAAGGTCTGAGCGACTAGCAAAGTACCTAAGGCGAGAACGATCACGCCCCACATGTATTGGATTACAAAAGGCGTATTGAGGAAAAAATAACTAAAAGCAAAGGTCGCTAAAGCCGACGTGGCCCCTATCACTGGCATCACATTTACCGCCTCGGCCTTCTTTAGAGCCTCATACATTGAGACCAGGGCCATAAAGAAGGTGTAGGCTGCCAAAAATGACATCGCTAGCACTTGGATGGTCGGGCTTTGGATACTGGAAAAAGATGGCATACCCAAGCCAGTCAAACCGGGAATATGACCTATAAAATATATTACTACCCAAAAACCGGTTAGCAAACAAGAGTAAAAAGCATACACAAAAGGTCGTGGTAAAACCTTTTCATCAGAAACAATATACTTGTCTAGAAAAGCGACGACAGCATTTATTAGTTGACCAATTGTCGCCAATAGCACCCATGACATATAAATTATTGTATCACTTGGTTTTTCTCACAAATTTCCTTATACACGTAAGCCGAAGGACGTATCTTTCGTTCCAATGTCTCATAATTAATTTCTACCAACCCAAATCTTTTCTCAAAACCAAGCGCCCACTCATAATTGTCTAAGAGAGACCAATACAAATGTCCACGTACGTCAGCCCCAGCCTGAATGGCTTTATAAGTCCCCTCAACCTGTTTTTTTATATATTCGGCGCGTCCCGCGTCGGTCGCGTCAGCTATACCACCTTCAGACACAAACAATGGTTTTTTATATTTGGCCAACATCATCAGGGCGTCATAAATATGCTCTGGAGCAAAATTCCAATCCATATCCGTCTTGCGCCACTTTCGCTTATCACCAAATTTAGTATAAAAATAATAGTTCAAGCCAATCGAATCGCAATGATCCTCAACCCGATTCATAAACTTATAAGTCCAGAAATAATTGGCCA
>Ga0163144_10024130_pt1 | contig 11943 bp, 14 predicted proteins | sample OliLak19BULKMAT1_FD_123175 | JGI IMG/M metagenome (GOLD analysis project Ga0163144, IMG submission 123175) | Freshwater microbial mat bacterial communities from Lake Vanda, McMurdo Dry Valleys, Antarctica - Oligotrophic Lake LV.19.BULKMAT1 | ecosystem: Environmental > Aquatic > Freshwater >...
GATGAGGCGCTCATTGGTGGTGCAGCTTACGAGGCAGTCGGCACTCCCTACCCCGCCGAAACGCTGGAGAAAGCAAAGAAGGCCGATGCAATTTTGCTAGGTGCCGTGGGCGGCCCGGAATGGGAAAGCCTCGAATATGGCAAACGGCCCGAGCGGGGGTTGCTGGGCATCAGGAAGGACCTCGATTTATTCGCAAACCTGCGTCCTGCCATGTGCTTTGCGGCCCTCGCCGACGCGTCGTCCCTCAAGCCCGAAATCATCTCGGGCCTCGATATTCTCATCGTGCGCGAGCTGACGGGCGATATTTATTTTGGCCAACCGCGCGGGGTGACGGTGGAGAATGGACACCGCGTGGGCCGCAACACCATGGTATATGCCGATTGGGAAGTGGTGCGCATTGCGAAAGTGGCGCTGGATTTAGCGAAAGCCCGTGGCAAAAAACTCTGTTCGGTGGATAAAGCAAACGTACTCGAGACCACCGAAATGTGGCGCGAGGAAGTGCAAAAACTGCGCAACGCGGAGTATAAAGATATCGAGCTGAGCCATATGTATGTCGATAACGCCGCCATGCAGCTCGTGCGCGCCCCCAAGCAGTTCGATGTGATGGTAACGGGCAATATTTTCGGCGATATCCTCAGCGATTGCGCGGCCATGCTAACCGGTTCGCTCGGCATGTTGCCTTCGGCAAGCCTTGGCGCGCTGAACGAAACAACCGGCCAGCGCCACGCGTTGTATGAGCCCGTGCACGGCAGTGCGCCGGATATTGCGGGCAAGGGCATTGCCAACCCCATCGCCACCATTCTCTCGGTCAGTATGATGCTGCGCTATTCGTTTAATATGAATACGCAAGCGGATCTGGTGGATGCGGCGATTGCGAGTGTGTTAGAGCAAGGCCTGCGCACGGGCGACATTATGCAAGCCGGTGCCAAGAAAGTGGGCACCCGCGAAATGGGCGATGCAATTTTGGCGGCACTCAGCCGCCTCGCCGCTAGCGCGAAGGTAGCATAGGATGACTCCTTACCTCTCATCGTCATTGCGAGGCCACTGCCAAACGCCACGCAAGCTCCGATGGTTGAAGGCCGAAGCAATCCACCTGCTGCGCTTGCCCCAAAGCTGGATTGCCACGCTAAACGCTCGCAATGACGGCGTGGTTAGGTATGTGTTTCTGTTTATACTAATGGGGGTTTTTGCGTTATCAATGGGCGCGCCCGCTCTAGCCCAAACGGCTAACCCACAGTCAGAGATGATGCAGCAGCTACAACGCATGATGGCGGGCAAGAACTCGCAACAGGTGCTCGGCCAAGCCCTTGCCATTGGCACTCTGCTGGGTTGCACACAAAAAACGGCCGGGAAAGAAGCCACTCAGGCGTTTTACAGCCAAATGCAAGCCATCGGTAAAACCGTCGAGGGCTACTGCAAACGCGGCCACAAAACCGAGGCGCGCGCACTGCTGCTGGCCACCGTCGAGGAAAACGCCGACCACGCCGTCACCAAAGCGGCGCTTGGCTGTTACGATGTGCAACTGCCCAACATAGCAGCCTTGGGCGGTAAGCGCATGGCTGCGGATGCCGCCCGCTACGCCAGCTGGGTGCGCGACCCAGAGGCCGCGAAGACGGGTATGAAGGAGAGCGATGCATGCATTAGCTACCCCGCTACCAAAAAATCTGCGGCGGTAGAAAAATCGCTATAAGCAGTTGACGTTATCCCCATTTGGCCTGATAATGCGCGGCCTTTGAGTCATTTATATTGGATAGAATCATGAGCTATAAAATCGCAGTCGTGGGTGCCACGGGTAATGTGGGCCGCGCCATTCTCGAAATTCTCTCGCAGCGCCATTTCCCCGTGCGCGAGGTGGTGGCGCTGGCCAGCCGCAATTCGGCGGGCAAGGAAGTGAGCTTTGGCGAGGAGAAAATTCTGACCGTGCAATCGCTCGATGATTATGATTTTAAAGGCACCGATATTGCGCTGTTTTCGCCCGGTTCGGCGGTGAGCAAAATTCACGCGCCGCGGGCCGCAGCGGCGGGTTGCGTGGTCATCGATAATACCTCGCACTTTCGCATGGAGAAAGATATTCCCCTCGTGGTGCCCGAGGTGAATGCCCACGCGCTGAAGGATTTCCGCACGCGCAATATTATTGCCAACCCCAATTGCTCCACCATTCAAATGGTGGTGGCATTAAAGCCGCTACACGCCATCAACCCCATTAAACGCGTGGTGTTAAGTACCTACCAAAGCGTTTCAGGAGCGGGCAAAGAGGGCATGGACGAGCTGTACGAGCAAACCAAAGGTTTGTTTGTACACACCACAAAAGAGCCGAAAAAATTCCAAAAACGCATCGCCTTCAACGTAATCCCACAGATTGATTCATTCATGGAGGATGGCAAAACCAAAGAAGAATGGAAAATGGTCGAGGAGACCAAAAAAATTCTTGATCCGAACATCAAGGTCAGCGCTACGTGTGTGCGCGTGCCCGTGTTTGTTGGCCATTCGGAATCCGTCAATATCGAGTTCACCAACCCCATGAGCATCGAGCAAGTATACGACGCGCTTGAGAATGCTGAGGGCGTGCTGGTTGTTGATCGTCGCGAAGCTGGCGGCTACACCACTCCCATCGAGTGCGTTGGCGAGGACGCCACATTTGTGAGCCGCATTCGGGTGGATGAGACGGTGCCCAACGGCATCAATATGTGGATTGTGAGCGATAATTTGCGCAAAGGTGCGGCGTTGAACGCCGTACAGATTGCGGAAACCTTGGTGCAGCAGTTTGGGTTGAAGCCAGCGCTGGAATTGGCTTAAGTTTAAACTCGCTTATCATTTGTGCCGTTACTTGCACTGTGCGTGCGTGACAATTGTGTGACATTTGCTTCACCCTTGTGAACATCCTTGTTTTTCAGTGCAAGCGTGTTTGACAAATCCTAGTGTTCAGCGCATAAGAGTTGAGTAACCATACTCACTGGTATGGTTACTCACATTTAATGTAGGCGCGTCACCCATGAGTAATATCCATGAAAATCGTCCGCTTTCGCCGCATCTTGGCATTTATCGCTGGCAGATTACCAATACGCTGTCCATTTTACACCGCCTCACAGGTGTAGCCCTCACCATTGGGTTGGCGCCACTTGCCTTGTGGCTGTGGAGCGCGGCCTATTCGCCAGAATGGTTCGCCTGCCTGAGCGATATGGCAGGAAGCATTATCGGCAAGCTGTTTTTATTTGGATGGACATTGGCGTTTTACTACCACCTAGCCAACGGCATGCGCCATTTGAACTGGGATATTGGTAAGGGCTTCGCGCTGGATGAAGTGCTGGCATCGGGCCGCGTCGTGGTGGTGTTCGCCCTCGCCATGACGGTATTTACATGGGCAATCATTCTCAGAGACGTGGGGCTGTAATGGATAAACATTCACATTTTCGCACCCCCATCAAAACCGCGCGTGGGCTTGGTTCAGCGCATTCGGGCACGCATCATTTTTGGGTGCAGCGTGTCAGTGCGGTGGCACTTATTCCACTCTCCATTTGGTTTATGGTCGAAATTGTATCTCAGCTCCTTGGCGCGGATCGTGGCGGGGTTGCGCTTTGGCTCAGCAACCCCCTCACCGCCCTTGCCCTTGCGGCGTTAATTGTGGGGTTGTTTGTGCATGCGCGGCTGGGTATTCAAACCATTATCGAGGATTATATTCACAGCGAAGCAAAAAAAATCGCCGCGTTGTTGTTTCTCAATCTCTGCATTTTTGGCTTCGGCGCTGCATCGCTGATGGCGATTGTGCGCCTGCATTTTTTTGGCAATTAAGGATTTCCCATGGCTGACGCTCCTAAAATTTCACATGCGGTTCCTTCCGTCAACGGCCGCGCTTACCCCATTACGGATCATTATTACGACGTGATTGTCGTCGGTGCGGGCGGTGCGGGGTTGCGCGCCACCTTTGGCATGGCGGCGGAAGGGTTGAGTACCGCGTGCCTCACCAAAGTGTTCCCCACCCGTTCGCATACTGTGGCTGCACAGGGCGGCATTTCGGCGGCATTGGGCAATATGGGGCCGGATGACTGGCGCTGGCATTTTTACGATACCATCAAGGGTGCGGATTGGCTGGGCGACCAAGATGCTATCGAATATATGTGCAAAAATGCGCCTGAGGCGATTATCGAACTCGAGCATTACGGCGTGCCGTTTTCACGCACCAAAGAAGGCAAAATCTATCAACGGCCGTTTGGCGGCATGACGACGGATTACGGCAACGGCCCCGCCGCCCAGCGCACCTGTGCTGCGGCAGACCGCACTGGCCACGCAATTTTGCATACGCTCTACACCCAAGCCCTGCGCCATAAAGCGAAGTTTTTTGTCGAATATTTCGCGCTGGATGTGTTGATGACGGATGACGGTGAATGCCGTGGTGTGTTGGCGTGGAACTTGGATGACGGCTCGCTGCACCGCTTTTGGGGTCAGCAGACCATTATGGCAACCGGCGGCTATGGCCGCGCGTATTTCTCCGCCACCTCCGCCCATACCTGCACGGGTGATGGCGGCGGCATGGCCCTGCGTGCGGGTCTCCCACTTCAGGATATGGAGTTTGTGCAATTCCACCCCACGGGTGTGTACGGCGCAGGCTGCCTGATTACCGAGGGCGCGCGCGGCGAAGGTGGGTATCTCGTGAACTCCAAGGGTGAGCGCTTCATGGAGCGCTATGCGCCAAGCGCGAAGGATTTGGCCAGCCGCGACGTGGTAAGCCGCAGCATGACTATGGAAATCCGCGAAGGGCGCGGCGTAGGGCCGGAGGCTGACCATATTTTCCTGCATTTGGATCACCTTTCCCCTGAAGTGCTGCACGCTCGCCTGCCGGGCATTTCCGAAACCGCCAAAGTGTTCGCGGGTGTGGATGTGACGAAGGCTCCCATCCCCGTCATCCCCACCGTGCATTATAACATGGGCGGCATCCCCACCAACGTGTTCTGCGAAGTGGTGACCCACAAAAACGGCAACCCCGAGGAAGTGGTGCCAGGCCTGATGGCGATTGGCGAAGCGGGCTGCGTTTCCGTGCATGGCGCGAATCGTTTGGGCAGCAATTCGCTGCTGGATTTGGTGGTGTTTGGCCGCGCCGCCGCCCACCGCGCGAAGGATATTGTGAAGCCCGGCCTCAAAGTGTCGCAAGCCCCCGCCCACGCGACCGAAAAAGCGCTCGCACGGTTCGATGGTATTCGCTACGCGAACGGCGCGAACCCCACCGCGGGTATCCGCAAGCAAATGCAGAAAATTATGCAGACGAATGCCGCCGTTTTCCGCACGCAAGAAACCCTCACCGAGGGCGTGAAGAAAATGACGCAAGTCTATGATTCCTTTGACGATGTGAAGGTTTCAGACCGTGGCCTCATCTTCAATTCCGATTTGCTGGAAACGCTGGAGCTCGATAACCTGCGCGGCCAGTCGCTCGTCACCGTGGTCAGTGCCGAAAACCGCAAAGAATCCCGCGGTGCGCATAGCCACGAAGATTACCTCGAGCGCGACGACGTCAATTGGATGAAACACACCCTTTGCTGGCTGGATGATAAAGGTAAGTCGAAAATCGACTACCGCCCCGTGCACACCAAAACGCTAACGAGCGATGTGGAATATGTAGCTCCGAAAAAACGGGTGTATTAACCCATGAACCTCGCCACCTTACGCACCCTCAAACCCCAAATCCTCGCCATTGCGGCGGAGCATGGCGTGGGCAATGTGCGCGTGTTTGGTTCGGTGGCGCGTGGGGATGCGGATGAGGCGAGCGATGTGGATTTTCTGGTGACGGTCGAACGGCCAGCCGTTGGCTGGAAATTCTATTCAATTGAACCAGCGCTAGGGGAATTGCTTGGGTGCGAGGTCGATGTCATTACCGATAAATCCATCCACCCGCGCCTGCGCGACCGTATTTTGTCGGAGGCGACACCGCTATGAAAGATAAGAAAGCAGATGATATTTTCCACCTTAGCAATATGCTTGAGGCGATGGATGCTATCGAGGCGCGCTTGAAGCTCGGCTTCTCTGAAGCTGTGGTAAAAGAATCGGTCGTGTTTCACTTGATGTCCATTGGCGAGGCCGTCACAAAACTCTCTTCGGATAGCAAAAAAAAGTACACGGATATTCCATGGGCGGATATTGCCGGTACCCGCCATAAAATCGTGCATGAGTATTATCGTATTGATTATGATTTGGTGGAAGCAATCGTCTATAGCCAATTGCCGACCCTTTGTGAGCGTATTAAAGTCATTCTTTCGGAGATAAAATAATGCGTTACTTGCTGACGTATATTTCCCTTATCCTCACCCTCAACGCCTGTGTGGCCCCCACGACGGATAACCCCAATGTCACGCAAGCTGAGTGGCAGGCCGAGCAAGAAGCGCAGGCTATTGCCGCCAAGCAGGCACCGATTGATTTTAACGACAAAAAAAACTACGGCGATAGGCAAGTGGAGACTCTAGTAGGCCGCCTTGCGCCCATTGCGCACCGCATCGAAAAAGCATCAAGCGGGGTGTGTAAGGATATGAATCCGCGCGCCAACTGTGATTTTCAAGTAATTCTAGATGCCAAAGAGCGCGGCCTCAACGCCCATGCGGATGGCCAGAATGTAGTGATTTACCCCGCCATGGTTGATTTCGCGAAGAACGACAACCACCTCGCCTTCGTGATCGCGCACGAGTTTGCGCACAACATTATGGCGCATATTTCAGCAAGCCAGCAAAACACGATGATTGGTGCGCTGCTTGGCACCGTGGCCGATGTGGCAGCGGGCGCGGCGGGCGCCAACACCCAAGGCCTCTTTGGTAAAGTAGGTAGCCAGCAAGGCTTGCTGAGATATTCCTCGGCGTTCGAGTCCGAGGCAGATTATGTCGGCCTCTACATCCTCGCCCGCGCGGGGTTTAACATCGAGGAAGCACCGGATTTCTGGCGCATCATGTCGCAGGCCAACCCAGATTCGGTGTATATCAGCACCAGCCACCCCAACAACCCCGCACGCACCATTGCAATGGGTAAAACCGTCGCCGAAATCCGCGCCAAGCAGCGGGCTGGTCAGCCACTTATTCCCAATATTCGTCCGAAATCAGTAGGAGCACCCCATGGCTGAGTTTTCACTGCCCGCCAATTCCAAAATAAGCAAAGAAGGCAAGCGCTTCGCCGCGCCTGAGGGGGCAACGAATATTAAGGTGGTGAACATTTACCGCTTTAACCCCGAGGATGTGGATGCTGCGGGCAAGCCCAAAAACCCGCGCGTGGATCGCTTTGAAATCGACCTCGATAAATGCGCGCCGATGGTGCTGGATGCGCTGATTAAAATTAAGGACGAAGTGGACCCCTCGCTCACCTTCCGCCGTTCCTGCCGCGAGGGAATCTGCGGTTCGTGCGCCATGAATATCGATGGCAGCAACACACTAGCCTGCACCAAATCCATCGCCGATGTGAAGGGCGAATTGAACATCTATCCGCTGCCACACATGAAAGTGGTGAAAGACCTCGTACCGGATATGAACCATTTCTACGCGCAATACGAGTCGATCGAGCCATGGCTGAAATCGGATTCACCCGTGGCCGCCAATGCCGAGCGCTTGCAGTCCCCCGAGGACCGCGAAAAGCTGGATGGGCTTTACGAGTGCATTTTATGCGCCTGTTGTAGCACCAGCTGCCCAAGCTATTGGTGGAACCCCGACAAGTATCTTGGCCCCGCGATTTTGCTGCATGCCTATCGCTGGATTATCGACAGCCGCGATGAGGCGACGGGCAGCCGCTTGGACGATATCGAGGATCCGTTCAAGCTTTATCGCTGCCACACTATCATGAACTGCGCCAAAGCGTGCCCCAAGGGCCTCAACCCTGCTAAAGCCATTGGTGAAATCAAGCAATTGATGGTCAGCCGCAAAATGTAGTGGCTGCTACTTTGTGACCCAAAAGCCACCCGCCTGCGCTCAATAGCGCAGCGAAGATGTGTTAACCTTCTGTTTATCTTTTTATGCTAGAGTCATTTAAGGTAAGATGGACCTCATTCACCTCATATTGAAGGCTCTGTATGAAAAAAATATTAAAAGTATCTGATAAACAAGCATTTTCGCTGGTCGAGCTTTCTATCGTATTGGTCATTTTGGGCTTGCTCGTGGGCGGTGTTCTCTCCGGCCAATCGCTCATCCGCGCGGCTGAATTGCGATCTGTCAGCAGTGAATATCAGCGCTACAGCACCGCCGTGGGCACTTTCCGCGATAAGTATTTTGCGCTACCGGGGGATATGAGCAATGCGATCAGTTTTTGGGCGACTAATGGAAATGGTGATGGCGATGGATTGATTGAAGTAACTGCCACCTTCGCTGCTGCAGATCCCGCTACCAATGAAATTTCAACGTTCTGGAGAGCGCTGTCCAGCGCCGCGCTTATTGAAGGCTCGTATACTTACATTGACAACAGCATCCTAACAGCTGGCACCAACAACCCCCGCGCTAAATTGAGCAACGCGGGGTGGAACGTGGGTAATCTTGGCACCGTTGCCGTCACCAGCGTGGTCTATTTTGATGGTACGTATGGTAACGTACTCTATTTTGGCGGCGGAACCAATGCCACAGCCCCAACAGGCATAGTAAGGCCGGAAGAAGCATGGAATATTGATACCAAGATGGATGACGGGCGCCCTGCAACGGGTTCTGTCACTTCGCTGGAAAGCCAAGGTAGCGCTGTCTGCAGCGATCTTGCGACGGATAACGCAGCAACACGAGCAGCTGCAGTTTACTCACTTGCCAACACCACCTCCACCGCATGCTCGCTGGTGTTTAAAACGGGTTACTAAGCGGTTCAGCCGCGTCAAGGAAAGCCCGCCCTTCGGTGGGCTTTTTTGTGGGTACACGTCATTTTAACGGGTGCTTATGGTTAGGTGAGCAGATGACTATAAAAGGTGTTATGCTAGTTTTGTCTGGTATCTAGCCATGGTATATTGGCATTGCCCATACTTGACCCTACCCCTTCAAGTCCGGGATGTCACCTTAGTGTGCGCAATGGTGAATCAAGTGACCATGATAGACAACGACACCTGACTACCACACCCGCAACAAAAAAGCCCCGCCAAAGGCTGACGGGGCTTCGTTGTTGTAACGTTTTTACCGTGGCAGCAGAACTACGCGGCCATGGCGGCTTGTTTGCGCAGCACTTTCAGCAAGCGGTCTTGCGCATCTTTTACTTCCACGCGCTCGCTGGCCGCTACTTCACCGCACAGGCGGTGCATCGCCGTTTCGTAGATCATGCGCTCGGAATACGAACGCTCGGATTGATCGACGTTTTTATGCAAGTCACGCACCACTTCCGCGATAGCTACCAGGTTGCCGGAGTTGATTTTTGCTTCATACTCCTGCGCCCGGCGGCTCCACATGCCGCGTGCAATTTTCGCGCGGCCTTTAAGGGTGGCGAGTGCTTTGCCGATTTGGTCGTTGCTTGAAATCGAGCGCAGGCCAGCGGCTTCCGCACGGCCGACGGGCACGCGCAGCGTCATTTTGTCTTTCTCGAACGAAATCACGAACACTTTCAGTTCATGATCGCCGATTTTCTCGACCTCGTGACCCATAATTTTGCCCACGCCGTGCGTTGGGTAAACCACAAACTCACCCACAGTAAAGTTCTTGCGGCCATTCGTTGCTTGCGGCGGCACCACAAACATGGTGCGGCCATTTTGCTGCTGCTGACGCCCTACTGACGAGATCGGCGCTTTGTTCGCATGGCTTGGCGCACGGTCGAGCGTTTTGCGCGTATCGAGCATTGGCTTCATCACTGCTTTGGGTGCGGGGGGCACTGCTTTTTTAGGCTCAGGCTTTTTAGCGACCATTTTCAGCACGGGCTTAGCCGCTGCTTTTGGCGCAACTTTTTTGGCGACCAATTTTTTAGCAGGCGCTTTTTTCGCCACTACTTTAGGAGCCACTTTTTTAGCGACCACCTTTTTGGCGACGGGTTTTTTAGCAGGCGCTTTTTTAGCTGCCACTTTTTTCACCACGGCTTTTTTAGCAGGGGTTTTTTTCGCGACGGGTTTTTTAACGATTTTTACTTTAGCCGTTACCTTGGATTTCGATGCTAGTTTTGCTTTTGACTTGGTTGCCATAATTTCGTACTTTCTGAACATTGCGGTCACGTGGTTGCCCAATCGCGCCAAAACCGTTAAACAAACGACACCCACCAAAAAGCTGGCGGGAGCCAGACCAAAGTACACTTGGATGCTCAAGGAACCCTTTTTTCGACGGATTTCCTTAAGATTCACCTGTTATAGCACAAAATTAGGCCGCACAATAAGGTAAAATTTTAGTTAATTTGTAAGTTTATTAGTTGATAAATTTTTTGTCTATATAAAACAGTTGTTTAGCAGCGAAGTATTCGTATACAACATCGCAAGCTCATACTTGACACAAGCATTTTTGGTTGCTACCATAAATAGATGCATATCGTTTTCGATGCAAAGATAAAGTACAGACAATGCCCGTGAACGCGGATTGCCATTCGATATGGCGCGGCAGTTTGATTTTTATACGGCTATTCGTGCCCGCGATATGCGTCATGAATATGGAGAAGAACGATGGGTTGCGACTGGCTTTATTGGCAACCGTTTACATGTGCTTTGTTATCGATGGGTATCAGATGGCATGCGCATTATTAGTTTACGCAAAGCGAATGTAAGGGAACGGAGAAAGTATGAAAAAGATACATCCATCATGGACGAATAAAGCCGGTGATGTCAGCGAGTTAACTGCGGAATTCTTTCAAGCAGCGCAGCCATTCACGCAGATGGAACTCAAGCGTATCGGAGCCGCCCCACGTGGCCGCCCCAAATCGCCCACCGCCAAAAAACTGCAAAGCTTTAAACTCTCACCGGATGTAATTGAAGGCATCAAAAAAAGCGGTGCGGGATATAATGCGCGGGTTGAAAAAGTACTGAGGGATGCGCTGGAGAGTGGTACATTATAAACGCTAATCCCCACTCCCCGGATTCCGGCTGAAATGCTCCTCGAACTTGCCTTCCACACCCTTAAACGCATCGGCATCCGGTAGGGCTGGTTTCTTCTTCGTAATCACTGGCCATTGCATCGCGTATTCGCGGTTCATTTCCACCCAATTGAGTAATTCGGGCGATTCAGGCTTAATGGCATCCACTGGGCATTCGGGCTCACACACGCCGCAATCGATGCATTCATCGGGGTTGATAACGAGCATGTTCTCGCCCTCATAGAAGCAATCCACGGGGCACACTTCCACGCAATCGGTGTATTTGCATTTAATGCAGTTATCGTTAACGATGAAGGTCATGGGTATTCCTGCGGAATAAGTGACGAGTGACAGGTGGCGAGTGACAGGTGGTATGACGTAATTCACTCGTCACCTGCCACCCGTCACTTGTCACCCTTCTATCGCCGCGTTCTTTAGCACAATGCGTTGAATTTGCAAGCGGCGGAGTTTGACGGATTTAAGCGCCGTATCCACCCGCACCAGCAGCAGCGCCACAAACAGGGCGCTGAAGGCAGCAATCATCAGCAGTAGCGGCGTGAGCATGGAGCTGTGGATGGTGGAGCCACCCGAACGAATAATGCTCGCGCCTTGGTGCAGGCTATTCCACCACTCCACCGAATATTTAATAATGGGCAGGTTAATGGCCCCCAGCAATGCAATCCATGCACTCGCCACCTTCACGCGCTCGGAATGCTCGCCGCTGTTGGCCACGCCCATATAACCCGCATACAGCAACAGTAAAATCAGCATGCTGGTCAGCCGCGCGTCCCACACCCAATAGGCGCCCCAGGTGGGCTTGCCCCACAGCATGCCGGTGACGAGACAAATGAGGGTGAACACCGCACCAATGGGCGCCGCCACGCGCGCCAGCACATCCGCCAAGGTATGCCGCCATATGAGGAAGCTCGCCGACATCATCGCCATAAACCCATAACACGCACTGGCCATCCACGCGGC
>Ga0163144_10024131_pt1 | contig 11943 bp, 15 predicted proteins | sample OliLak19BULKMAT1_FD_123175 | JGI IMG/M metagenome (GOLD analysis project Ga0163144, IMG submission 123175) | Freshwater microbial mat bacterial communities from Lake Vanda, McMurdo Dry Valleys, Antarctica - Oligotrophic Lake LV.19.BULKMAT1 | ecosystem: Environmental > Aquatic > Freshwater >...
TAAATTTACTCTACGCAAAAAAGATATTAAGCTAGGTTCTGATATTGATTGCGATATTAGAGATTTTGTTGCTTCTGAGTTGCGAGCCCATGAAGATCTTATTGTGTACTTGGTAGGAAATGACCTAAAAAATTATATTCCTATCTTGAGACTTCTGAATAACAACGAGTGCTTGAGCTGGCTGGTTAGTATCCCTTCTGGCTTTACGGGCTTTGAGACACCCCGTAGCCTGCCAGAGTATACATACTTTTTTGACCTTGAATCTGTGAGAGGAATTCTGCGTAGACCAGATGATTTGCGTGCTTTTTCAGAACTTAATGCTCAGAGTAGGGGACAGCTTTCACCGATAGTCAGGAGCCGTGCTACTGGACGCGCACGCGCGAGAAACAAATCTTTCCAGAAAGCTTCTATTGATACTACTATGAAGGGGATTCGCAAAAGCCTATAAACACTACAGACCAAGCCTTGGTGGCTTGGTCTTTTTATTTACAAATCTCCATAGATAATGATATACCTGATACAATAGAAGCTATGAAGCAAAGCCCACAACTCTCTTGGAACTTAGATGATATTGTTACACTGAGTGACTTTAGTGATCTTTTGGATGCAACACTTTTAAAGATCAAAAAGTATTCAGAATATTCTTCTCAATTGGCTCCAACAATCTCAGAGCAAGAATTTAGAGACTTTATAGCTTTTGACGAATCAGTAGCAGAAGATATGATGCGACTCGACGGAAGAGTATTTTTGATGGAGTCTGTTGATAGTAAAGATGCTGAGGCTCTCAGTCTGAAGGGTAAAGTTAAACAATTAGAACTAGTGTGGCATGAAAAAACTCAGCCAATTAGCCAATGGCTCAAAGGAAAGTCAGTAGAAGGAAAAGAAGTGCTTGATGAAGAGAATGCACAGAGGCTCTTTGCCTTTGCTGGTGATCTGCAATATCAATTGAGTTATGAGCGAGCAATGGCTGACCACACATTATCTCAGCCAGAAGAGTTGATTGTTGCCAATAAAGACTCTAACGGTGTGAGAGTAGTCTATGATTTGTACGGCATGATCACTACAGATTTTCGCTTTGAATTCTGTGATAGTAATAATAAAACGTGTCTTATCGAAACTATTGATGAGCTCAATAGATATACTTATTCAGCTGACCCTCACGAAAGACATGAGGCTTTTCGGTCTCGATTTGCTGAGTACGAGAAAAACATTGAGAAACTCTATACAGCTTATTCGGCAATTGTAAAAGATTGGGTCTATGAGAGTAAGGTACGTGGGTATTCATCTCCTATTGCAATGCGCAATGCTGCCAATCATGTCAGTGACAGCTCTATTGAAGCACTTTTGAGTGTCTGTACTGATAATGCACCATTATTTCAGAGATTCTTTCGCTGGAAGGCCGCTCAGATGAACCCGACTAGTACGGATGGTGAGCCACAAGCTATACAGAAGCTGCGACGAGTTGATTTGTACGCACCCCTCGGTAATGAAAAGCTTCCGACCCTCGAGCTTGAGCCAACTATTACAGAGGTTTTGCAAAACTTTGCAGAATTTTCACCAACCTTTGCCGAGCATGCTCAAAAAATTATTTCAGAACATCATGTTGATTTTCTACCAAACCCCAATAAAAGATCTGGTGCGTTTTGTGCAACTTTGTCTCCGCACATCACTCCGTATGTAATGACGAATTTTTCGGGCCGAATGCAAGACAAGTTTACGCTAGCTCATGAGCTTGGTCATGGTGCACATGGACTGTATGCAAATAAACACAGTATTAGTGCTCAAGGTGCTACTTTGCCACTTTCAGAAACAGCTTCTACCTTTGCCGAAACAATTGTTTTTGAAAAAACTTTGGCAAATACTACCGATGTGACAGTAAAAAAACAATTGTTAGTTACTAAGATTCTTGATAGCTATGCATCTATAATGCGCCAGAATTATTTTACAAAGTTTGAGTTGGCTGCTCACCAAGCCAGCAGTGGAGACTTTTCAATAGAAGTACTCAATAAGCTCTGGCTAGATAACCTTAGCGAGCAGTTTGGTGATAGTGTTGAGCTTGAGACGATGTTTCAGTATGAGTGGGCATATATTCCACACTTGTTTGATAGACCATTCTATTGCTACGCCTATAGCTTTGGAGAGCTACTCAGTATGGCGCTATATAAGCGCTACAAAGATGAGGGTGGAGGCTTTGTTGCTAAGATAGAGCAGATCCTTGCCACAGGTGGCTCTGAAGCCCCTGAAGATACTCTCAAGAAGGTTGGTATTGATATGAATAGTGCAGATTTTTGGCAAGGAAGCTTTAGTATCGTAGAAGATTGGATTAATCAATTAGAGCAACTATGATCAAGCTAATTATTTGGGATTTTTACGGTGTGCTTTACTTTCCTGCCAAAGATGAGCTGAATAGTGAGCTATTTGAATTTATAGAAGACCATAATAAACAGTATGGGTTTGGAATTATTTCTGCAATCAATTCAGATTTATCAGAATGGTTACAACAACGAAAAGTCAGAAGATATTTTCAGTTTGTAAAGACAACTTCTGAACTAGGCTTACCAAAAACCGACCCAGGCTTGTATGAGACTGTAGTTGCTGGTTTTGGCTTAAAGCCCAATCAGGTATTATTAATTGATGACTCAGCTGAAAATCTTAATGCTGCCCGCGAAGCTGGTTTGCAAACTCTGCGGTATGCCAAGACAAAGCCATTTTTACAGCAGATTTCTACATTATTGTAATCTATTTATAATTTTCATTTTATTTCATTTCTTTGAAGTTGCAATGCAACAAGTATGAATCCAATTGCTATTGGCAGATGAACTACAACACCAAGCCAACTGATAAGCCCTTCTTTTGCAGCAATACCTAAAAAAATACCTAGCCCAAGATTAAATACTGCAAGTACTGTACTACTAACTTGCCATAACTCAATATTCTTGGGCTTTTGTAAGGTGAGTAGAGCTAGGAGACCTATTGCAATTCCGATTGAGCCAATTGTTTGGATCAGAATACCAGGTTCTGGCGCATAGATGAGCCTTTGCATGATGTTTGGTCTCAATATCATCAGTAAACCAAGGCAGAATTGAATAATTACACTGAGCCAAAAAATGATGCGAGCAAACTTCATGCTTCTATAGTACTAGTGCTTGTTTGATCTAGCAAATTATGACAGAATAGCGACTGTATAAACTGTACCTACCATAAGGGAGAGAAATGAGCATTTTTGTTTCTGACCTTGATGATGTGGTTGTAGATTTTGTTGGTTCTGTTTGTAAGTACACCAGTACCGATCATGCAATGACAGCTCAATATGAAGAGTTCACAAGCTTTGAGTTTGTTGATGTTTGGGGTATGTCATTAGAAGAATGTGACAAGCTACTAGATCAGTATTTCTTATCACCAAATTTTCTCACTATTGAACCACGCACAGATGCTATAATTGGCCTAAACTCACTGAAGTTTTCTGGCCATACACTCTATGCACTAACATCAAGGCACGATTTGATTCGCGAACATACTGCCTTGTGGTTACCTAATAAATTTCCTGGCGTCTTTGCTGACATTTTGTTTAGTAGCAATGCCCACACCAGCCGGGCAACCGGCCGGTCTAAAGCTGATATTCTGAATGAACTTAAGGCCGATTATTTTGCCGAAGACAATCTAGCCTATGCGGTTGATGCTGCACAAGTGGTGAAGTATGTGTACTTGTTTCGTCATCCATGGAACAGAAGCGGTACGCCATTACCGAGTAATATTATTGAGGTTGATACCTGGTACGAGGTCACAGCCCACATTCGCTCGATCGAAAAATGATCGGGCTTTTTTATTATTTGAATCTCACAATAGTAACTATTTTTTTTCGTCATCCTGAAGAGAAAGCTTTAGCGCTTCTAACTTTCAGGATCTGATTTGCAACTAAAGAGATCCTGAAATAAATTCAGGATGACGAAGATCTATTTCTTATGCAGATCAAGAGCGCAGGAGTTAATGCAAAAGCGTTGACCAGTGGTTTCTTTTGGGCCATCTTCAAACATATGCCCTAAGTGAGCACCACAATTACTACAGACTACCTCTGTACGCTCCATTCCGTCAGAGTTATCTGTAAGCATCTTAACTGAGCCAGGTACGGCTTGGTCAAAGCTTGGCCAGCCTGAGCCACTCTCAAACTTTGTGCCGGCCTCAAATAGCTTTTGGCCACAAACCATACAATGGTAGCTACCATCACTGTGCTCATCTACATACTTGCCAGTAAAGGGTGGCTCGGTGCCTTTGTTTTGCGTGACATCTTTGGTCATCTCGTCGAGCTGTGCAATTTTTTTCTGTATTTCATCTGTTTTCATAGGCTTATTGTACACTAACATGCAATAATAGTACTATGACCAACAAACAATTTGTACAATCTGAACGCACTTACTTAGTGGAATTACTAAAAGGTTTTAAACCATCACAATGGAAAGCCATAACGCTGTGTGGTGGCTGGAATGTAGAAGACCTAGCTGCACATATTGTTGTGCGAGAGGGTTTGATTGGCCCTATTGGCATAGTTGTACCTCGTTTGCATAATCTGCATGATAGTAGAGTAAAAAAGCTTGAAGCAAAAGGGCATAGTGCAATTATACAAAAACTAGAGAAATACCCGTGGTTTATGCCGGCAGTCGTAAATACGGGTGAGTTTTGGGTACATAATGAAGACATTTTGCGAGGCGCGCTACACATAAAACGGCCTGTCGCGACAGCTAAACAAAATGCTATTTTATGGAGTTCATTACAGGGGTTGGCGAAGATTAAAAAGGGTTTAGTGAAAGATTTGGGTAATGTTGTACTTAAAAATGAGCATACAGCTGAGGTTATTACAATTGCAAATCATAAATCAAAAAATGACACTAATATTACTGGGCAGGCTGGAGAGCTCTTATTGTATTTTTATGGGCGAAGGGATGTTGCTAAAGTAAGTATTAAAAAAGCGCCTTAAGTACTAAGGCGCTTTAAGAATAGTAGTTTTAAGCCTGCAAAGCTTGTTTGATATGCCAGGCAATGCGCTTGGAGCTTCCGCCACCAAGAGCATGTGTATCACCAGGAAGAAGCTTCAGGCGAAATCTTGGCTTTAGCTCGCCCGGGAGAAGACAGTGAAACTTCATAACCTTTTTTGGCGAGCTAATGTTACTACCCGTGCCGATGATCATTGTTATATACATACCAGGCTGGGTTTTGAGAGCTGCCAAGATGTCGAGTGGCAGAGTTTCTTTTGCCATTGCCTTGGTGTAGCTCTTAAAAACTCCACGGATATCAACTCTGGCAAGGCGGAAGAAGAAACGTACTGAGCCAACCGGCTTTTCTTTCTTTGCTAGTACCACTGGTTCGTGAGAGAACTCAACATACTTTGTCAGTCGAGCATCTTCGCCAACGAAATCGAGTGTGATTGTACGTAATGTTTTATTTTCGAACCCTGGCGGGTCGATAATAACAACGTTGCAGACCCGAATACCGTAGTTTGATGCCAGTGCTGCCAGTGCGGCAGCTAGTCGACCACCCATTGATGTTCCATCGATATCGATTTCATCAATACAACGATCTTTTAAGGCAGCAAGCAATGGCCGTGCAATTGCACTAAAACCTTCACTCGACTCTAGGCTTTTGCGCTGGTCACGAGTTAGTTTGCTTGAGCCAATACTGAGATTATTGATCACCCACAAAGGTCGGCTTGTTTGTATGGCTGTTTGCATCGCTTCTTCGCGCGCGCCAGAGTGAGTAGAGTGATTTACGCTCCAAGATAGAGCTTTGATAATTGGGCGGCCTTTGGCAAATCTATTAAGGTACAAAACGCTAAACTGCTGGCCAGACACCGCATCAACGAGTATCTTGGGGTCATCGAGTTCAGCGAGCAGTGTATCATTTGGTTTTTGATGAGTTTTCTCAAATTGTTCTTGCAGAGTTAACGCGCATGCATTCATTGTAACGAGTTCAATATCTGGGTTGGTACCATCGATATTGAGATTGAAACGCGCAATTGGATTTTCTTCCATCGGAGTGAGTCTTGAGCTCATGAACAGTATTCTACAATATTTATGTATAAAAGTAAATACAATTGATGCTGTATAATGGTACTTATGGAAAACATACCACGTAGAGATTTACCCCCAGATGATGCTATGCGAGGGCGTGTGCGTAAAGCCGGAGTTGCCGGAGTTGCCGCTTTTACGGTTCTTGGAGGTGTGGGAGTAGGGCAGGTAGCTAGGGTAGAGAAAGAGCCTGTAGACTCAAGTGTAGTATCAACTTCTGCTCAAGACGTGCATAGTCAGAGGGATCTATTAGGAGAAACTGCTGAGATAGCAGTCCAACCCACACAAGACAAAGAACTTTCGGCTCATTTAGAGAAAGAAGTAACTGCAGAATACCAAGAGCCAGCTGCTTGGTGGCCAGCTGGAGTAAAGCAGAACTGGCTTGCAATACAGAAGACCGCTAGTGAGTATCAGCTAGACCCATACCTAGTTGCGACAATTGTCGCTGAAGAAAGTATGGGGCAAAATATACAAAATCAGTCTGGAGCTACCGGGCTAATGCAAATAATGCCGTCTACTGCACAAGAGATAGCCCGGCTTCGTCATCGCACTTACTACAATATGAATGACACTACACAGAATCTAGATTACGGGTGCTGGCTCATACACTATCTGGATGAAAAATATATTAGTGGCCAAGGAGTAGATTTAGAATCAGATATGGGTATTGCAATGCTTGCGGTGTATTACGGTGACGGAGAAGGCGCAGGGGAGATGTGGGTAAAGAACGGCTATAGTAAAAGTTTGCTCAGTGCTCAGGCCAAACATGTTACTCCACTTTGGACAGCCATGTATCATGGTCGAGACCAAGCTCATAGTGCAGTTTTTGAGAAAATAAGAGGGAAATAATGAAGGGTAATATTATTATAATTATTTTAGTTGCGATTTTGATCTTAGTATTAATAATTGGGATTGTTATGGGTTACTTTAATTACAGTGCAAACCATCGCTCAGAGCAAGCTGAGTTTAATAATGGTACGGTTTCGAGAGAGCTACCTAATGGCCTGTATAACGGCTCGGCCACAATAGCTATTGGTAGTTGGCTAGGTAAAAGCTTTGACGGTGCAGCAAAAACGGGTGTGAATCGGTTTGCAGATGGTGAGAGGTACACATTTAGTATGTACGGTGGTAAGGGCTTAACTGACTCACGAGAAGTTATAAAGATTGATTATAACCAACCCAGTAACCCGTGGTGGCTAAAGTTTGTAACAGATGAGATTGTGCAAGTTGCGCCAAATGAGTATCTGGGCAAAATTCAAGTAAATGTTCTACCGGGCCTACCAATGACGTATGGCTACTTTAGGCTATCTAAATAGCTCGCCCTTTTCTCGTTCGTCATCCTGAACTCGATTCAGGATCCAGAAACAACTGTCCTTTCTAATAACTAGAATGTATAATCTCTTCATGAAAACAGGCTATACATATATCTTGGCGAGTGACAAAAATGGAACTATATATATTGGTGTAACGAGCGATATTACAAAACGGGTATATGAGCACAAGAACCATCTGAGAGACGGATTTACTAAAAAGTATTCAGTAGAAAAACTTGTTTGGTTTGAGCAATATGAAGATATTACTGATGCAATTGTCAGGGAAAAACAATTGAAGCAATGGCGGCGGGATTGGAAATTAGACCTCGTTGAACAAAGTAACCCTAATTGGAGTGATTTGTCTAAGGATTTTTGATGTCTGGATCCTGAATCGAGTTCAGGATGACGAAAATAAAAGAATTCGCTACGATTATTTTCGAACGTGCTTTTCTGCAGGTACATCACTCACTAAGGCAGCATCGGCATCGAGTTCTTTGAGGTTGGTAGGGATTGGATTATCTACTAGAAGCTGAGCCATGTAGGCAGTGTTGAGGGCAAGATAGCGAATAGTCTTATTGGTGTATAAATGCCCCTGGCCAATTTCTAAATAGCTAGGGCCGGGGCCAGCTTCGCCAACCCAGTAACTGTCGGAGTTGGGGGCAATAGTACAGCCCATATGGGTTAAGTTAAAAAGGGTGTTGGCACAGACATCGTGGGCGCCATCTTCGTTACCTGTCACTATGCAGGCTCCAACTTTATTATAGAGCGGATACTGGCCGGTCTCAGGGTCAGACTCATCATAGCCACCACTAAGACGCTCCATGGTTTGTTGGCAAATACTGCCACGTACACCAAACCAAATTGGTGTGGCAATTACCAGTATGTTGGCTTCTTTGACTTTTGCATTTATCATTGGCCACTCGTCACCACTACCTTCGTCAGAGCTAATGCCGGTAGCAATTTTATGGTCAATTACCCTAATAACTTCAGCTTCAACACCCAGTTTGGTGTATTCTGCCACAGCTTTATCTATGAGCGAATCTGTGTTTGATACTTTTGGTGATTTTTTGAGTGTGCAATTTAAGATTACTGCTTTTAATGTCATGATTTACCTTTGATTATGGTTGTATTGTACCAGAACAGAGTATAATATGCTCATGAATAAAGCGTGCAAACACTTGAATGGCATAGATATATATCACAAGCCCACTTCTCAGGTGTGCAAAGAGTGTTTAATCCTTGGTGATACCTGGGTAAGCTTGCGTAAATGCCTCACCTGCGGACATGTAGGGTGTTGTAATAGTAGTAAGAATAAGCATGCTCAAAAACATTTCAATTCTCTTGGACATCCAGTAATAGAAGAATTCCCCGACGCAAATTGGCGATGGTGCTATGTAGATAATGATTACGTATGGTTTGATGAAGAGAAAATAATGAAAGATTTGCAAGAAATGCCAGGGGTTGGACCAAGTATTGCCCAAGATCTTTTCGATGTAGATGTATATGCAGTAAAACAAATGGGGTTTATGGATGTCGACGATTTATTTATTAACTTAGAAAAGCTTAATGGTAAGACTAACCGGTGTGTGCTATATGTTTTTCGGGCTGCGAAATACTATGCTAGTACTCAAAATCCTGACCCAGAACTGTTACAATGGAAAAACTGGAAGCATAAAAAGATTTGAAACAAGAATTACAAAAAGCAGATTTTGGCGGTGGGTGTTTTTGGGGTGTCGAAGAAGTGTTTCGCACTCAACCAGGGGTGATTAAAACAACCGTTGGGTATGAAGGTGGCACTGTAGATAACCCAACTTACGAGCAGGTATGTAGCCATACCACTGGGCATGCTGAAACTGTACAGGTAGAGTTTGACCCCAGTATTATTACTTATGACAAACTCCTTGATCTATTTTTTGAGCACCACGACCCGACAACAGTGAACCGCCAGGGCCCAGATGTGGGTGATAGCTATAGAAGTGTGATTTTTTACCATAATGATGAGCAGAAAAAAGCCGCTGAAGCTAAAATTGCTGAGCTTACTAAGGCCGGTAAGTTTAAAGACCCTATTGTGACACAGGTAGTGCCTGCTCAGACGTTTTGGCATGCCGAAGAGTATCATCAGCAGTATTTGCGCAAGCGTGATCTAGGCGTATGCTATTAAATACTTAGCCATAAGATTACAGGGTCGTACCCTGTAATCACTCCGAAATAGCTTATGCTTTTGTTGCAGGGCACAACCCTATACTATAGTGAGATGCCATCTAGAAATATTTATAAAGAATTCGTACCAGAAAGCTATTACCATGTTTACAACAGAGGTATGAATAAACAGCTTATCTTTCGTGATGAAAATGACTATAAATATTTTCTATCACTATTTAAGCGTTACCTGTTACTAGGGTACCAAGATAAGCAAGGCAGGCTATATCCTAACTACTGTGACGAAATTCAACTCAATGCATTTTGTTTGATGCCGAATCACTTTCATTTGTTGTTGTTTCAAATTAGTAAACGTTCAATTACGGAGTTTATGAGAAGCATTACAACTTCATATGTTATGTATTTCAATAAAAAGTATCAACGCACGGGTAGTTTGTTCGAACAAAGGTATAAAGCCATAAGGTTATCTGACCAATCGCACTTCTTACATATTTCGAGATACATCCATATGAATCCAAAAGATTACCTATCATGGAATTGGTCTAGTCTTGACTACTATACGGGCTATAAGGCGGCTACTTGGCTTGATCCAAAACCGATCTTAAAAAGCTTACCAGGATTAAATTATCTAGATTTTCTCAAGGAATACGAAGCCAATAGAAGTGAGCTTGCTGAGCTAAAGCAATTATTGGTAGTTTAGCAATTTTGTTTTTCAGGGTCGTACCCTGAAAAGAAGTTTGTTATAATAGTAAGCATAATGAGAAAAATACATGCGTCTTAAACATCGTTCGTTATTCGCAATATTTTTACTAAATTGTATTACGTTTTCTTTGTATCAAATATATTGGTTTTTTGTCACTAAGGCTGAGATGAATATTCTAAACTCAAGAGAAAACAAAGTACCGTTCTTCTTGTGGTTCTTTATACCTATCATAAATATCTGGTGGTTTTACCGCTTCTGTAAAGGTATGGGAGCCGCTACCAAAGGTAGATTAAACAAATGGCTAGCATTCTTTGCCCCTGCTATAATTGGTTTAATTATTGGGGCTGGGTATAGTCTCACCACTACTATTACTCTTGGGAGTAATTATTATAATCCAACTGCATTGTTTTCATACGCTCTATCAATACTGGTAGCAATCTTACCGGTCTTGTATTATCAGAGCTATCTTAATAAAGTATCGCGCTAATTATAGGAGAGTTGTACAATAAGACTATGAATAATCTCTTACAGCAGTCAGGTACTCACTTCATCATAGCCCGTGGTGGGGGTGGCGGGTCTACCTCTGGCGGCGGTGGAGGTGGACATTCATCTTCATCTAGTTCTTTTGGGTCATCATCTTCATCAAGATCAGGGGGTTCAGGTGGATCTGGTGGTTCAGGTGGTGGGTGGACATTTTGGCTCTTTTTCTTCTTGCCAATTGTAGTAGTTATTATTTTGATAATTATTTTTTCTAAAAAAGGCACTGCGTCACTAGCTACAGTGCCAGCAGGTTTCAAAGACCCAATTATAGATGGTACTGATGAAGAAAAACAACTCAATGAGCAAGCTAGAAAAGTATTTATTGATTTTCAACAGTCTTGGGCGCAGTTTGATCTAAAAAAGATGCAAACTATTACTAGTGACACTTTTTATAGAAAAATGGTTTTAGAGCTAAATGTATTACAAAACTATAAGCGCCAAGACCTTATGGAGAATGTACAGATAATAGGGAGCTACATTGGCCCTAATCTTACTGACTCTATTCAGGTATTTTTTCAAGCCAAAGCTGATGACAAGCTTATGGATACACAAAGCAACTCTGCAATCTTTACAGATAGTAGTGCATTTGCAGAGATGTGGACCTTTACTCATACGGGTAAGAACCTAGTCTTAAGTGACATATCACAGACAACTGCAGAGGCTAGTAAGGTTGATACGGGTATTGTACAGTTTGCCGCTGATAATAATTTTTATTATGACCCTGATTTTGGCTGGCTGATGATGCCTACTCGCGGAGCTATTTTTGGCCCTGCTGGCTTTGGCACTGCCGATATTAATAACCACGTCATTGGCTATTATAGTCAGAAGGGCAAGACTAGCAAAGACAAGATTGTAGAGTTTTATAGCTATGAGCCCAAGGCGGGTGCTGGCATGCAGCCACTAACGGTTGCTCAGGCGATATTACCCAAAAGCTATGATGATATTTTGGTTACTGAGAAGAGTTGGTATAACTTCAAACCAAAACTCAAGGGCCTTACTAAGATAGAGACCGAGAGTGTAGAGTTTAATAAAAAATTTGCAGTTTGGGCAGCTAATCAAGATAAGGCCACAAGCTTCGAGCTACTGGCCACCAACTTTATGGAGCGAATTTATGCGCTTGAGTTTGAGATCAATATTGAAGTGGTAGATAATGTTTTGTATCTGTATA
>Ga0163144_10024136_pt1 | contig 11941 bp, 7 predicted proteins | sample OliLak19BULKMAT1_FD_123175 | JGI IMG/M metagenome (GOLD analysis project Ga0163144, IMG submission 123175) | Freshwater microbial mat bacterial communities from Lake Vanda, McMurdo Dry Valleys, Antarctica - Oligotrophic Lake LV.19.BULKMAT1 | ecosystem: Environmental > Aquatic > Freshwater > Lake...
TGAAATCCAAGGTTGTCACGGATGCTTTGGCTTCATGGCGGGCGGGGCTCGAAGGGCAACCGCCGACCAGCGTGAGCACGGGGCTGGCCGCGCACTACGATTTCGACGGCAGCCTGAACGACATCTCAGGCGGGTATCAGCATGGCCGAACGCTGGCGGGCGATCCGACGTTTGGTGCGGGTCAGGTCAGCAAGTCGGCTGGGTTCGACGCGCAGACGCTGGTGACGCTCGGCCCCGTAGGCCGCTTCGTCGCCGACCGGCAGCCGTTCACCATTGCGTTCTGGCTGAACCATGGCGGATCGAAACAGCCGATGCCGGTGCTGCAGAAGATTGCAGGAGACGCGTCGCGGCGAGGCTGGGAGATCCGGCTGGAGGATTCGGTGCTGGTGGACATCCAGAAGCGAGCCTCCAGTTTGACGCTGCGCATGAGCTCACAGTGGCCTGCGAATGCTCTCGAAGTACGGACCAAAGACCGCATCGTGCAGCGTGACTGGACGCATGTAGCCATCGTGTCCGACGGGTCCGGTAAGGCTTCGGGGATCACGTTCTTTGTGAATGGCAAGCCGATGGAAGCGGTGGTGGTCCGCGACGCGCTGAATGGTGAAACGGGCAATTCGGCCGACGTGCAGATCGGCGCGAAGGAGCCGGACGCGCGGCCGTTTTCGGGGAACCTCGACGACCTGCGATTTTACGGTCGAGCTCTGGGCGCGGCTGAGATTCGCGCAACGGGGCTCGATTACCCGATTCAGGCGGTGTTGTCCGGAGTCGGCGGCAAGCCGACGAAGCAGGATGACGATCGCATTCGCGATTACTGGCTGAGGTACGTCGCGCCGGAAGAGACGCAGCGGGATTACCAGGTGGCTCGGGATTCGAAGCGCGAGTTGCTGGAGTTGGACAAGCAGATCCTGTCGACGATGGTGATGAGTGAGATGGAGAAGCCTCGCGACACCTTTGTGCTGGCGCGTGGCGACTACCGCAACACCACCGAAAAGGTGCTGCCGGGCGTGCCCGCGATCTTCCCTGCCCTGCCCAAATCAGACGCGCCGGCGAACCGACTGACGCTTGCGAACTGGCTGCTGGATCCGGCCCATCCGCTTACCGCTCGAGTGGCCGTGAATCGCTACTGGCAGCTTTACTTCGGCAACGGTCTGGTGAAGACGATGGAGAACTTCGGGTCTCAGGGCGAGCCGCCGTCGCACCCCGAACTGCTGGACTGGATGGCCACAGAGTTTGTTCGAACAGGTTGGGATGTGCGCGCGATGCAGCGGCTGATCGTGACGTCAGCGGCTTACCGGCGCAGTTCCAAAGTGCCTCCGGCTCTGTTGGAGAAAGATCCGGAGAACCGGCTGCTGGCACGCGGTCCGCGGCACCGTCTGCCCGCTGAGCTGGTTCGTGACAACGCGCTGGCGGTCAGCGGGTTGCTGAATCGGTCGCAGGGTGGGCCCAGCGTGTTCCCGTATCAACCAGCGGGACTGTGGGAAGAGATGGCGTTCGGCGACGGCTTCTCCATGCAGACCTATGTGCAAAGCCATGGCGCCGATCTGTACCGCCGCAGTATGTACACGTTCTGGAAGCGAACGTCGGCACCGGCGCAGATGACGACATTCGATGCGCCTGACCGTGAGAAGTGCACGGCCAGGCGCACCACCACCAACACGCCGCTGCAGGCACTGGTGCTGATGAACGATCCGACGTACGTGGAAGCGGCTCGTAAGCTGGCGCAGAGCGCGATGAAACAGCCTGCGACGAAGCGCGCCGGGTGGATCTTTGAGACGGTGACCGGGCGGCAGGCGGCGAAAGCCGAACTGGCGTTTTTGACGAAGCTGGTGCGGACGCAGAGCAGGTACTTTGCGCAGCACTCGGCGGAAGCCGCGGAGTTGCTGAGCAACGGCGAATCGGCGCGCGATACCGCGCTGCCCGCCGGCGAGTTCGCAACGTGGACCACGGTGGCCAGCGCCATTCTCAATCTGGACGAGACCATTTCGAAGGAGTAGCAGACCGATGATGCCAATGAATGAAGACCAGGCGCTGGACTGCACTCGACGCCACTTTTTTTCCCGGGGTGCGAAGGGCATTGGTATCGCGGCACTTGCCTCAATGTTCGGCCGGGGTGAGTTGGATGCGGCGGCTGCCACGCACTTTGCTCCGACGGCAAAGCGGGTCATCTTTCTGCACCAGTCGGGCGGACCGTCACAGCTCGACACATTTGACTACAAGCCGGCTCTGCAGAAGCTGCGCGGCACGGAGCTGCCCGCGTCAGTGCGGATGGGCCAGCGCATCACGGGCATGACTTCGGGTCAGTCGACACTGCCGGTGGCGCCGTCGATCTTTGGATTCCAGCAGCACGGCAAGTCTGGCGCCTGGGTCAGCGAACTGCTGCCACACACGGCGAAGATTGTCGACGATCTGACAATCATCAGGACCGTCAACACCGACGCGATCAACCACGACCCTGCGATCACGTTCATCCAGACGGGCTCGCAGCAGCCGGGCCGTCCGAGCATCGGGTCGTGGATCAGCTACGGCATCGGCAGTGAGAACGAGAATCTGCCGGCGTTCGTGGTGCTGCTGTCACAGGCGCACGGCATCAACACGGATCAGCCTTTGTTCTCGCGGCTGTGGTCGAGCGGCTTCCTTCCGTCCAGCCATCAGGGTGTTCGCTTCCGTTCCGGCACCAATCCTGTGCTGCATCTGCAGAACGCGCCGGGCATTTCGGCCGAGACGCGACGCCACATGCTGGATGCGTCGGCGGAGATCAACCGGCTTCATGCAAAGGAATACGGCGATCCGGAGATTCAGACGCGCATTCGACAGTACGAGATGGCGTATCGCATGCAGACGTCGGTGCCGGAGCTGACGGACTTGTCGAAGGAGCCGGACAGCACGTTTGAGATGTACGGACCCGAATCTCGCAAGCCCGGGACGTACGCCGCGAATTGTCTGCTGGCGCGAAGGCTTGCCGAGCGCAACGTGCGGTTCATCCAGCTGTATCACCGCGGCTGGGACCAGCACAACGACTTGCCTCGAGACCTGGCGCTGCAGTGTCGCGGCACGGATCAGCCCACGGCTGCCCTTGTATCGGATCTAAAGCAGCGGGGCCTTCTGAAAGACACCCTGGTGGTGTGGGGTGGCGAGTTCGGACGCACGGTGTACAGCCAGGGCAAACTGACGGACGCCAACTACGGCCGCGATCATCATCCCCGCTGCTTCACCATGTGGATGGCGGGCGGCGGCGTGAAGGCCGGGACAGTGATCGGCGAGACGGACGATTTCAGCTACAACATTGTCCGCGACCCGGTGCATGTCCACGATCTGCAGGCTACGCTTCTGCATTGCCTGGGGCTCGACCACACGAAGCTGACGTTCCAGTTTCAGGGCCGCCGGTTCCGGCTCACGGATGTACATGGCGAGCTGGTGAAGCAAGTCCTCGCCTGAGCGTCGGCCGGGCAAACTGAGGTTGGTATGCTGGCAGGAGTAGACTCAAGATAGATGGCTCGCACCTGGATACAGATGGTCTTTGCGGCACTGCTCTCAGCGGTGCTCGGAACCACCTGCATCGTTTCGTGTCTGGGTGCACCCCGTCCCGCGGCTCAGGCCGATTCCCATGCCTGCTGCCACAAAAAGTCTGAGAAGGCTCCTCAGCATCAGCAGAGCAACAGCGGCTACCCGGATTCAGACTGTCAGAATCTGACGTCTGAACTGGCAAAAGGAGCGCCGCAAGCCGGAGTTCCGTCAGCCTCCGCGCTGCAACAGCCTGGTGACCTGATCCCACCGACATCCGACACAACGCCGAACGAGGTTGTCGAGTCTTCATCCTACTCCCGGCCCGATCTGCTCGCCCTCCACCAAACCTTGTTGATCTGAATACCTCTAATGCTTCTCCTTGTTGGGATTTCGAACGTACATTAGGAGTCTTGTATGTGGAGAGTCTTCGGGGTTCTCCTTCTTCTGCTGGTGATGCTGCTCGCCGATCCACGGCCAGCGTCGGCACAGGCTAAAGAAGCGGAGCTCAGGCTTGGCGACCTTGTCGCCGAAGCCGTCAGGAACAATCCGGAGTTGCAGGCAGCGCAGAAGCGCGTGGAAGCGGCCCGGCAAAAGCCGAGACAGGAAGGCGCGTTGCCCGACCCAATGGTCTCGGTCGGCTATGCATCGGCCGGATCGCCGATCCCTGGCTCTGGAATCGGCCGCGAGCCTACAGCGAACACCGGCGTGATGGTCACGCAGGAACTGCCCTACCCCGGCAAGCGGCGGCTGATGGCTGCACGCGCGGGAAAGGAAGCAGATGCGGAACTGCAGTCGTATCTGACTGTTGAACGAGTGGTTATCTCCAGGGTGAAGCAGGCATTTCACAAGCTGAATCATGCCTACGAAAACGTGGAGGTGATGAAGCGCTCGCAGGATCTGCTGATGAAGTTTGTGCAGCTGGCTGAAATCCGGTATGCCGCTGGCAAGGCGATGCAGCAGGACATCTTCCGGGCACAAACGCAGTTCGCGCTGATGGAAACACGCATCGTGAAGATGCAGCAGGATCTGGCGATGGCCGAAGCAGAGATCAACGCGCTGGTACACCGGCCAATAGACGCGAGGCTGGCTCGTCCAGCGCATCTTTCACCAAAGCAACTGGACGCCACTCTGGCGGAGCTGACGGCAGAGGCGGAAGCCAGTTCCCCACAAATCGCCCGGGAACAGAAAATGACGGAAGCGAGACAGCTGGGCGTATCGCTTGCACGCAAGAATTACAAGCCGGATTTCGCGGTTTCCGGCGGCTATTTCTATATGGGCTCGATGCCGGATATGTACCAGTTCCGGCTGGATATCAAACTTCCCGCCTGGCGATCGAAGAACGACGCCGCTCTGACGGAGCAGGTACAGTCGCTGGAGCAGTCGCGCAGGACGTATCAGGCAATGGCGCACGAGACGCGGTGGAAGGTGAATGAGCAGTACATCATTGCGCAGACTTCCTGGCGCCTGCTGCAACTTTTCAGTGATTCGGTGATGCCGCAGACGGAGCTGGCGACGGCATCCTCCATGGCTTCTTATGAATCCGGCGCCATCGATTCCCTGCAGGTCCTGATGAACGTCATGACACGGGTGGAGCAGGAGGAGCGCTACCACGAAGCGATGCTGAACTACTTCATGGCGCTTGTGAGGCTGGAAGAAATCACCGGAATGGAGTTGCTTTCACAATGACACGGGCTGCTCGTTATATCGGATTACTTCTGCTGTTGATACTGGCATTTTCAGGGGGTGTGGCATGGCGAACCTGGGCCGGCGCACAGAAGAAAGATGCCCGGAAGCCGCTTTATTATCAGGACCCGATGCATCCCTGGTACAAGTCGGACAAGCCTGGCATCGCTCCCGACTGCGGCATGAAACTGGAACCAGTTTATGAAGGCGCCGCTCCCGCACAGGAAGCTCGCAAGGTTCTTTACTACCACGACCCAAAGTCCCCGTCATACCGTGCGCAGGCACCTGGCATCAACCCGGAAACGGGCAATGATCTGGAACCCGTGTATGAAGCAGGGCCGTCGAATGCGGTCCAGGTGGCAGCGGACAAGTACGAACTCGCCGGCTTGACCTTCGGCACGGCGGAGTTGACCTCCGGCGCTCAGATGATCCGGGCGAACGGGCGCATCGCGGTCGACGAGACACGCGTGGAGCGGGTGCACTCAAAGACGGAAGGCTGGATCGAGAAGACGTTCGTGAATTACACCGGGGAGCTGGTGAAAAAGGGCCAGCCGCTGCTCACCATGTACAGCCCCGAACTGCTGGCAACGCAGCGGGAATATCTGCTGGCGATGCAGGCTCGGGAGAGCATGCGGCACAGCTCGATGTCAAAGCTGCAGCTTGCCGGCGACTCACTTCTGCAGGCGTCACGCAGCCGGCTGGCGTTGTGGGACATTACGCCCGAGCAGATCGCCGAGATTGAAAAGACGGGCATGCCGGTTAAATCCGTCACGCTGCTTTCCCCGGCGTCGGGTTACGTCATGGAACGCGAGGCGTTCCCGAATCAGCGCATTGGGCCAGACATGAAGCTCTACACGATTGCGGATCTGAGCCGCGTCTGGGTAATGGTCGATGTGTTTGAGGCCGACGCTCCTTCGGTACGAGCCGGAATGTCTGCCCGTGTATCGGTTCCCGCAACGGGCAAGAATTTCACCGCTGTCGTCCGACAAATTCAGCCGGTGGTGGAAGCGGCGACTCGCACACTGAAAGCGCGTCTGGAGCTTCCCAACCCGGGCCTGGAGCTCCGTCCGGATATGTGGGTGGAGGTGTCTTTCAACACTGGTGGAGGAACGCGCCTGACTGTCCCTGCGGAAGCCATCGTGGATTCGGGCACGGCAAAAGTGGTGTACGTCGACAGAGGCAACGGTAACCTGGAACCCCGCAAGGTGGAGACAGGCATGCGGCTGGACAACCGCATCGAGATCACGCACGGACTCACAGCTGCGGAACGCATCGTGACCAGCGGCGCGTTTTTGCTGAACAGCGAAAGCCAGATGCGGTCCGCGGGTTCCTCCCCTGCTGCCTCGACACCTGCCGCGAAACCTGCCTCGAAGCCTGAGGAAAAGGGCGGAGCCCCCCACGCCCATGATTAACGCAATTATTGAGTTCTCCGGCCGCAACAAGATGCTGGTCATCTTGTTCGTTGCGGTGCTGGCAGCGGCAGGGTGGTACTCGATGAGCACAATCGCGCTCGACGCGATTCCGGATCTGAGCGACACACAGGTGATCGTGTATTCGCGCTGGGATCGCAGCCCCGACATCATGGAGGATCAGGTCACATACCCGATCGTCACGTCGATGTTGTCCGCGCCCGGAGTGAAAACGGTCCGCGGGTTTTCGGACTTCGGCTACTCGTACGTCTACATCATTTTCAACGAAGGTACGGACATTTACTGGGCGCGAAGCCGCACGTTGGAGTACCTCTCCGGCGTGCTGCCGCGGTTGCCCAAAGGCGTACAAACGGAACTCGGTCCGGATGCGACGGGCGTCGGCTGGGTGTTCCAGTACGTACTGGTGGACGATTCCGGCAAGCACAATCTGGCCGAGCTCCGCAGCGTGCAGGACTGGTATCTGCGCTTCCATCTGCAGTCTGTTCCTGGAGTGGCGGAGGTGGCGCCGCTCGGTGGGTTTGTTCGGCAGTATCAGGTCAACGTCGACCCCGCACGGCTCCGGGCTTTCAACATTCCCGTGGGCCGCGTGGTAGATGCGGTTCGCACCGGGAACAACGATGTAGGTGGGCGGCTCGTCGAGATGGGCGGGGCGGAGTACATGGTCCGCGGACGCGGCTACGCGCGTTCCACCGAAGATATCGGAAATATCGTGCTGAATTCCCCGGAAAATGGTACGCCAATTCGGGTGAAAGACGTCGGCACTGTGGAGCTCGGGCCTGACATCCGGCGCGGGATCGCCGAGTGGAATGGGCGAGGTGACGCGGTGTCGGGCATTGTCGTAATGCGACAGGCGGAGAACGCGCTCGCTGTGATTGATCGAGTGAAGGAGAAGCTCAAGGAGATTGAGCCAGGCCTCCCGAAAGGCGTCCGGGTGGTGACGGCCTACGACCGCTCCGATCTGATCCTGCGCTCCATCGACAACCTGAAGCGCACGCTGACGGAAGAGCTGGTGATCGTCTCCATCATTATCTTCATATTTCTGTGGCACGTCCCCAGCGCCATAATTCCGGTGCTGACCATCCCGGTGGCGATTTTTATCAGCTTTATTCCGATGCGGCTGATGGGCGTGACGGCGAACATCATGTCGCTGGGCGGGATCGCGATTGCTGTCGGCGCGATGGTGGATGCGGCCATCGTTGTGGTGGAGCAGACCCACAAGAAGCTGGAAGAATGGGAGCGCAACGGCAGGAAAGAGGACTACCACCGGGTGGTGATCGATGCCGTGAAAGAGGTGGGCGGTCCCAGCTTCTTCGCGCTGCTGGTGATTGCCGTGTCATTCCTTCCTGTGATGACTCTGGAGGCTCAGGAAGGACGGTTGTTCCGGCCTCTTGCGTACACCAAGAACCTCTCGATGATTGTGGCCGCGGTGCTGGCCATCACGCTGGATCCGGCAATGCGGCTGCTGTTCACGCACATGCACAACTTCAACTTCCGGCCTCGCTGGCTGGCTCGCGTCGCCAACGCCGTGCTGGTTGGGAAGATCCACAGCGAAGAGTCTCACCCGATATCGCGGGTGCTGATCCGGCTCTACGAACCCGTCGCAGTTTGGGCTCTGCGCTGGAAATGGATTGTGCTTACGGGAGCGGCCGTCATGGTGCTTGCGACGATCCCGGTGTATCAGAAGCTCGGCTCGGAGTTCATGCCTCCCCTGGATGAGGGCGCGCTGCTCTACATGCCGACGACCGTTCCTGGCCTTTCAGAGACGCAGGCACAACGTCTGTTGCAGGCACAGGATCGCATTCTGAAACGCTTCCCGGAAGTGGAGTCCGTGTTGGGTAAGGCAGGCCGCGCGGAGACCTCCACCGATCCTGCACCATTGTCGATGTTTGAGACCGTAATCGTACTGAAGCCTCAGCATGAGTGGCGTAAGGTGCCGACGTGGTATAGCGACTGGGCGCCAAACTGGATGGCATCCGCATTTCGTCACATCACGCCCGACCATATTTCTACCGAGCAACTCACGGATGAAATGAATGAAGCGCTGCGGGTGCCCGGCGTCTCGAACGCGTGGACCATGCCGATTAAGAACCGCATCGACATGCTGACCACAGGGATTCGAACTCCGGTAGGCGTGAAGATCTTCGGCAAGGATATTCAGGAGATCGAGCGGCTTGGCATTCGGATCGAAAAGCTGCTGGCTGGCCTTCAGGGAACTCGCAGTGTATACGCTGAGCGCACCGGCGGCGGCTTCTTCCTCGACATCAACTGGAATCGACAGGAACTGGCCAGGTACGGCATCAGCATCGATGACGCGCAGATGGTAGTGATGAATGCTGTCGGCGGTGAGAACGTAAGCACCACTGTGGAAGGCCGGGAACGATACCCGGTGAATGTCCGTTATCAGCACGGCTATCGAAACAGCCCAGCCGCGCTCGAGAACGTTTTGGTTCCCGTAATGGGCGGATCCCTGCAGATTCCACTGCGGCAACTCGCCGAGGTGAAGGTGGTGTCGGGTCCGGCTATGTATCGCGATGAGAACGGAATGCTGGCCGGGTACGTCTATGTCGACGTCACCAACCGGGATATCGGCAGTTACGTCGCGGAGGCGAAGGAGGTTGTACGCGCTGGTCTGCAGATGCCGCAGGGGTACTCGACCGCATGGAGTGGTCAGTACGAATCCATGGAGCGCGTCAGAGAGCGTCTGACGCTGGTGGTTCCGGTGACCTTGTTTCTGGTGTTGATGCTGCTTTATATCAACACCAGGTCCGCGGTGAAGACGGGCATTATTATTCTCGCGGTGCCATTCTCAGCGGTGGGCGCCATCTGGCTGGTCTGGCTGCTCGGCTACAACATGAGCATCGGCGTGTGGGTCGGGTTAATCGCGCTGTTGGGAGTCGACGCGGAGACCGGCGTCTTCATGTTGCTCTATCTGGACATCGCGTATGAGAAGGCGAAGTCGGAAGGCAGACTGCGGTCACTTGCCGAGTTGCAGCACGCCATTCTCGACGGGGCCGTCAAGCGGATCCGGCCTAAGTTCATGACCGTGGCGACTATGTTTCTTGGGCTTGTGCCCATCCTGTGGTCCACCGGTACAGGCGCCGATGTCATGAAACGCATCGCTGCACCGATGATCGGTGGAATATTCACATCTTTCTTACTTGAGCTGGTTGTTTATCCGGTTCTTTATGAGGTTTGGAAATGGCATTTCGAAGTCAAGCCTACCATTGTCGCAACATCGTGAGAATGCTCGCTGCGGGACTGCTGGTGGCGAGCGTTGCTCTTGCCGCGGACTATCCGGTTACGCACGTCCATGTGCGGCGAGATCAACCGGGTGAGTTGCAGATGGAGTCCGATGGAATCCGGTACACCGAAACGACGAAGCATAAAAATCCACATGAGTATCGCTGGACCTGGAATGATATCCAGAAGGTTGTGCTGCAACCCGACAGCATCGAGATCACAACATACAAAGACGTGAAATGGCTCGCCGGCAGGGACCAGCGATTCCTCTTTCGCGGTAAGGGGCTGGATGCTGCATGGCCTCTGCTACGCGACGTACTGCCCCGCCGGGTGGTGGCCGATATCGCCACTCTGACCCCGGCGCCTCCCTTGCTTGAGCTTCCCGCCAAGCGGCTGGAAGGACGCGGCGGCCACGAAGGCACGCTGCGAATAGCGGCGGATTCTATCATTTTTGAATCGGCGACAAGCTCCGGGTCCCACACGTGGCTTCTGAAAGAGGTGGAGAACATCTCCTCTTCAGATCCACTGGAGCTGACCATCGCGAGCCTTGGCACCGACTACCGACTGCAACTGAAACAAACCCTGCCGGAAGCCGTTTACAACGACCTTTGGCGCAAACTTAACGTTCGGAGCAACCACTGACATGAAGAAGATAATCGTTACTTTCACGCTGATCGCCGCCGCCGCGCTGGCCGAAACAAAAGGGACCTGGACTGGTACCATCACCGATTCCATGTGCAAGGACAATCACGCCATGATGAAGATCAAAGGCGACGACAACTGCGTCAGGCACTGCGTAAAGTTGAACCCGTCCGCCTATAAGTACGTGCTGTCCGACGGCAAGAACATTTACAGACTGAGCGACCAGAAGTTGCCGGAGCAGTATGCCGCGAAGAAAGTGGTCGTAAAGGGTACGCTGTTCCCGAAAACCGGCGTCATCAAAGTAGACAGCATCGCCCCTGCAAAGTAACTTGCGATTCGGCATTCCGGATGTTCGGTTACGCGATGATGTCCTGTATTACCTCGCCATGCACGTCGGTAAGCCGCCGGTCGATGCCGTTGTGCCTCCACGTAAGTCGCCGGTGGTCGATGCCGAGTAAGTGGAGCAACGTTGCGTGGACGTCGTAGCAGTAGACGGGCTTGTCGACCACTTTGTAAGACCAGTCGTCCGTTGCGCCATACGTGACGCCACCGCGGAATCCGCCGCCGGCCAGCCAGGACGTAAACCCGAACGGATTGTGGTCGCGACCTTTGCTGCCCTGACTGCAGGGCATGCGTCCGAATTCCGTGGTCCAGTATACAACGGTATCTTCGAGCAGCCCACGGGCTTTCAAGTCCTTCAGTAATCCCGCGACCGGCTTGTCGAGCGCGGCTCCCAACTCGCCGTGATCCTTCGCCAGGTTCTCATGGCTGTCCCAGTTGCGGCGGGGAAAACCATTGTCCGCACCGCTCCACACCTGCACAAACCGGACGCCGCGCTCCAGCAGGCGTCGCGCCGTAAGACACCGCCGGCCCATGTCGGCAGTGACGTCTGAATCCAGACCATAGAGCTGCTGGGTTTGTTTCGATTCACCCGTGAGGTCGAGCACCTCCGGCGCACTGAGCTGAAGCCGTGCCGCCATCTCGTAAGATGCGATGCGGGCTTCCAGCCGCGAGTCGCCCGGGCGGCCCGACAGGTGCTCGCGGTTCACACGCTCCAGCAGGGCCAGTCCGTCGCGTTCGCTTTCCTTGGTAATGAACTTCGCCGACGCCGGAGGGTGAAGATCATAGATGGGCGCGGGTGTGCCGGCCCGAATGGTAGTCGCCTGGTGCGAGGCCGGAAGAAAACCGGCAGACCAGTTAGCGGCACCATTTGGCGGCATACCCCGCGGGTCTGGCAGCACGACATAATCCGGCAAATTCTCGCTGCTACTTCCGAGTGCGTAGGAAATCCAGCTTCCGGCGCTTGGAAATCCGGGCAAAATAAACCCTGTGTTCTGCATGAATGTGGCAGGTCCATGCACGTTCGATTTCGCAATCAGCGAAGATACAAACGCCATGTCGTCCACGCAACCTGCCGTGTGAGGCAGCAAATCGCTGACCCA
>Ga0163144_10024138_pt1 | contig 11940 bp, 10 predicted proteins | sample OliLak19BULKMAT1_FD_123175 | JGI IMG/M metagenome (GOLD analysis project Ga0163144, IMG submission 123175) | Freshwater microbial mat bacterial communities from Lake Vanda, McMurdo Dry Valleys, Antarctica - Oligotrophic Lake LV.19.BULKMAT1 | ecosystem: Environmental > Aquatic > Freshwater >...
ACAAGGAGTTACGGGAGACGAAGTAGAATGATGATATTCAAGGTTTTTTTAGTCTAAGATCTTTACTATCAAACACTTAGGGGTTTCGTAATCTAGCAATCCACCGAGCAGGTGGCTTAGAAGCAGGAAATGATCACCATATGAAGCGCGGTATGGCAATCCACCGAGCAGGTGGCTTAGAAGCGACTGGCCTGACTGGATGTGACGGTCCCTATGCAATCCACCGAGCAGGTGGCTTAGAAGTAAACCGCAACAATACAGACTACGCGCTACGTGCAATCCACCGAGCAGGTGGCTTAGAAGAGATCGGCTCAGTCAAACCGCGGAGCCGGAGGGCAATCCACCGAGCAGGTGGCTTAGAAGTCGATGTATCGCAAAAGGTCATCCACCGTCCGGCAATCCACCGAGCAGGTGGCTTAGAAGCTCCCGCAAAGAAGCAGTAGCACCAAAATCCAGCAATCCACCGAGCAGGTGGCTTAGAAGGATCCGGGCGCGTGCCGCTTCACAGAGCCTTCGCAATCCACCGAGCAGGTGGCTTAGAAGTGATTAATACAATGACAAATTTCCGATTAAGGGCAATCCACCGAGCAGGTGGCTTAGAAGGCCCTGGGTTCGATCCACTTAACTATACAACAGCAATCCACCGAGCAGGTGGCTTAGAAGGACCGGCCCGATCGGGAACTGGGGCTGAGGCTGCAATCCACCGAGCAGGTGGCTTAGAAGGTTGAAAGAGTTCATGCTCAGCCGTTCACGACGCAATCCACCGAGCAGGTGGCTTAGAAGATTCTGAGATGAGTAGATCGGTTGCAGGGGCTGCAATCCACCGAGCAGGTGGCTTAGAAGTCGTTGAGGCACATGCGCTACAAGGAAAGTTTGCAATCCACCGAGCAGGTGGCTTAGAAGTTCGAGCGTCGTATCGAATTTGCCAAGCAACTGCAATCCACCGAGCAGGTGGCTTAGAAGCTTTTGACAGAAAACAAAGATCCCTTTTTCCAGCAATCCACCGAGCAGGTGGCTTAGAAGGCCCTGGGTTCGATCCACTTAACTATACAACAGCAATCCACCGAGCAGGTGGCTTAGAAGACGATGGGGTCAAGAGACTGCGCGGTTAGGCGGCAATCCACCGAGCAGGTGGCTTAGAAGGCAAGGCCTAGAGTCCCGCTTTGCGGGGCTAGCAATCCACCGAGCAGGTGGCTTAGAAGTCTTCGAAGTTCCTAGCGCTAGCGACCCTTCCGCAATCCACCGAGCAGGTGGCTTAGAAGGACATTGCGCAAACCCTTTCAGCGTTGAGCACGCAATCCACCGAGCAGGTGGCTTAGAAGCGTTGTCAGTGTCGACCCGGCAGGCGAAGGCTGCAATCCACCGAGCAGGTGGCTTAGAAGATACCCAGAGCGTTGTGTCTGGTCCGGGCGTGTGCAATCCACCGAGCAGGTGGCTTAGAAGACCGTGCGCGATCTCTTCTTCTAGTAGACATAGCAATCCACCGAGCAGGTGGCTTAGAAGGTGCAGTAATACGAACCGGTGATATACTGAACGCAATCCACCGAGCAGGTGGCTTAGAAGGTGCGCACAGCTACGACTGTCACCCGCGCCCCGCAATCCACCGAGCAGGTGGCTTAGAAGCCGCCGCCGCCGCTGCTAGTCGATCATAAGCGGCAATCCACCGAGCAGGTGGCTTAGAAGTTTACTCTCTTCAGCCCAGTGCTTCCACAACGGCAATCCACCGAGCAGGTGGCTTAGAAGTGTATTGCCTGCTGGGCCAGTGTTGCCAATAGGCAATCCACCGAGCAGGTGGCTTAGAAGAGACTACGGCAAAACAGTGGGTCTGTTTGCGTGCAATCCACCGAGCAGGTGGCTTAGAAGTGTTTGCGGGTAAGCAATAGCCAACCAATCACGCAATCCACCGAGCAGGTGGCTTAGAAGGCTGGAAACTTTTCCGGGTTGCTTGATGCGGCGCAATCCACCGAGCAGGTGGCTTAGAAGCGCTCGAGCTGTTGTCGAAGACGGACTCTGCAGCAATCCACCGAGCAGGTGGCTTAGAAGTTTCCATTGGCCTGCTTGAATGTGCGGCGGATGCAATCCACCGAGCAGGTGGCTTAGAAGTCTTGGAGTCTCAAATGCCTAAATCTGAATTCGCAATCCACCGAGCAGGTGGCTTAGAAGCGTGGCAGCTTGTGAGGGAGCATCCGCTTTGAGCAATCCACCGAGCAGGTGGCTTAGAAGCGAGACAATCCAGTTCCGAGGAACGACACCATCGCAATCCACCGAGCAGGTGGCTTAGAAGGTCAAAGACGGGGTTTATACCGCCGACTCGATGCAATCCACCGAGCAGGTGGCTTAGAAGCGCCTGTCTCTTATCCAAAGTCTGAAACAGACGCAATCCACCGAGCAGGTGGCTTAGAAGCGCAGACACAACGAAAGCGCCGTCTGGATAATGCAATCCACCGAGCAGGTGGCTTAGAAGAGTGGGTTGGTGTGAAGCTTCGCCGCTTCTACGCAATCCACCGAGCAGGTGGCTTAGAAGCCCTCCCCCACTGATTTATGTGCCCAACCTTAGCAATCCACCGAGCAGGTGGCTTAGAAGTTCACGCGATCCAACAGCTCGTCGAGCACTTCGCAATCCACCGAGCAGGTGGCTTAGAAGGTCAAGGTCTAGCATACAAGAGACTACAAGGCGCAATCCACCGAGCAGGTGGCTTAGAAGGTAAAACTCGACCAAGTTTGCCGGTAGGTAAGGCAATCCACCGAGCAGGTGGCTTAGAAGTGATCGCCGCCGCCCAGCACTTGGGCAAGAAGGCAATCCACCGAGCAGGTGGCTTAGAAGCCGAAGCGTATTCAGGCAAAAGTTGTAATAATGCAATCCACCGAGCAGGTGGCTTAGAAGGGACAGTCCTATCCTGATGAAGTACGCGCTTCGCAATCCACCGAGCAGGTGGCTTAGAAGCCCCGGCGCGCGCTAGCCCGGCCACAGGGCCGGCAATCCACCGAGCAGGTGGCTTAGAAGGACGGAGTTTTGCTCAAAGAACGGACAACGGCGCAATCCACCGAGCAGGTGGCTTAGAAGTACCCGCTCCAGTAGCTCGGCTAGCGTTGTTGGCAATCCACCGAGCAGGTGGCTTAGAAGGTCTCTCGCAACGCTTATCGAAGAGGAAGTGCGCAATCCACCGAGCAGGTGGCTTAGAAGGTGAGCTCCGCTCCCATTTCCGCTTGCTCCGCGCAATCCACCGAGCAGGTGGCTTAGAAGTGAGCATTTCGTATTGTTATTTCAGTGAATTGGCAATCCACCGAGCAGGTGGCTTAGAAGTACAATGTCTTCGGCCGCCGGATCCAGAAAGCGCAATCCAGCGAGCAGGTGGCTTAGAAGAGTCCGCCGATACCGCGATCCGAACGTGCTCTGCAATCCACCGAGCAGGTGGCTTAGAAGCGTAGAGTGTGACATACCTTTTCCTCCGATTAGCAATCCACCGAGCAGGTGGCTTAGAAGGCGCCCCCGTATCCATCAGCCGGTGCGCTCACGCAATCCACCGAGCAGGTGGCTTAGAAGGACACACACGCGCGAAAGGTCGAAACGATCAAGCAATCCACCGAGCAGGTGGCTTAGAAGATCACCGGCAACAGCGACACGAACTGGTCATAGCAATCCACCGAGCAGGTGGCTTAGAAGAGAGGCATAGGCTAAAACCAAACGGGGACAGGGCAATCCACCGAGCAGGTGGCTTAGAAGTCATACCCCCGGTAGTGATCGCATACTGCTAGGCAATCCACCGAGCAGGTGGCTTAGAAGAAGCCGCGCGCGATCCGACCCGCAGCGCCCGCGCAATCCACCGAGCAGGTGGCTTAGAAGTTTCAGCGTTGAGCACTACAGTGCTCCCAGCGGCAATCCACCGAGCAGGTGGCTTAGAAGATCCACGGTTCGTAGCATGAAATTGAGAGCCGGCAATCCACCGAGCAGGTGGCTTAGAAGGCAGGGGCAACCAAGGGCGCGGCTGGGGCTGCGCAATCCACCGAGCAGGTGGCTTAGAAGTCCGTCCCAATCCGACACCCGTCGATATTGATGCAATCCACCGAGCAGGTGGCTTAGAAGGCACTGACTCACGTTGAGAAGTATGTCAATCGGCAATCCACCGAGCAGGTGGCTTAGAAGGTCTTGGTCATCGTCGAGCCCGATCCGACCGCGCAATCCACCGAGCAGGTGGCTTAGAAGCGCCGGGGGGATCGTGACCCCCACCCCCTCTTGCAATCCACCGAGCAGGTGGCTTAGAAGCCCCCCACCATACCACCACACCACCACACCACACCACCACACCACGCAATCCACCGAGCAGGTGGCTTAGAAGGTCAAAGCAACCGTGTGTAATTAAGAGGCTCAGCAATCCACCGAGCAGGTGGCTTAGAAGGTAGGGGTTAGTAAGCGTGTCGCCTACGTAGAGCAATCCACCGAGCAGGTGGCTTAGAAGAGAGGCCGCCTAGCGTGGGCCGACTGCGAACAGCAATCCACCGAGCAGGTGGCTTAGAAGATGCCCAAATTCACTGTTGATATGATCGAGTCGCAATCCACCGAGCAGGTGGCTTAGAAGCACCACGGGCACACCACGGCATAGGGGCACACGCAATCCACCGAGCAGGTGGCTTAGAAGAGTTTGGATCAGAACTCCGATACCGTTATAAAGCAATCCACCGAGCAGGTGGCTTAGAAGTAACCCCGGAAATGATTATTCAACAGTTAGCAGCAATCCACCGAGCAGGTGGCTTAGAAGTCCAAGATGTAGCAGGAGCCGCGCGTTATGAGGCAATCCACCGAGCAGGTGGCTTAGAAGATAGGGGCACACACCACGGCATAGGGCGGCATGCAATCCACCGAGCAGGTGGCTTAGAAGCCAAAGGTCGCGGGGAAGGGTAAGGCCGCCCCGCAATCCACCGAGCAGGTGGCTTAGAAGACCGAACTCTCTCCCCTTGTTCTGTAAGACTTGCAATCCACCGAGCAGGTGGCTTAGAAGTCCACATTGCTGGTTCGAACGAGGTATCCACCGCAATCCACCGAGCAGGTGGCTTAGAAGCAATGCTTACCCATAAAACCTAGGCCATACTGGCGATTCACCGAGCAGGTGGCTTAGAAGAAGTATTTAAGGATTCTCCGAAAGCTGTTCGCTCAAATAGAGGAAAGTCCTACTCGCTAATTACACTATCTTTTTCTCCTAAAAACCACGTTAACCCGCTTGCCGCCCAAGCATTTTGCACGACAGAGTAGTTCTTAATTCCGTTTTCCCCGCCCACGAATGCAAGCATCGTTGTGCACGTCCGTTCCCCGCCCTGTGACCCGCACTGATCGGAGTAATCACTCATCTGGCACTACCGGCCCGGAGATACCCTCTTTTAAGGCACTGCCTGAATCAAACCCTATGTTTTTGTGGCGTCGTGTCTTCAGAGCTCCCTTGGCTTAGCTGAGCCAAAACACTTCCTCCGCCCCGTACCTTAAAAGCCACGACTGCCTACCTGTAAGCCTGCCTGTAAGCCTGCCTGTAAGCCTACCTGCAAGCCTACCTGTAAGCCTACCTGTAAGCCTACCTGTAAGCCTACCTGTAAGCCTACCTGTAAGCCTACCTGTAAGCCTACCTGTAAGCCTCCTGTAAGTCTCCTGCAAGTCTCCTGTAAGACGGCCTGTAAGACGGCCTGCAAGACGGCCTGCAAGCGACTGATACGTCCTTTTTTTTGGTAACAATGGAGCAGATGATTCCCAACGAACCGCACGCCTCTTAAAAAAGAATCTTCATGACACAAAGAGAGTCAATGTTCGATGAAGAAATCGTGAGTCTTCAAAAAGGAAAAAGTACAAGCAAAAAGATACTCAAGGTTGCCGGAATTACTGTAACCCTTGTGTTCGTCTTCGTGTCGACATTATTACTGGTCACCGTCCCAGCGCGTCTCCTTTCGCGGTCGGGCGCGCTAGCCGGATATAGTCCCAAACTCGGATTGACGTCTCGTGCGGCTGCTCCCATCGGGACGAGGCTTGACCAAGCAGAATCAGTCCGGGACCAATATGTTAGAACAGGGAGTGGTCCTACTATCAGGACGGAGAGTCGCAACAAGGCGACCAATAGCACAAGAACTGATAAACTTCCCCGGCAAGATGGATTATCTGGGCCGCGACCCTATTCCGATCGGCTCCTATTTTTAATCTCCCCGAGATTGTCGCCCGGCAAGCACGAGGCTGAGCGACGCCGAACGCGGATACTGCCGTCCGACTCAACCCGTATCGCTTCGTGGATGGGCTGGCCTCGGGGGGGGGTGCGGATAGGGAGGATTACGAGTGGTGACACCCCGAGTGTTATTCCCGTCCATAGCTCGCTTGTCATGGCGGGCCTCTATGTCGACTCAATCGATAGGATCTTACTCAGGGATGGATCGACCGCTTGGGAGCGAGAGGCATTCCTCGTACACGAGCAGGTGCACCGTCTCCAACGCCTGCGCGGCATCACACTTGGTCGGTGGTGGTCTCAGAGCAGGATTGGTCTGCCACAGGAGGGTGAATATGCCCGCACCAACGGGTGGGAGCATCAAGCTGAGGCCGCCTCCCTTGCGTGGATGTGGCGTAAGGCGTGCCGTGAGGGACGAACAACAGGGAAGGATTGGCTCCTCCAAGCAGAAGACCAAGTTCCGGGTGTAGTCGCGTGGGCCTATCTCTGGGAAGCCAACCCTGCCGCCGGCAATGACCCGATAGAGTTTCAGTGCGTCCTCCCGCCGCAGTATCCAACGACCCACGCCCTCGCGGGTGCCGTGTGGGCACTCCCCGTCACAGCTCGTCCTCCGGCTGTCATCTGGCATCGATGGGTGCTCCTCGGCCTCAGCCTTCCGGTCGAGGGCGGTTCCATGTGGCGAACGCTTTTCGGCTGGGTTGAACGGTAGTGTTCTCCCCGCTGTACGGTGGGGCACTGCGTGAGGATTTTACCGAAAAGCGCTGTAAAGCCCCTTGCTTCAGCTATAGGGATATCAGTCGAAGTCCATCGCTTGCGCATAGGCACATGCGCTACTCTCCTTTCCCTGTGTCCCTTGGGGACATATTGGCCCGGGCAGGGCTGTCAGCGAGCGGACTGGCTTCCAGAGCAGCCGCGTAGACCTGAGAATCCCCTGGATTTATCCATGGGGAGTGTCAAGTTGGTCAACTTCCTCCGAGGGAACTGAAAACATCCCGGAAGGATCGTCGGAGAGAGCTATCCCGCCCACCCGGCTCTGGGATGCCAAACACAAGAGAACGAGGAGCGATGCCAACCCTCAGCATCGCTCCTCGTTCTCTTGTGCCGTGCGCACCCGGACATCACCCCGGACACACCTCACATTCACTGATTTTTCCTTTTCCTCAGTTCCTACAACCGTGCCCGTCAGTTCCTCAGACTTTGCTAATGAGTGAACGCTCACCAGCGGACAAACACGATGTACAACGACGCACGACCCACACAGATCAACGTTCTTCACAACCGATTCCGCTTCGCACGACAACACCACCGATACAACACAAACGATACGACACCACCTACGAAGCCTACTTAATACTATTCACGCCGCCCACCGCACGGAGACGAATAAACGCCGGACACCTGCGACACCACCACCAGCGACGCCATCCCTACAGTGCCCGCATCCGGACTCGAACCGGAACGACTCACATCGGCAGATTTTGAGTCTGCTGTGTCTACCAATTCCACCATGCGGGCGTACGAAGCATCGACGCAGACACTCCGAGCTTGTTTGAAACCAATGCGCGTGCCATTCGACTGCGAGATACCCACACCCGGGATCGAACCGGGATAACCGTAAGGTCGGGGGATTTTAAGTCCCCTGCGTCTACCGATTCCGCCATGAGGGCATTCACCAACACAAGCAGCATACGGGGTGACGTATCGCGAGGAGGGCTCCTTCGCACGGCAGCAAGAAGGCGAGAGTGTTGGAGAGATTTTACTTTTTCTCTACCCAGTTTTATCGTCGATGCGGTAGAGTACACGCATACAATTTCTGCGGGCCGCATACACGAGCCCACCCCACAGTCTACCTCTCCGACACACGCATGCCGTCCAAGATCACCGCACCTCCTTCCGTAGCACCGCGCCCGTGGGAAGATTATGTGACTGTGACTCCACAGCGAGTTGCCCTGTTGCGAGAACGGTTGCAGAAGGTCTTGCCAAAGAAGGAGAGCTGGGAAACCACACACTTTCTGACGATTGGCGATTTTCTCAAAACCCTCAACACCCACGCTGCGACAATACTTGCGCCCTCCGCGATCGAGACAGGTGATACACCCCCAGTGCTGCATCGCTTGACACAGGAGCAATGGGGAGAGCTTCAGGCAGCGTGCCAAGGATTTTTTCGTTTCAAAACGAGCAAATCCCTGACGCCCGCGGGCGCGCAAGAAGCGGAGGCCCTTCTTCAGAGTGCGGGGGGCGCACGGTGGGGCGGGGCGCAAGAGTTGTTGCTTTCGGCAATCACGGATACGTGGCCGGCAAGGGAGGCCTCTCCGTTTGTGACGGCGCAACCATTATCACTAATGGAGACCCGCGCCTCTGCGAGAGCACAACACGTGCTGTTGCCAGCCTGCGCCGTCTCTGGGGCGGTGGCCAAGATGTGGAAAGCCTGGTGGAAAGACGCTGGGAAGTCAGGCGGTTTGACCGAGGCGATCACGGAGACTCAAAAAATTCTTCGACTGTATCCGGCCCTCCAGCAAGAACACGCCGAAGCGGTGTTGTCTCCGCTCACGAAGCTCGCCTCGCTATCGGAGTGGTTGAAGACATCTCCGCCAGAGACTATTCGAAACTTTGAATTACTCTTGTGTCTTGGCCGGCGAAAACTGACTCGATCACAAAAGAAACTACGAGACACCCTTCGAGTCGAAGCCCCAGAATATGTCGAGAAAAGTATCAATACTTTTTTGGAGAGTGTTGTCACGGGAGTGACCAAGCCACAATTTTATGGCCCGCAGAAGACGGAGGGACAGCCGTTTTTGTATGCGATGCTCAAAGCCCCGTCGCCTGAACAGAGCCGAGGACGAGAGCGGGATCAGTCTCGGCTCCTTGATGCGTGCGACCGAATTTCAGACAATACCGACACCAGCCAAGACTGGGTGATTCGTTCTCGTCACTATCTCTGGGCGATGCTCCTTGCGTGGGATGGCCCGTCAAGCGAGGCGCACTGGAAGTCTCTGCTCTTGACCGCGCGCAAGCATGAAGCACAAACACAACGCTGGAAAGAAGCCCAAGCGACGCAATCCCCGCCAAAGACGACGCCCCAATTCCGCCACGCCGTCAGCACAAACAAAGGCACCGCGGCTTGTCCGCCGTCTATACGCTCGCTCTTAACTCATGTGGAGTGTCCAGAATATATTGCGCTCGCCCTCCTCGAAGAGTTGCCGCTTGTCGATACACGAAAGGCTATTGCGCAAAACACACCGCTGCTCACGAGAAGCGCCGCCGTGCGCCAAGCTCTCGTGGCGAGAGGGCAAGACCAGAGTATTTGGCGCCACGTCTACAGCGCAACACCAGACGCTGCAGAGGCGGCACAGTTGTTAGAGTTTATAGCCCAGCGCGGCAATCTTTCAGCAGTCCGATATCTCATGCGGGATGATCTGCGCAGCGGCCGGTGGGCGAAGACGCCACTCCGGCTGAGCACAGGCCTGTTAAAGATGCTCTTGTCGGACGACTCAAGCGCTCGGGAAGATCGAGTCGCAGCTGTCCGGCAGCTCGGTAGCGGGAATGTTGTCCAGAAAGCGATGGACCCGCTCCCGGAGCGCGCGTCTCGCAAACGCTCCAAGCGCTAAAGAAGGGGTTGGTTCACCGGTCCTGCCCCTCGTGTGCGGTATCGCAGTTTGTCGTACTGGTACACCGTATTCCTAGGGTCTTGGGCGGGTCTTGAGCGGCTGGTGAGCAGGGTCTCATCCAAGGGATAGCGACCAGAGAAAGGGACGAGAGAAGAAGCCCGCGGTCGTCGTTTGACGAGCGGCTCTTTCGTCGGTCGCTTTTTGAGATTCGCAGATACCGTCGTATTTATCGAGCCTGCGATCGAGCCGGCGGTCCGGTGTCGGCGATTCCGGCAACTGTATGCCCAAGGAGCGCAAGAAGTGCAATTCGCACTTCACGTGATGGATCTTGAAGCCACTGGGTTCGCAGGGCGGCCGGGAAAGTGAGCGACATGGTTTTCATCGCCGTGAGTAGGGACGCCCGAAGATTCGACCACGTCTCGCGCTGCGCCGGGTCGACGGCTGGCTGATCTGTCAAAAACGCGAGTGCCGCCGCCCGCGTCTCTTCGTAGGGCAAGCCCGACTGCAGTAATCGCCAGATACTATTTTCAACGAGATCATCTCCCACGGCGAAGCATACGGCTGCCCCTCGGCGATAGAGGAGCGTCGCATCGTCGCACTGCAATTGACTACTTACAACCGCGGCCCACCGCACAAGGGCTTCTACTAGTTCAAGGTCGTCCGCGGGTTTCCACGTTGAAGAAGAGGCCGGTCGATGGAGGAGTGCCAATCCTTCAGCGCACTGGCCACGCGAGAAGACGCGCGTCACCGGGTGACCGTAAAGCGCATCCATTACATCGCGCTTCTGCCCCGTAAAGCGCGCGCGCGGACCGGCTCCCGCTTCGATTGAGTGCAAGCGAGCTTCTGCTCGGGGCCCCCACGATGGCTCGTGCCAGACAATCGTGGCGAGGCGTCGGAGCTCAACCATTTGCGAGTAGTCGAGTGAGACCGAGGAAAGATCAGGAATCATTGCCAGTGCCTGTGCGAAATTCTTCCCCCATGAGGCATCAATCAGTCGCACGGCGGGTGGAATATCAGAGATGGCGAGCACGCCCCTGTCGCCGAGACGCTTGAGGGGCGTTGTCGCGTCAACGCATCGGACCATTGCAATGACGTCCTGGTCTTCGCTCTCCCAGAGGCTGACGCACGCATCGCGCGCGTTTTTCCACGCCTGGATTGGGCGCGCATCTCGGACGCGTTTCGACATTTGTGGATCGCAGATGTCGCTAAACCGCGATAGAAAAACTGACGCAGACGCCGCACCGACGTACTCCCACGTCTGGAGGGGAATTTGAGGACAGAGCATTGGTGCTGCTTCTCTCCAGACATCGGGAGCGCCGCCTGAAATCCATCCGGCCACAGATAGACAATCCAGCGTTCCGCTCAGTAATCCAGCCCGGAGCATCTCAGGAGTGATGACCGGGCTCGTATGACCCAGAAACCGCGTCCATCCTCTCTCAGCTATCCGACCGAATCCCCCGCGAGCGAACAGATTTTTTGCGTCGTCGGATACCTCGCGGAGGCGATCCGGTGCCGTTGCCATGAGGACAACACGAACATCTTCATCGAGATGTTCTGCCCACTTCTGCCACGCGTTCACATCGGCTGAACGCTCGTCTGTCGGGCGAGTCCCCCACTGCAACGCAAAGCGAGCGAAGAGCGTCTGATTCCGTATGGGAGAAGCCCTGTCGATCATCTCAGAGGATACCGGCGGGTGTGTGTGTGGCGTTGCCATGAAGCATCATACCGGAAGTCCTCCGCACCAACCTGAACGATTTCAGCGCTTTTCGTCACCGCATACGTGAAGACGGCTCAGCGCACAGGTGCGTCGAGCCGTCTCCGGTGTTTGTCTTTCGGGAGAAACTGTTATCGGCGGATTGCTGGAGTTGATACCGGCGCCTTGACATCAGGCTGAGCGTTCCCGTGTTCGCTGTGCGCTGGCGTCACTTCACTCAATCGAACAGACAGCACGGTAGCAATTTGAATCAACTGGTCTAGGGCTCCGCGCACTGGGGAGAGTTTTCCAACGCGGCGCTTGAGCGATTGTGATGAGCTCGCGACGCGGGACCAGAGGCCTGCGGCGACGAGAAGGCCTGTCGCTTCTTGCAAGGATTGCGCAATTGCAGCATCGGCACACATAGCCTGGATATCGGACTCAA
>Ga0163144_10024139_pt1 | contig 11940 bp, 20 predicted proteins | sample OliLak19BULKMAT1_FD_123175 | JGI IMG/M metagenome (GOLD analysis project Ga0163144, IMG submission 123175) | Freshwater microbial mat bacterial communities from Lake Vanda, McMurdo Dry Valleys, Antarctica - Oligotrophic Lake LV.19.BULKMAT1 | ecosystem: Environmental > Aquatic > Freshwater >...
AAAAACCAACAGACTCTGGTGATAACACCAATAAAGAGTTTGAGCAAGTGTATGAAAAAATAAATGTCGATGAGATTGATACAAGTGGTTTGGAAATTGCATCAACAATGGATGCAACCAATGCTGCACTCTTAGCGCAAGTAGAAAAAAATGTTATTAACTCGCAAGCACCAAAAAATGCAATTCCTGAAATTTGAGATATCGCCGCATATATAGCAGCTACTAAAGAAGCAACTAAAGAGAAAGAAAAACTACCAGCTCAACTACTCGCCATGGACTGAACTGATTTATCGAAAATACCTTGAGCATTTGCTGTCGTCCCTCATCAAAAATGAGATCACAAAGTTGTGTTCTTACGTAGCGAAGCGCCCGCAGATCTCATTAATGACCCAAAGAATAGAACGAAAGGATCGGTCTATCAAAAAGATGGAGCTGACATCTACAAGGTTAGTGTTGATATGAAACAGCATACAACTTTACGTAACACTGAAGGGAAGCCTCTTGATGTATGGGTTATCGACGATCCAAAAGATCTCGATAATCAGATTCAGGAAATATATAATTGAAAAGGTGGGTGAACGAATTTTGGTATGCCAATAAAAGTTTCACCCGCTAATAAAATTTCATCTGTTAGCGAAAAAACATCGCCAACTCAACTCACTACAACTACATCCAAAAAGACGGAACAAAAGAAAGAAAAAGATATAGCCCCCACACCAAATGAAGCAAAATCTATAACAGACATACCGCCAGCATCTAAGGATGAAAAAAAAGTTCCTATAGTCGCCGAAGAAGCGACCAAAGAAATGAAAAAAAACGCAACAATTATAGACTCAAAAGCGCAATCTATTAAAGAAGCAAAAAAAGAAGCAGCAATAACTCCTCCTCTTAGGGTAAAAAAAGATATAAGACTCAAACAGACTGAACAGGAAGCGCTAGCAACCATGGACGATGCATGGAAAGCCATGAAAGAAAAAATGCATGCACAACCCATTGCAACTGCAAAAAAACAAGATATCAACGTAGGAACACCTATTACTACACCTATTACAACGCCAGCTCCAAAAACCGAAACACCGATTTCAAAATCAATGGTAAAGAGCTTCTCAAAAGAGTCTACTCCTGCTGTTATAGAAAAGAAAGAAGTTGATACTCCTAAGAAGCCATCGACTCCTGTAGACAAAAAAGAGCCTATAGTTCCTAAACCAAAAGAACTTATAAATCCAACTGCTGAAAAAATAGTTGCCCCACTTCCACCTTCACCTCCAGAAGAGAAAAAAATCCCTGAACCAATTTCTATAGAAGTTCCTATTGAACAGCCCTTACCATCATTCCCGGTATTCAATATTGATACAATGAGCGCTCCAACACCAAAGCCAAAAGTCCCAGCAGCTCCAATTGAATCGCTAGTAGGAGAGAAATCTATTGATGCAGAGCCAAGTAAAGTGCCAAATGAAAAGCAACCTAAGACAATAGAACAGATGCTTGAACAAGAAGCTAAACCAAATCTACAAAATGCTCTTTCTGCAAGTAGGCCAGCTCCAACTGTGGTAGCAAAAAAGATTGTTCCAACTGCACGTAAACCTCTTCTTGCGCTGTCCAAAAAACAACGCATTGGCATTTTGATCGTGCTTATTTTGGCTGTTGCGCGAATTGGTTGGGTGATGTTTGGTAATAATTGATGAACAGCTCCTATAGATGAACCTACCGATCAGATAGATCCAAATGATACCAACAATCCTATTCCTGATGGAGAAGAAAATCCTGATGATAGTGAAAATCCTGATGAGGAAGAACCAACACCCAACGATGAACTCCCAGATGATGAGAAGCCTACTGATAATGAAGAGCCAAAAGACGAAGAACCAAAGAGTACCTTTACTATGTCTCAGCTTGTTGCAAAACTCGAAAGCATTCAAGTAGAAGCGCGCAAAACAGTAAATGAAGCGAGGAAAGTTGGCAATCGTGAGGCTATTAAGTTTAGTGTCGCGGCACTACAAAAAGCGACAAGCACTCTAGAGAATATTGAGCTAGATACAAAACTGACTGCTGATCAAGTACAAAAAGACGCAACTAGAGCTGAGAAGTATTTACAAGACGCGCTCGATCTTTTGGAAGATAACGCAAACTAACAATTTAGAGAAAATCTCTTTAAACACTTCTCCACCAATCCATGAAAAATGCAATGAGTGAGTATGTCGATATCTTCTTGACGTACTTACAATATGAAAAAAATACGAGCCCTAAAACTATAGAAAATTATTGACTATGGTTGAAAAGGTTTATGGCCTATCATGGAGATTGTGATGTATGCACCATCAAGCCTATGGATGTTTTGAGGTATAGAAAACGACTGGACCAAGAACTAAATTTGCAAATAAAAACAATCAACTATCATATCGTTGCATTAAGATCATTTCTTAAATTTCTCATAAAAAACGATATCGCTGTGATCTCACCAGAGAAGTTAGAGCTCTCTAAGACTCCTCCTAGAAACGTAAGTTTCCTTGAGGAAGCTGAAGTCCAATCAATGTTACATGCACCGGAAACGCGAGAGAAAAACGATCTCAAAGCAGCGAGGGATATAGCAATATTGTATGTTCTATACGGAAGTGGCGTGAGAGTTTCAGAGTTGATCAATCTTAAACGCGCAGACATTCCTACTGATGGACAACAAATCCAAATTGTAGGTAAATGATCAAAACTTAGATCAGGGTTTATCACCAAAGAGGCAAAAGAGTTTATTCACCTCTGGTTAGAAAAAAGAACAGATGACTCTCCTTGGTTGTTCATCAATATCTCCAACTACAAAACTAACTCCAAAATGAGTAGAGCGAGTATTGAAAGCACAGTAAGAGATTATGCAAAACTTCAAGGCATCGAAAAAAAAGTTACTCCACATACGCTAAGACATAGTTTTGCTACGTCGCTTCTTCTTAAAGGAGCAGATATTAGATCTGTACAGATGTTGCTTGGGCACAGTTCTATCACAACAACCCAGATCTATACTCATATTTCTGATAGGCATCTCGGTGAGGTACACAAGCTTCTCGAAGGGTAGAAATTTACACCAAAGCCCTTTGCAACCAGTCCTCTTTACTCATATATACTCGCTTGAGCGATGTAGGTTTGCCTAGTATATCTGTAATTGTCTGCTGCAACATAGCTATAGTTTCGTGCTTCTGCATTGTTCCATAGTACTGTTCATTGATGATTATAAGCGTCAAAACACCATCTTTCAATGAATCAACAATAGTATTTTTCTTGAGGATAGATTTATGCATAGTTCCATCTGTGCGAGCAATTAACTCTTGCATAATATCATCATAACCAAGTTCAGCTGAGGCTTCTTTCTCTTCACTTTTAGGAGATGAAGTTTTTTTGCTCTCTTTGTGGGACGAAGTGTCAGAAGTAATGACTGATGGATTTTCACTCTCTTTAGCTTCAGTTTTATTCTCTTTCTTAGGTGACTTTGATGCTTTAGGAGTTACTGTCATATCTGGCGTAGCTCCATCTTGGGTCAAATATTTTCGAAGAACTGTTTTGTAAATAATTAATGGATAGGGATAATTTTTTACTCATACAACAATCTCCTTAAACGCATTTGCTAATCAAACACTGAATGTAATATCATCCATGAAACGTTCATCTAACCATAGTAATATGTCTTTGGCAAACGAAGTGAGATCGACTCCTCCGTCTGCAAGATGATCCAAGTATGAAAAAATATCATCTGGTTTTCCAGCTCTCACAAGGCCGATAAATTCAGTAAGTACGCTCTCAGAAACAGCTCCCAAGAACATTGTTACGCTTGCAGCAGATACTTTACCAAGCATCGATACTTGTTCAAGATACTTAATAGCATCGCGCAATGCTCCAGAGGAAAGTTTTGCAATCAAACGTAAACCTTCGTCCTCATACTCAATGTTTTCTTTTTTAGCAATCAACGCAAGTCTTGTGACAATATCGTCTATCGTTACACGTGTAAAGTTAAACACCTGGCAACGAGAAATAATTGTGTCAGGAACTTTATTAATCTCTGTGGTCGCAAGAATAAACATAAGATAATGTGGCGGCTCCTCCATAATTTTTAAGAGTGCATTGAAAGCGCCTTTTGAGAGCATATGTACTTCGTCTATCACATATACTTTTTTCTTAAGATGGCTTGGTGGATATAAGGCTTTGTCGATAATCTCTTCACGGATATTGTCTACTCCTGTATGAGAAGCGGCATCTATCTCGACGAAGTCCAGCGTCTGTCACATATCGATAAGTTGTGCAGCAGGGTCAGATATAAAGTCTCCTGTCGAAAGATTAGCCGCTTTCGCTAACAATCTCGCAGCACTCGTCTTACCTGTTCCTCTTGGCCCATAGAACAAATAGTTATGTGAAAATTTTCCTGTCTGCATTTGTGCGCGCAAGATATCTATAATGTGATGTTGTCCGACGATATCATCGAATGTGCGTGGACGGTACTTGAGATATAATGACATAGGGAAATATGAAACAAAAATATTGCCTATACCATATCTTTTTTGAGTGGTTTCTCAAAGGTAATTTCACTGAAAGAGTTGACAATATATTTTATAAAAAATGGATTACTACTCCGATAAGGGTTGAAATTCCAGCTAGTAAAACGAATACGCGCGTTCCCAAAAAAAGTTCTATAATACAAAAAATAGCTGCGAGATAAATTCGATACAATCGAACGTCCATGCTATTCTAGAAGAATAAAAAAATGAAATTATGCTTACTGATCCAATGACATAGGACTATCAACATCAAGTGTTGCATCCACGCTTATGGTTGTAGCTAATTCAGGAGAAGTATCGCTACTTAAAGGGGTGGTAGATGCTTCTGAATCATTATCATTATTATCGCTCTTTTCTTTATTGCTTGGCAACACAGGCTGTCCAAATTGTTGTCCCTGGAGAGAATTCAGAGTAGAAATAATATTGCGAAGCGAGTTGGTTACTCCAGGAGCAATATAATAGTTCGTTTCTAAATGCGTTGAAATCTGTGTTGCAGCTAAACTACCTTGTTCTAGATTGTCATATGAGATTGTCATATTGGACACTTCAATACCAAGGATGTGAGCAACGCGTTGGAGTCTTCTCGTAAGGTTGGTATAGGAAATTGCAAAAGAAGTGTCGTCACCTTCATAGTAATATTTTTGGATTTGTGTCAGATCTTGAGATACAAATGAAATAGCAAGAGAGGTCGTTATGCTAGCCATAGTATCTTCATCAATTACTTGTTTGGTAGATGCGTCAGCATCGATCAATGTAGTGATAGCTGAAAGTGAGTCTGCATCAACAACTTGTGCATCTGCTAGCGCGTCATTATCATCGTCTTCATCATTCGCCTTGTCTGACATAAGTAAGCCGGCACCCTCCTCACCCAGATCATAGCGGATGGTGAGTTGATTGTCTGCGATATCTTTAACTAATTTTTCTACATCTTCGGCAATAAGCTCGATATCACCATTTACCATAACGGTTTGATCTTCACCCACCGCTGCATAAATTTTTTGTTCACTATCACGCACAATCTTTTTGACAAGGATGTCATCACCATGGTTAGTAATTGTCCTTTTCCCTTCTGTGGTCTTACTAATAATAATATCTAGGTTTGAGTCTGAGCTTGCGTGAAGCTCCTCAAGATGAAAATCGTCAGTCTTTACGATAACTGATTTTAGTTCAACTGTATTAGTATTTGCGTTTTTGGGTTCTTCTATTTTTGCTAGCTCCATATAGTCACCTTCAAGTAAGTTGATAGTGTAGATATGGACACCTCCTTGGATACCGCCATCTTCAATCATAAAGAGCGCAGGACCAATAATTTTAGCCTGGAATCAGTTACTTACGGTAAGCAAAATCTCGCCCCCAGCTTGTAAAAGAACTTTATCGTTACTATGTAGTTCACTTCCATCGACTTCCACGCCATCAGGAGTAGTAATTACCATCTTACCATTGGCAGTTATAATACGACCAATAGGTTCTGCATGTACTACACCATTTTGAGACTTAAGAGCAAAAAGACCGTTTCCAAGTTCATTAACCTGGTACAACGTTGAGGTTGGGCTAAAAAGATAGAATGCCCCTCCAACCATAACAAAAGTAAATACTCAAAATGCTGTTACCCTACTATAGTAGGCAACTTTGCGTCGCATAAGAACTCTGTGACTTTTGTCCAAAAAACGCTGATAGATCATCAATTTGTCTTCTGCAGACAAGGATCTATCATGCATTTGGGCAAAGTAATCGCGCAAATTAGGCATATTGGGGGATATAAGGATACACGTACTATAATACGAAAAATCTACTCAACTGTGACAGAAAAAGGAGAGATTTTGATCTAAAAGCATATGTTCGACTAGACTTTTCAGAAAGTTAGTAGTATGCAGGAGAAACTGACATTCATAAGCCAAAGTTCAACTTCTGTCTACTACTCACCACTCTGTTGTCTTCGCAAAGCATAATAGAGTCCTTTGTGCTCAACTAGCTTATGATGATCCCCAGATTCAATAATTTTACCCTTTTCTAAAACATAAATGGTGTCTGCGTCTTTGAGTGTAGAGAGCCTATGAGCAATTAGAATAGTAATCAAATCTGGGCGACTCTTTGAAATCTGATTGATCGTTTCACTAATTTCTGCCTCTACAATACTATCTAAGCTACTAGTCGCTTCATCGAACACGAGTAGTGAGGGCTTTCTAAGTAACGCTCTAGCAATAGCAAGACGTTGGCGTTGTCCTCCTGAGAGTTTCAGTCCTCCTTCTCCTATTTTGGTATCCAATCACTCCTCACGTAATTTTACAAGCTCAGCAATCTGTGCTTGTTCAAGTACTTCTCGCATCATCTCATCAGTAGATGTTGGCTCCACGAAGACAAGATTATCTCTTATAGTCCCTGCAAACAGTTGAGCTTCTTGCGCAACGTATCCAATTAAATGTTTGTAGGTATTACTATCAATCTCTTCGATAGGGATTCAGTTAATCGTTATACGTCCTTGTGTAGGTTGATAAAGTCCCAATAATAATTTGATAATCGTCGACTTTCCCCCTCCTGATGGTCAAGCAAATGCGATTGTACTACCCGGCATTACCTTAAATGAAATATCCTCCAAGGTGGGTTCATTCGTGTAACTGAATGAAACATTTTCGAATGCGATCTGTGCTATATACTGTAGCTTATGCGTCCCTTCAGAACGAACATCACCTTCTCACAATGCCATCAACTCTTTCACGATTTGATCACTTGCTTTGGCTTCTTGATAACTCTGAGTCATTGTACCAAACTGATACAACGGTTGGAAGATGAAGAACGAGTAGAAGTACAATGAAAAGAACTCCCCTAAGCTGATTAACTGTTTGAAGACTAGTCGGAACAACGTCCCCATAAGTGCAACACGCACTGCATTAATCAATGTTCATTGAATAAACTCCAATATTCTTACTAGTTTAATTTTCTTAATTTCCAATCACAAGATAAATGTATTCGTCGTTTCCAATCTATTCATCTCTTGATCTTCCAGTCCGAGTGATTTGATCAGTGCAACATTACGCAATGTTTCTGTGGTCGCACCAGAAAGTCCTGCAGTTTCTATAACAATATCCTGCTGTGCTTTTTTTATCTTTTTGCTCAAAAAGAACATGGAAGTAGCCATAATTGGCAATATTCCTGCATAGAAGACCATAATCAACCAGTGGACCGTTCACGCGTAGATTATGACAAATGTTAAACCTACTAATGAGGTAAAGATAGTATTTACGACGTTTCCAATAAACACTTGAATACTCTCACGCGCCTTCATCAACTTCTGTAAAATCTGTCCTGACGATTGATCTTCAAAAATTTTATATGGCAAGGTGAAAAGATGTTCTAGCGTATCTTGATACAAACGCATTCACATTTTCTGGGTGAGTACATTTACAAGGTAGTCCTGAATATTTTTCGCAATACGAGATATCATAGCAACGCCTACGCTCGCTAATAAGAGCAATCACACTCCCTTTGCAAATTCCGGCCGTGTATGATCTTGAAAATCAGTAACCCAATTATCTATAATCAGTCTAAAAATCTGCGGATCCATCATAGAAAAGATCTGATTGACTGCTGCGCAGAAAAGTGCAAGTATAAGATACTTACGGTAAGGTTTTAGATATGGCAGGAGGAATTTCATCGAGATAGAAAAAAATAAATATAGTACTTTAGTATATTTGCGCAACCAAGAATAGTTATTCCTTATTATAGAAAAGTATGTTAGTTGATAACAAATATTTTTCGATAGTTAAGCCATATCTCTTCCTCCTCGTACATTCGATGTACCAAGATGATGAGCTCCTGCACCTTTGAGTGAAAGGAAAAGCATCATGCGATAGGCAGGAAAGTTTTTGACCATGACTTCGAGGATATACGATTTGACAGACTGCGCAGATCACATACCAAATAAGTCATATTCTTTCATGAGATCTTCTTCTGTAAGAGTGTGAAGAAACGCAGTGATTTTCTCTAACTGCTCATCCATCATTTCAGGGAAAGCTTCTACCCCTCTTGCTGCTTGTTCTTCTGCGATTGCTTTAGTTTTTGTGAAGTCATATCCTCCATCTTGTAACGCTTTGGCCATATTAGATCACATAGTTGTCATATAGATTAGTAATTCTCTAATCGATCTTTGTTTTTCACTTGGTTTATAGTCCATCATCTCTGGAGCAGCTTTTTCGTATAAGTGTTTAATAATTACGTTCTCTCGAGTAAGTGAATTGATGATGTCTTGTTTCGTAAACATGGATTTGATTGCAAAAAATAAAGAACCTATTTGTAATTAGGGAGGCAAAAATTGCAAGTGGCAGTTACCTTCTACACATAGACAATTAACTAATAATAACTCATAAAATATCAGACGATGTTATGATTTCCAGTTAAGATAGGTGATTGTAAGTTGCAATATAGTCGCAAATGAAACTCGTAGGAGATATGGGGTTTGTATATATGCAATCCATTTACTATATGGGAAAATTGCAATAATTGCTCGTATAAGCGTACCCAGTACAAGCAAAATATCTATTGCCGCAAGCGTATTATTCTTCAACCCAAATTGAAACCGCGTAAATAAAAGATTGAACACAAGATTTAGCGCAAACGGCAAAGCTACCATTCGAGGAATTTCGCCTTTTATTGCCTTATAGAAAACTGTTCCGAATGATGCAGCAATTAGAATATATAGAAATGTCCAAACAGGACCGAAGATCCGTGACGGTGGTGATCGAGAAGGTTTTATAAGTTCTTGATAGGAGGTGTAGGTTTCCATAGATATATTTAGGCACATATTAAAACTTATGAAGTAAATGACAATATAATGAGTTGCTAACGAAAAACTACATCACTTTCCCGACTACTTCAATTGTATTGCCAGCCAATATGGTCTGTTGGTTAGCTGCTGTCGTAATGATCTGTCCGCCTCGCTTGTTATTTATCAAATCGATCACATCGAGTATTTTCTTCTGGCTAGCAAGCCTATTTTCTTCTTTATAATCTAAGATAGAGTGCTGTTTATACTCATCGGTGATTTCTAATTCAGTGAAGACAACTCCTGTTGTTCTATAGAGATGCTGACTACTATATGCTTGCTCGAAAAGTTCTCTTAATAGTTTAAGTAAAAATACTTTATCAGCAGTAGCTCTTGGAAATCTTTTTGAAGCTCTTTTTTTGGTAAACTCTTTGGTCTTCAGATAGACTTTGAGATATTTTACACTGCCTTGTTGATCCATCAGTTGACGATATGCTTTTTCGAAGTTTTTTATTAAACTTGTTCGCAAAAAAAATTTATCATTGGTAAAATTAGGATGAAACGACCTACATCTGGATATTATTCTTTGGGGTCACTGTCTTTCGATAGTGATCGCGTTGATTCAGTTGAGTTCGAGTCGCAACTTCATCCCGGCTCGTCACATTTGCTGTCTGACATACCTGCCATCAAGCGTCATAAAATCATAGATCGTACGACACATAGGGACTTTGGCAGCCATACGTTCGCCGATAAAGGGCGTCTTAGTAAGCTCAAGTTGTTTAGTGGTTTTGATAATAGTCTCATCTTCTAGAGCAACGTAATATCAAAAAGGCTTTCACAGCTTTGCGAAAGTCTTAGCAAGAAGTCTTGTAGGCGCGACACCAAAGGATATGGGTAGTCCTGTTCTTTTGTATAATTTTTGTTGCACAAAATCTACATACAAACTTGCAGAAAATTCATCGTATGCAAGTGATGGCGGCAAGACTATAAATGCTTCATCGATACTAAACTGTTCGAGTTCATCGACATACTCTGCTAGACAACTGAATACCTTCTCGGACATACGACCATAAAATCCCATATCTGGCGGAAGAAAAACTGCGTTTTTAGGCAGCATACGTTTTGCTTCTCGACTTGGTGTTCCTGTTGTTACACCCAGACGTTTTGCTTCGTATGTAGAAGCCACAATAATGTCTCACAATCTGCCCACACATACTGGCAGCCCTTTTAGCTTAGGATTTCTCGCTACTTCACAACCCGCAAAGAAACTATCGCAATCTGCGAGCGCCCGAATTTGTTGAGATTTGGCGGGCATGACAAGCATCCATACACTATCTATATTTTCTAAATGATGAAATAACTACTCCTACGATCTCCATACTTTCTGACGGAAAGAGTGGATCTTTATATCTTGTTTTGTTGGCAGCGAGTAAGGCTACTTTACCTTTTTTATCTTTGGAAAGATATTTCAAAGTGAAGGCGCCGTCGATTGTGGCCACCACCACATCGCCGTCACGGGCAGTCAACGATCTGTCGACTACTACTTTATCGCCTGGAGTGATACCGGCGTCCATCATGCTGTCGCCGCTCACCTCCAGGAGGAACGTACTGTTTGGTCTTTCGATCAGATAAGAATTTAGGTTGATCGACTCGTATCTATTCTCATCTCTGGAGGGCGCATCGAATCCAGCAGGCACGGTTTGTGCCAACGGAATTCCTATTAAATTGTCAGTGGCAAAATATCTATTTTCTTTTTTCTCAAGCAAACCAAGTTTGGTCCATTTCTGATAATAGAAGTAGACCACCGCCTTACTTTTTACTCACCACAACTCCATCGCCTCCGAAAATGAAGGGACCGCATGATGCTTGTAATAGTACGTACGTACTGATTCGAGTAATTGGGTCTTGTCCATGGTGATAAAATAAGAGATAGAACGGTCGTTCCTGTTTATAGAACAATCGTTCTATAATCGGAAAAAGAACAATTGCAAGAGCAAAGTCTTTTCTCTACAAAATAAGTATACTATTGACTATATAGTTAATAGTTAATTTATTTTATTAATTGGCTCAATGAAAAAGGAACAGATAAAAGAAATTATCGCGGAATACCCAGCGATATGAGTCGTATGAATAGCCAAAAAAGCGCGTCTCAGTAAAGTACGTACTCATCATTATCTCCTACTCCTCCTCAAAGAGTGAACTATCACTAAGACGGGTTCTACTCCAAACGTTCACTATTATCATCTCGATGCTCTTCACAATAAGGTCGCCCAGATAGCTAAGGGGTACCTACGAGATCAGGATGCATCTCAAAGCATTCCAAGACTTATTCAATTCTGAACAATCCATGAGATCAAACATCTCATCACCATACTCGGCATACAAAAATATAGAGAATTACTCATACAGTATCGATCTACCTTTGATGCAAAAACACAGTCGTTGTGTAATTTACGATTTGGTCTTTATCTCCCTGTACATCAATCAGATGGCAACCCATGGCAGTCCGCTATTTCGGCAGAGCGTACTCTCTAGAGAAAGAGTTGCTCTATTACCATTCTTTCAAACTTTTTTCCAAGAGGTCTCATGACGATACTTAGCATGAGGTACCGCACTTGCATTATACTATGGACATAGACGCAGTGAAGA
>Ga0163144_10024145_pt1 | contig 11938 bp, 7 predicted proteins | sample OliLak19BULKMAT1_FD_123175 | JGI IMG/M metagenome (GOLD analysis project Ga0163144, IMG submission 123175) | Freshwater microbial mat bacterial communities from Lake Vanda, McMurdo Dry Valleys, Antarctica - Oligotrophic Lake LV.19.BULKMAT1 | ecosystem: Environmental > Aquatic > Freshwater > Lake...
AATATTTTAAAATTCCTAATTTATTTTTAACTCATTTCTACTCAATTAAACTAAAGTGAGCCTGTTGGGGCTATCATAAATTTCACATCAAAAATTTGGAAAGTGGCAAGTTAAATTTCAGTATCGATTACCTTTCTAAATTTGCTGAATTTTTGAGGTTTGATATCACTATTAACACTAAAGAATCTTTGTAGATTTCATTTATAAATTTTTAATCTATTTATATTTACAAAATGTTTCTCTTTATACACGACTGCTAAATCTCACTAATGTTTATACTTTTACTTAAATGTAATCATTATCTAAATCCATATTTTTCTACAGTTTTTAAATTCTGTTTTGCAAGAAACTTATTCCTATCTGTTAATGTTACTTTCCCACTCAAGAGATCTTTTAAAAATCTAAATTTATAATCATCTAATCTTTTGTTTCTCTTGTCCCATTGTACAATTCTTTCAATTAGGTCAATTGTAATTTCAACTTCATCTTCTTTTACGTTGGCATCTTCATTAAAGAACTCATCCATATCAAAAAACAACTCATGATGTAAATCTGCAACGATATTCAGGATAATCTCTCCCTGATTTCTTTCAATATCTGTGATGCTTCTGTTATTTTTAATCTTACTGCAAACAGTTGACGACATATTACTCTGGTACTGATTTAGATTTTTTGTTTCTCTGCCCCAATCTTCTATTTTTTTCCAAGTTTTCGTGTGAATTGACTTTAATCTATTCAAAGATGCTTCAGTTTCTGCATTTTTAGTTTCATCTTCCGTTAGTCTTTTTCTCTTTTCCGAGGATTTATTTTCTATGTCTCCTTTCAAATTTTCAAAATCAATACTGAAATCTTCGTTTTTTATAGCAGTCCAACATTCTTCTTTTTTCGCCCACTCTCCATATAAAGAGCCCGGTGCTTTAGACTTTATAAAATCCTCAATTTTAGACATTATCTCATGCAGTTTGTTTTTAAGTGTATCACTTAACGTTTGTTGCTTCCAGATTTTGTAAAGATCAAGTTTATAATCTACTTTGAACCCTAACCAAGCAATTGCATAGGGAACTGTAATGTAACGCATATCTCCGATTGCATTAGGTTTTACACCATATACTTTTTCGCTGGTTGAAAATAATATCGCTTTTGCAATAGCATCCTCAAACCAAATGTTGTCTGGTTTACCGCTGAAGTTATAATTTAGGAACTGGGCGTAGTTTTTTTGATTTCCTCTAACTACGGTATGTGGTCCAATAACTAATTTCTTTCCATTGTAAACTTCAACGTAAGAATTAATATATTTTGCTAATGACTCTTTTGAAAACATTTGATTTCTAGGGTTTTGTTTGTCAAACTGTTTTCTTTTTGATGGAGTGATACCAAAGCGGATGTTTTCATTTTTATATTGCCCTCTTGAACGCTCAAAAAACCACCGTGTCTGAATAGTTTCTCCTGAAATGGGTGGCGCCCAAATGGTACGAGAAAGTTTTTCTAACAAAACGTAATTTTCGCGATTTGAACTTAGGTCAGATGCCGAAACTTTATTTTGCGTATTGGCATATTCTGCTATTCTTCCAACTATTTCAGAAAAGTTCTCTGTATCATTAACAATGGTAAGTTTTACAGGGACAAAAACTTTCGAAATATCAACTTTGTCTTTTTTCCAAGTATGATAAATGGATGCGGTAGTTTGACCTCCATTAACAATCTGAAAATCCTTTACTACGGCAATTGCTTTGCCTTGGTTATCAGGTAGATTTGTTATGGTTACTTCTTGCGCAGTTGCTGCAATTCCATTGTTAAAAGCCATAAACATATGTTGCTCTTTAAGAATCGTATTCCTAATGCCTTTATTTATTTTCCCTGTGAACTGTAAAAAAGACCGCACGTTTTGTTCTAGAAGTCTTGCTCCATATTGCTCATAAATATCAGCTAACGCAATACCAGGAATAATTGCAAGCCATGATTGGTAATCTTCATTATTTATTTGATTGACAATACAAGGAACTTTATAGCCTGACTGCTCAAAGTTTATTTCAATCGGGACTCTTGATTTATCTGAAAGATTGAAAAGGTAATTTATGTCTATAGACCTATAAAAAACTGTATAGCCAGCTATCGTATCAGAATTTTTTAAATCTGCTTTCACTTCACCATTGGTAATTAAAAATACATTAACCCGAGTAAGAAATTCCTTTACTTCTGGAACATTTGCCAAAGTTTGTGCAAGATCAAAAATTTCTGAACTTTCCTCAATGTCATTCACATAATCTTTATAAATAGCATTTCTAAAAAACTTGACAGCTCTTACTATTGTTTTATCCGCATCACCTTTTGTTACACTTTGTATGGAAGAATCTCCATTGTATATAGTTACAAATAAATCAAGAGTTTCATAATTTTCATAAAGGGAATACCCATTAATTTTATGCTCAACACCTCTTTTGCTAATCTTTTCATCAAAGCAAACACGATAATTTTCTGTTTCGCCCGCCTCTGATAAAAAGGATAGTGCTAATTCGGTAAATATTTGTTCAGGATTATTGCCTTCTTCTTCCGAAATTAATTTTGCATTAATTTCTTCTTGTAGATCTATATAAAATTTTTGTAATTCTTTATTTTCCATTAAAGTTCTTATTTTATTTCGCTAAACAAGGTTTTTTGGTCTATTCTGTACTCTTCAGATTCAGAAAGAATAATTGAATATCTAACATCACCAACTCCAATTAAAATATTATCTTCTGTTATTCTTGGAAAATTTCCTGCAACACGATACAAATTTTCTTGTCGAATGGTGTATCCTGTCTCTTCATATAAAGGCCTGTGTATATCGTAATATCCAACTTCCAATAATTTTAATTTAAATATATTATAAGCCATTGTATTATCGTGCAACAAGTCTAAAACTTCATCAACAATTGAATTTAGTAACTCTCCATTACTCACCCTAACATCGAGCGATAAATGATAAAGAAATATATTTTCTATAATTGCGTCATCTAATTGGCGCTCGCTTGTGATATGAATTTTTTGATGATTATTGCCATGTGTTGTTTTTACTTCAACTGCCCAATCAGAATACTGAAAATCTTGAACTGACTTTTCCGGTCCTAACCACGATTTAAGGCAATAGTTTTTATCAGTTGAATTATTTATAAAAAGACGAAGGAAATAGACTTCTCCATAAAGGCGTCGTTGTGCTTCATCTGATAAACCTTGATTGCCAATCTTTTCAAATAATGATTGCCATTTAGCCAATCGCTCCAATAGTTTTTCGACTAAATTCTGTTCATTTGTTACTTCTGATACTCCGAAAATTAAATCTTCGCAAAGTGTTGAAAAGATATCTTTATGTTGTTTATTCAGTAAGACAATGAGTAAAAACTTCTTTGATTTGTCCCTTTCATCAGGTATAGTTTCAATCTTGATATCTTTAAGTTTGTTCCATTCGCTTTCGTCAAAGGAGAACGTCTGACTGATACTAAATGCTAAACATCTCAATTTTTCGGGAGCTTTCAATGCAATATAAATATCCGGCAATACTTCAGCCGAATAGCGTTTGTAAAGTAATCCTGAATGATTAGAAGAATCAGCTTCTAAATTTGACCATATATTTTCAATTTTCGTCATCTCCATAATTTTCAATTTTCGTCATCTCCATAATTTTCAAATTCTTCTTCATCTACATCAAACTTATCAAGTAACTCTTCATTTACAGCATATGACACTGGAGCGTTAAAATTACTTTTTGGAAAACTTATTGCATAACCTACAAAAGGATTGGTGCCTTCTGGAAGCGGATATTTTTCAAGACTTTCTTCTGGATCTAATAAATAGATAATTAATAAGGGTTTTTTTGGATCTCTATATTCATTTCTAACAATTTGTCCATTAGGATAAGTTGCTTCACCTTCTTTTTTTCGATGACGATTAGTCAAATCCATCGCAATTAATCTTTCTTCTTCAGTAAAATCTATAAATTCATCCGAAGGACTTATTATATGTGATTTTCTTAGATAATAAAGTTGTTCACTAGAATTCTTATCGTCTTCTGTTCTTTTCCATTGCCCAATTAAACATTTGTTCCCACTAATTTCGAATTGTGAACTATTTTTACCATCTTGTTTAGACATAAGAGCCACGCGCCAGTCAGTTAATTCTTTATTTTTTAATTGAGTGGATATAAATTGAATCAATTTTCGTGGTTCCGCCTTTTTTAGGTTTTCGACAGATTGTATTCCTTCAAAAAAAGTGAAGACTCGTTCGGCTGGAATATCGTACCATATAAAAGCATTTGGTTTAGCAACAAAATTTGATGGTAGAGATCCGATGAATTTCTGTGTGTTTAGTAAGTTATTATTGATTACGGAAACATCTTTTTTAAACGCATAAGATTCAACTAACTTTCCTGCCCAAGAAATTTGAACAGTTATAGCTGAACGCATTTTATTCGTTGCTGAAATTTGCAGAACGCCAGGATGGGTTCTTACTTTTAAAGCATATTGCTCGGGAGTTGAACCGGCTACATCTGACATGTAGTCAAATTCTTCTTTTAGTTCTTCTGAAGCTTGGGTAATATGGCAGAACCACTCATTTAATTCTCGACTTGTAAATAGACGACACAAGTCCACATACCCACCTCGGTAGCCGAACCAGCGTCCCATCTGCATAAGAGTATCATACATTCTCGAGGCTCTTAAATAGTAGCTTATCGACAGGCCTTCTAAAGTCAACCCTCTGGATAATTTATTCCCACCTACAGCAATTACAGAAAGTCCATTTTTATGATCAAAATAGTCAAGTGCTTCACCTGAACCACCATGTATTGATTTGACTTTAATTCGTGAAGCAGCATCATTTAGATGTTTCAATACGTCACTCCATTGATGAATTTGTATTTGAGAATCTAAAGCATTTAGTTCAGAATCTAGAATTTGTTTTGAAACTGAAACGTAAGATTTATAACCATTGTCATCTTCCTCAAAAGTTCTTTTAAACTCATTAATTATTGCCGGGTCATTTTGATCAATTCCTCTCCGGTTATAAATAAATTGATTTGAAACTAACTCTGCGATATGATCTTGCCATCTTTGAAATCTTGAAACATGAATAAGCATGGAATTATGGACAGTTGTTTGCCCCCTTAAGCGCCTTATAGTACAGGTAATAATAAAACATCGAATCGCTCTTTTTAAAGATTCCGGCAAAGATGCCGGTAGCTGGTCGCCTTTTTTATGCTTATCGGGTACGAACTCAGTATAGTCATTTATCCTGTTTACTATAGGCAGAACGGTTTCAGAAGCTTCATCTTCTGCTAACGGGCTAAATCCAAAAATCTTTTCAGGACCAATGTAGTTAGAGGGTGCAGGAATGTTCTTTATGAAGTTCCGGGGAAATAAGTTTTGATCATCTAGTGGAATGAAGATATTGGCAAATGGAGTTGCTGTATAACCAACATAAGCGTTCTTTCCAAAAAGATTTAGAATTTTAGTAATCCAGCCATTAATTGAGCTTTGTCTTTCTGGGTCATTCGAAATATTTATTGAAGCATTATCTGCTTCATCGTCTATAAGCAATAGTGATTTATTTTGAATAAGACGCCCCAGTTCATTACCTTCACTTGCTTGTGCTGCAAGCCATAGATAAATTCTACGAAGTACATGAGGATTCTTTTTAATAACCGCAACAATCGGTTCAGATGTGTTAAAATTTAAACCTAGTGCGTTTGCCGCACCTTGTGTAAAATCACCTTTTTCAAAACTTGAGGTTAATGAGTGAGCAACAATTGAATGTCCAAAATATGGGTCTCCAACGCCAATTTGAATACTCCGTTGGTCAAACGCTCTGGTATATTGCGTATCAAATCCTAAGAAACTTTCGTCAATTCTAAGTTGTGTTTGGCTTCTGAGGTTATTATGAATACCCGCCATAATAATAATTAACTTAAATCCAGAATCCGCTGCTTTACAAACTAAACCAGTATAATTTGCAGTTTTTCCTGATTGTACTTGCCCAACTACTAAACCTTTTTTATTTATCGTAATTTTCAGTGAAGGGTCAAATAAGTTATCAAGTATACTATCTGTAAGTCTATCAAGTTTGTTTATAACGTCTGGAGCAAAGTTCTTTTCTATTTCTAGATATTCTTTATATCTACCCCAAAATCCTTTTGCGAAATCTAACTCAGCTCTTTTCTCATTTAACCAAGGTAAATTTTCATCAGCTTTTTCTATAGATTTAAATTCATCTTGGCGTATCGTATATAATTCTTCAACACGTCTTATGAGCATTTCGCGACTTTCATTGACGAAATACTTCATTTTTAGAACTTCGTCGACGGCATCTTCTATTTCTTCTCTGGTATAAGAAGAACTGTCAGACAATAATTGGCGTATGTTTTTTATTGGATCTTTTTTACTCATTTGTTAAAAATTCAATATATTCTGGATAGAAATCATAAGGTTCGGTATTCAGTATTCTTGCCTTTGCTTTTTCGATTGAAAGTCCACCAGCGATAAATCTATCATATAATTTTTGCATTGTTTCTTTTATAGCATTATGGTCAATTCCTTCGAAAGGTTGGCCGTGTGGTTTTTCGTTCTCATTTTCTTGAAATGTTATTAGAGGAACTGGTATCGTTTCCTCTATGAACTGAATTACCTTTTCTATATCTTTTTTTAATTCGCCAGATTTTGCAAGTAATTCGTTCAGTAACGGATGGTTTCGGTTGATTTTATAAAAACGTTTGCCGTGTCTGACTCTTTGTTCCCAAAAATGAAAATATTCGTCAGATGCCAACTTTGTTTTAAGCACTTTTCCTTTATGCCGATATACTTCAACCGCTTGATTGCGAACTTCTTTTGAAAGAGCCAAAATTTGCTCAATATAAATAGATGGTGGCCTGGCGATAGATTTTTTGATGTCGATTTGCCATTCATCATCAAAATTGTTTGGTAAATCAATTTGAATTCTACAAAGGTCATAATGCACCTCTCGTTTAAACAATCCTAGCCAATCACCAGCAACTAAAAGTCGCTTATTTCTATAAACATAAAATCCCTGATGAGCCGTCCAGCTATCTTTTGGACCTTTACCCAAATTATACTGTTCTGCCGAAAGTTTGGATCGGTGTGGTAAAACAAACCCTTTGATTTTTATCGAACCATTTTCTAATCTTGTTTCGGGTTTAGTTTGCAAACCGTCAACACCTATCATAAACGGATCCCAGGATTTAATAAGACGATCACGAAAGTAAATTTTTATTCCTTCGTCCATGTATCGGTGAAAGACCATCGATATGTGCGATTTTACGGAATCCATAATACCCAAAAAGTAAGTTTTTGCTTCTTCATTATCTACAGATGTTCCTCCTGTTAATCTATCTAATTCCCACCAAATTACACAAGTTCCATTTTTTAAAGTATTAATTTTATTCATCCAGCTATCTTCCTCAGGAACATATCGAATTAATTTCCAAGCTTTTTCTTGATTTACAAAATCTAAATCCCAAGTCCAAAAAACTGGCTCGTAATCTAGAGCCTTAGAAACAACTGTGAATTTTCTTGATTGAGAAAATGACGCTGTCTTTAAACCTAAACCAAATCTCCCCAAATCATCTTTATTTCGATGATCAAGTGGATTTTTACTTCCTGGTCTCATAGCCTGAATTAGCTGTTCCTCATTCATTCCTTCACCATCATCTAAAATTGATAGAGTAGAATTTAGACCTTTCCAATCATAATCAATCCAAACATTCTTTGCTCCAGCCGTTATCGAATTGTCAATTATATCAGCAATTGCTGTTTCAATGGAATAACCAATTGCACGAAAGGTTTCAATCATTGAACTTGCTTCCGGTTCGGCAGATGTGGATTGTATGTTGGAGTAATCAATCATTAATACTTTGTAATTCGTTATTTGACACACTCCATTGTACTTGGACTGTTTGAATGATATTCTTTCTCGGATTTAATTTTGCAAATGGGTCGTTTATGAATGAAATCACTGGTGATTCATTGATATTTGAAACAAGACAAACAGTATATTTTTCTCTTTCATGTTTAGCTTTTTCCCACTCTTTGTTTGTAAAGAGAATTCCTCCAACGTTACTAGCAAGCCCTTTTACTTCAATAAATTGTCTATCGGGAGTAGATTTTATTTCAAAGTCATACCCACATCCCAAATCTCTTGTGTCAATTAACTCGCCTTCGATTGGTAAATTATTTTTTCTATGATGTTCAATAAAAAACTGCTCAGCTTTTTTACCTGTTGGACCTCGTAGAATAAAAATTGGGTTAGAAATGACTTCCTTTTCTGAATTATCTGTCTCAGGTAAATCGATTTTATTCCCATTAATTATTTCCTCTACTATTTGTTTAATATCAAATTCCTCTAACTGCTCAAATTTGGATATTATGTTTGAAATTGTTTTTCGTGGTTGCCTTTGATGCCAACCAGCTCGGTGTCCGTGAAATGGATCAAACTCATCTCTCCAATTTTTAATAGTATGCTTATTTGTTTGAAGTTTTACAGATAAATCTTCAAAAGCATCTTTCCAAGTTTTGTAGCCCAAATTATTTACAGCTTCGTCATTGAAGCGAGACAAATAATAGGAAATAATTATTGCTTGTTCTCTCATTTTCTTATTTCTCAAAATTATTATATGCTTCAATAAACTCTTTATGATATTCTTTGGATTGTTCGAGGAGTTCTGCGTACGTTTTGACAAATACTTCTCCAGTTTGAATGTAGGTTTTTTCTTTGTCTTTAAACTTCCTGTCACTTGATTTTGAACCACCCACTACAAAACAGACAACTTTCGTAAAACCTGATTCAGAAGCATATTTTTCATTAAGAAACGATCGGTAATCATAGGCTTGTTCAATTGCATCGTAATCAACTTCGTATTGACTTCTCTTTATTTCTATTACATAAAGTATCTCCCCCAAAGCATTACTACATAAGAAATCTATTCTTCTGTTTTTTTCATCTAATTTTTCATCTAAGAAAGATTTTTTCAATAAAGCAGAATAAGTAACTTCATCTTTAAATTCCAATATTCTCGGATCAAGTAGCCAAGAAAACTTTTTCAAAAAATTATGTAGCGTTGGAACCTCCTTAGTGCTTGTATTTAAGTATTTTTCGAATTGTTTAATAACTTCTATCCTAGCATCCGCTAAACCTTTAATTTCTTTTGCTTCAATTACCTTCCAGTCACTAATTAGTTTTAAAAATTCAGGTATTTGTTCATCATTTGAAATTTCCGATATTTTATCTGCATACTTCTTGAATGTTATATTCTCAAACTTATCGATAACATTTTTGATAATCTCGCTTGATTTTGAAGTTTCTAATTGAGCATTAGATAAAATTGGATTAATTATTCGTTCACTTAAATCTTTTTCGTATTTGGGTAAAGAATTTTGCCAGACTTCTATGTCAAGGTCTGTTTCGTCTTTTATGTCTGATTTCTTTAAATCTGACCGTTTTCTTTTCCATTCGTTACCTATTTTTCTGATAACATTTTGAAGATATGTTTGTAATTCTTTAGTTGCATCTGTCTCCCAGTTTAATGAGTGTCTATCAGTTGATATCACATCATTTTCAAAATCATCAATAAAATCCACTTGTAAATAACCAGTAATATATGTATGAAATTGATCATTATCTCTTAATCCATAAAAGCTCGCTGTATTTACTATTTTCCCTCTTGATGTCAAATATACACCTGCCATCTCTGTATCTTTAATTGGCGTTTTTGTAGTGATGATAAATCCCTCTATTTCTGAATGAAATTTATATTTATCATCTAAGTCATTTGGAAAATCCCATCTAAGCTGCTCCTCTAAACTTGAGAATTTTAGTTTATTGGTCACTATGATTTCTTTATCATTCAACTTAAGTTTAGTATAGAGTTGATCTAGAATTAGAAATTTCTTAGAAAGACTAATTGCTATCTCTTCTATATTAAACCCAGATTTTCTTCTAATTTTTTGAAGAGTAAGTTTTGTACCATTTTTTTCTATGGTACTTTGATTCTTATCACATAATAACTCGGGATTGTATTCACCTTTGCTGCCTTTAATATTGTTTATATCCATTTTGAAATGATTCTTAAAACCACCCTTAATTGAGATAATTTCAATAACATCACAAATACCAAAAACTGATAATTTTCCAATTCCTTTTTTTCCAATTACTTTTCTTTTTTTTTCTGTAATTTTACTTGCTGTATTAGATCGTCTATTTCTCCCAATTAATAAAAACTTTTCATTCAGCTCATTAAAATCCATTCCAATACCATCATCTGAGTAAACTATTTCTTTTGTTATTTCATCATCAGTAAATTCAATTAGAATATTATCTGCGTCTGCATCCCAAGAATTTGAGACCAATTCAGATAATACGCTGGGTAATCTAGAGTATAATGAAACTCCAAGGTGTTCAATTGTATTGGGATCAAACCTTAGTGTTAACTTATCATTCATAATATATCTTTAATTTTTCCAGCAATAGCCTTCGCCATCAATGGCGGCACAGCATTCCCAATTTGTTTAAAAGCAGCCGTTCTATTTGCTCCTTCTCTTTCTCCTTCAAAATAATAGTCATCTGGAAATGATTGTAAGCGTGCAGCTTCTCTAACACTTATTGACCTATTCTGCATAATGTCAGGATGAATATAATAATGACCGTCCTTTGCTATATGTGCAACAACTGTTTGTGAATAGGGTAAATCTGCTGCGACAACTTTAAATCTATCAAAAAAAGAAGTGCAATTTTTATGTGTTTTTAACAGCTCGGGTAGGTCGTTATAATTTAATCGTTCCTGTTTAATGTCCCACTTCTGCACAGCTATTTTATAAATTTCCTTATCTTGTTCCCTATGTGGTCTGGCGACGTGCTGCGTTAAAATATCAATTCCGTTTCGTAGAGCCTGGGATTCTAAATATTCTGTAGTTTTTGTTCTATATTTTAAATATCGGTCTGTTCCTTCTCCAGCATTTAATATTGGTAAATCTTTCAAAAGATCATCCACAATATATTTGCCTTCTGTTCTAATGTCTTCCAGATTTGGGATGTCAGGATTTCGGTTTTTTTGCCAGCCCAAAATTACAATCCTTTTTCTATTTTGCAGGACACTGAAATTTTTAGCTTCAAGGGTGAAAAGCTTAATTTTATAACCTTTTTCATAAAAAAGGTTACCCATTTCTTCAAGATAGTATCCACCTTTTGCGGATTTTAAACCTAATACATTTTCAAAAACAAACATTTTTGGTTTGTATTTCTCTAGGTATTCAGCATATTGGATATACAAATAATTTCTTGGGTCTCCTTCCATTTTAGTTTTTGACCTTGACCGTCCCGCCAATGAATACGCTTGGCAAGGAGGGCCACCAATAATTAAATCAACTTTTTGTTTTCCTAAACATTTTTCAATTTTTTTGTGAATCAACTCATTGTTTTCTTCGCCAATTGGAAGATTTATAACTGAATCTAAAATTTTATTTGGGACTTGACTAAAGAGTTTTTCACGTGTGGTTTCTCCCTTTAAATATGAAATATAAATATCAAATTTCCCGCTCGACTTTAAATGATGATACACTGCTCTAGTCTTTAAAGTATTACAAGTAGATTTTTCAATTTCAACGTGAGCTATTGGCTTAAATCCCGCTTGGATAAACCCTTCCGAAAGCCCTCCTGCTCCCGCAAATAAGTCTATAAAATTATAAGTCATTTGCTTTGTTTCGTTTGAGGAAGCTTCATTTACAAAAGTATTTGAATATCTCGGAATGTCAAGCAAATAATTATCTAAATGAAGGCAATACTTTTTTGATTCGCCCTTTGGTTATAGAGCGAAATTTAACTGGTCATAGCAAGGCCATTCTTTTGTGTTATTAAATTATTCTCAAAGAATTATAGACAAACGTAAGTTAAATTTATACCT
>Ga0163144_10024146_pt1 | contig 11937 bp, 9 predicted proteins | sample OliLak19BULKMAT1_FD_123175 | JGI IMG/M metagenome (GOLD analysis project Ga0163144, IMG submission 123175) | Freshwater microbial mat bacterial communities from Lake Vanda, McMurdo Dry Valleys, Antarctica - Oligotrophic Lake LV.19.BULKMAT1 | ecosystem: Environmental > Aquatic > Freshwater > Lake...
AGTATTCGAGCGCACCTGGGCCAGTTTGAGGTAGATTCGCGCCCGCTGGTCCGGGTCGTCGTTGGCACCTGCCGCAATCAGTTGATCAAGCAAGTTGAGTGCGCGGCGATAGAGTGCTTCCGCTTCGGTATTTGCGGCCAACAGGCGAGCGCTATCTGCGGCACGGATGAGCAACGTCACAGCTTGTTCAAGATCATCGGCACGCTCATAGTGGTATGCCAATAGGCCAGCCTGTTCAATTGCTCGTTCGGGAAATAACCTGGTGAGTGCCAGGGCAATCTGGCGATGGTAGGCTCTGCGGCGTTCGTATAGTAGCGTGCTATAGGCGCTTTCCTGCACGAGAATATGGCGAAAACGATGTTCATCCAAGTTATCGCCATATGGCTGGATGAGATCCTGATTGTATAATTCAGCGAGCTGTAGTTCTAGGGATTGTTCAGCATCGGCGATCAATATAAGAACTTGGGTGAGGAAGGTCGGCCCAATCACCGAGGCGATTTGAAGCAGATGATGCGCCTCACTATCGAGTCGATCAATCTGCGCCAACAATAACCCCTGGATCGTGTCGGGTAGCCCGAGTGTTTCCAGCGTATCGGTTTCCAGCGCTGCATCCGGGCCGCGGGCGATCAGGGCACGCACAAGTTCGCCAAGAAACAGTGGATTCCCGCCGCTCTTCTCGGCCACGAGCGCTACTATTGGCACTGAGAGATTGGGAGCCAATTGGCGTACGACCTGCTGGGCCGTTGTGCTATCAAAATCGCCAAGGGTTAGCTCACCCAGTCCACCAGGCTGCCGATCTGGTTGAGCGAGTATCTGTTGGCGCAGCGCCCAGGCTCGGCTCTCACGTTCCGGGCGCATGGCCAACAGCAGGGTGATTGGCACTTCCCTTGTCAACGAAACCAGTGCTTCAATCAATTCCAGTGATGTTGGATCCGCCCATTGCAGATCATCAAGCGCCAGAATGAGCGGGCGGCGGGCAGCAATCTGCCGAAATAATGCACGCAGGACGGTGAAGATCCGCCAGCGCAGGCTCTCGCCAGAAATGCCTTCCAGGCGACGCGATTCGTTTCCTGGAGGGAGCGACATGAAGCGCACCAGGTAGGGATAGCTGCCATCCAATTCTGCTGCACCAAAATATTCAATGCATAGCGCACGCAATCGCAGATGCGCTTCATCTGGCCCCATACCCGCCTGCAGATCGAGTAGTTCGCGCACTATATCAATAAACAGATAGCCGCTTAGTGTCTGACCATAGGCTAGTGCGATTGCGGAAAGCCAGCGTGGTGGGCTTTCAATGGTGCTGGCTTCAGCCTGTAGGGCAGCAATCATCATTGTTTTCCCAACCCCAACCTCGCCGGTGAGGATGACAATTCCGCCCTGCTGAAAATTGGCCAGCAGATTGCGCAGTTGCGCTCTTTCCTGATCACGGCCATAGATCTGTGGTGCCGGACGCTGGCGTGCGAGAGTTTCATGAAAGGCCAGCACTGCAAAAACCTGGATCGGCTCGGCCTTGCCTTTGACGCGAATCTGGCCAAGATCGCTGATTGTAAATGCAATATTGAGCTGTGACTGAACGCTTGTATCAATCAGAATCTGGTTATCGGCAGCGTTCTGCATGAGCCGTGCCGAGAGGTTGATCGCATCGCCCATGGTCGTATAATCATGCCGCACTGGCCCGCCAACTGGCCCAGCAAAAACCCGCCCACCGGCCATGCCGATCCGTTGCATGCTGATGAATGGCATGCTGCCACACTCGCGCTGCAGATCCAGCGCACAACGGGTGGCACGGATTTCACGCTCCTCAATCGCAGTTGGTGCTCCGAAGATGATATGTAACAGGCTGCCCTTATCCCCGGTGATTAACCGGTTGAGCCGCCCGCCATAACGTGCGACGATCTGTTGTGCCAGTGCAAAATAGGCCTGCAGGCGCTCCGCGATCTGGGGATCACTATCGTAATCAATGCCATGAAACTGTACAAACAGGCTGACAACTGGCTTGAGCTCGGCGACCTGGGTTCGGCCAGACATGATGATTCGCGCAATCTGGGGCGGGATATAGTGCGTAAGCTGCTCGATCAGCGCTGCCTCACTGGCCGAACCCCAGGCGAATTCTGGCCATGCAGCGCGGCGCGGTTGTTGGTGTAACCCGCCAATCAGCGCAAATGTGCCCCGCCAGGCGCTGATGATCACCGCCTCGCGTACCAGCGCGATCGTCGGTTCATCGGCGATAATGTCGCCTGGCTCGGCATGATGTTCAGCTGCCGACATCCGTTCCAGTGTGTTGCCACCAGGAACGTCTTCGTAGCCATACTCGGTTAGGCCAAGCACAAAGCGGCGTAGCGGCCCATAGGCAAGGCCAATTTTCATGCGTAGCACCACCGGGCCAATCGGAGTTGGAATGCTGCCATACTGGGTCATAACCTGTTGCATACCCAAGGCCGCTGCAATGGCACGCCGGATGCTTGTGGCTGGCCGGGTGCGTGCAGGCCGGGCAAACCAGACGATCAGCGCATCGCCGCTGAATTTCAGCACACTGCCACGATAGCTATGAATCGCCTCAACCAGCGGAATAAACACCCGGTCGAGTGCTGCGGTCAGTTCTTCGGCACCACGATCTGCGTTGAGGCTCCCAGCGAGCGCCTCGGTCAGTGGCGTAAACCCAGAAATATCGGCAATCATTGCGACGCCATCGTTGGCGAGAGCTGTTTCAGGGTGGATGAACTGCTCGATCCGATCGCGTGGAATATAGGCTGCAAGCGCGTTAATGATCGTGGACGTCATGCTCATGTGTATCCGTGTACTATGCTCATCTATCATATGTGCGACCATCATCATATCATGATGGCTCTCTTGGCACAGTTCTTGCAAAAAGCGTGTACAATAGCATCATGGAATCAGATGTATTATCTATGTTACTGCAACCGACCTTGGGCCATGATCGTCATAGGGATAGGCCAAGTAGTATGGACGGCTGAGGCCCCTTGGAGGTACCGATGCCGCGAGCAATAGATATTTTGCTGCTTACCAATGATGCGGGGAGTGGCCACCGTAGTGCGGCGATCGCACTCGAGGCCGCTTTTTTGCGTATGTATGGCAGCGCCGCGCGGGTGGTGGTTCGTAATCCAATACAGCATACAAGTGCGCCAGATCTGCTCCGACGCTATGAGCAGGTCTATGTCGGCAAGATGCAGAAGACGCCAGCTCTCTACCATCTCAGCTACACGATTTCGGAGTTGCCTGGTGTGGCATACCTGTTACACCAGACTGTGCGACAGATGCTCTATCGGGCGATTACGAATCTCTTGCACGAGCAACCCTATGATCTTGTGATGAGTGTCTACCCGATCTATACCTCAATCGCTGCTCGTGTCGTACGCGGGTTTCCTCGGCGGCCAGGACTGATGACGGTTGTCACCGATCTCGGCTCGGTTCATAGCGTCTGGTTTAATCGAACCGATGACTATTGCGTGGTGCCAACAGCAGTAGCGCGAGCCAAGGCCATTCGTTGCGGGTTGTCGCCAGATCAGGTGATCACAACTGGTTTGCCCGTCCACCCATCATTTGCAGCACCACGGGCCGACACGGCAACGCTGCGGCGCGAATTGGGCTGGCACCCGGATCTGCCAACGCTGTTACTGTTGGGTGGTGGTGCTGGAGTTGGCCAGCTTGGCGCACTCGCACTCGCACTCGATAGTGTACGGCTGCCATTGCAGGTCGCAATTGTGACGGGCACCAATACGGCGTTGGCCGAACAACTACGCGAACATAACTGGCGCATCCCAGCCCATATCTATGGGTTTGTCCCATTGGCCGATATGATGCATGCAGCAGATATTGTGGCGACCAAAGCTGGCGGCGTCACTGTCAGTGAGGCGCTTGCGGCTGGGAAACCGCTGCTCATTCATGGCGATCCGCCCGGGCAGGAAGAAGGTAATCTGCGCTATGTTCAATCGCATGGTGCAGGATTATGGATCTCTGATCCAACAGCGCTGGCGGCGCATGTGAACAATTGGCTGGCTCACCCGGCACAGATGGAGCGCACAGCTGCCCAGGCACAACGGCTTGGTCGGCCAGATGCGGCGCTACGGATTGTGCGCCTGGCGTGGGATCTGGCGACAGTTGGGCCGCCAACCAATGCGCGCGAGATTGATCGGCGTTGGTGGCGATCCATGGCGTAAGCGTGGGGCGTATACGATACGCCCGTACGCGATGGATGCGCATACGCCAATACGCGGGGATATGGGAGGGGCGTATTGCATACGCCCTTTTGATTACGGGTTATTCCTCGCGCAGTTCGTGGACGAGGCGTTGGAGATCGCGGTTACGCTGGAGTCGGCCCGTGAAATTACGCTTTGCCGCATAGACATCGTCGATCGTTTGGAACAGATCTGGATGGCGGGCCAGTAACACCCGTGGCGGCACGCCAAGGATAATATTCTGCTTCAGAATCAGCGCCTCTTGAGGTGTCTCGATCATGTGCTTGACAAGCTCCCACAGCTCTGTTTGGTCGATCATGTCAATCACGATCTGTTCCGGGGTTGCCGGAGTGCCAAGATTCAATTTTTGAATCGTTCGTTCGCGTGTTGATTGGGCACGGGCGATATCGATCAACACGGTGGTGACACAGCTTCGCAAATAGCCAAGCAATGCCGCTAACCCAGGAAACTCGGCGAACCGCCCCGGTGTCAATGCCGACCATGCACGCGCAAAGGCTTGGTCGGCGATATCCTCGAACTGCTCGGAAACCGAAAGCGAGACACTACTCTGGCGTGCCCATGCAATCATCAACAGCCGATAGCGAGCATGGATTGTTGCCCAAGCCGACTGATCACGCTCAACGATTGCACGCTGGAAGAGTTCGAATCCATCATCTGATTGGATGTACATCACTGTCTCACCTCAAAGCGATAGCTGGGCGACAAGGTGGCGGTATCGTCGGTTAGCAACATGGCTGGCGCAAATGTTGTTGTCGTAATACTGTTCAAAGAGCATGATGTGTCGGGAATCTTGCAGTTGCGATGAATGATTTTTTATACGCAAAAACCCCAGAGCGTTGGACGCCCTGAGGTTTATCATGCGATGAAAATCTATGCCCTATAGCCAAGTGCAGAATCATTGCACATGTGGAGTGCGGTAGCCATGCTGCCGCTCGCGCAAGCATGGCTTGCGCATTCCAGTGCGATGCTCAACCTTTCTGCACTTCGCTATAATAGACAGAACAAGCAAACATGGAACAATGCACTACGTGTTCGTTTGTTCCTTTGGTGCCGAACAAGAGAACAAGAGCGTGATGCTGAATTGTTTTTTCTATAAGAAGCTTAGTAGAGCGTGTGGATTACATGAAATGTGGCATGTTACCGAGCACGCAGTGTGGGCGGCAGACGCATCGCATGGTTCGCATACCACGAGGCAAGCACCCCGCACCAGCCACACACAGGGCGACCACCCGGCCAGCGGAAATGAACCGTCGTACGGCTGCACTCCGAGCAATGCTGAACCGAACCAAGACAACCATCGAGCCCGCAATCCTTCAATAATGGTGCCATGCTTCACCTCGTATAGAACTCTTGTTCTGTAGGCGAATTATAGCACATCCGTACCGATTGTCAAGCGAGCCGAAGCAGCCTTCCGCATACCAATGCCAACCCGAGTACCAGTAGCAGCGGGATCAATTCCCACACAACCGGTAATGCCTGGCGTTCAACAATAAAGGCGGATGGTGGTTTGCCCTTCATTCGGAACATCGCAGTATGTTCGCCATCCACAAGTTGCTCGGCAACAGGGCGTATGCTGCGTTCCATGAGCGGGGTAAGCGCTTGGAATGGCCCCTGATCAATGGCGAACTCAAACGGGCCATTCACTTCCACGAATGCCAATGATTGGCCGGTGAAACGGATCTCCCAGGTATCTGCTGCGATCTGGCGTACTGCTGGATGGCTCCAGGCATGCAGCCCTGCCCCAGCAATTGCGCCATGCTGAGCAAATGTCTGCAATGTGTGATAAGCAGGCTTGGGTGTGAAGTCGTGATCAACAAGTGCGAAATAGGCCGTTGGATCACGTTGATCGGGAGCAGAACCACCCCAGCGCAACATCCACACATTCATCACGCCCATCCACGGCCATTCCCGGCGCGCTCGTTCGAGCTGGCCGACGAGATAGTCACCCTTCTGTTGTTCGCTGACACTCGTGCCCCAACTGTGTTGCAGATCCGCTGGGGCGCTGACATACCCAAATTCGCTGATCCACACGGCTTTGCCAGCATCGCCATTGCGAACCATCACCTCGCGCAGCAACGCGACACGCGAAACATCGATGCGCGTATCAATTGGCCGCTGCCACAGCAGGCGTGGCCGCACATAGCGATGTTCATCTGGTGGCTGGCCGAGCCCATATGCCTGAGCTGACATAATATCGAATGATGAGATCGCACCAGCCTGGTACACGCGGTCGAGATATTCAAGCTCACTGAGTGGCGCAATCCGTGGTTCAAGGCCATCGGTTGGCGAGAGGCTTGGAAACAGGATGACGATATCGGGGTTGGCCTGGCGTGCAGCACTCGCTGCTAGCTTGAGCAGTTCGGCAAAGCGTTCTGGTTCGGGCAGAACCCAGTTCCATTCATAGGCTAGGTTTGGTTCGTTCCAGATCTGAATATAGCGCACCAAACCACGGTAGCGTGCGGCAACGGTGGCCACAAAATCGGCATAATCCTGGTAGTTATCTGGCGGGCCGGTTGAGGCATTATTTTCACGCAGGCCATTCTGGAAGCGCTCACTATCGTTGACTCTGGCTCTGGCCCATACAGGTGGCCGATCAATCCGCACAATTGGTTGCAGTTCCAGCCGCTTCATTTCGGCAAACAGGAAATCGTACTTCTCCCAGGCACTACGCACACTGCCAGGGTTGCGCCGATCCATATAATCGTTCTTTGCATGGATCTCAACATCCTCCCATGGCATCTGCATACGAATATAATGAGCGCCCATCGTGCTGGCCAGTTCCAGGGTTCTTGTGACATTCGCGGGATCCGGTTCAAACTGAATATTATAGGCATTGACGCCAAGCTGATCGACATCGGCATAGGGAATGGGGCCTTGCAATGGCATACGATAGGTGATACCACGATTAGCGGCGTTATCGAACCAGGCGAACGCCGCTAATCCGGCCAGGAGTGTGGGGAGCAATAGCGATAGGAGGTGTTTTTGCATATTATGGCAATACTAGGAACATACCATTGCATCTGTGGAGTGCGCAAGCCATGCTGCCGCCGCGCAAGCCATGCTTGCGCGCTCCAAACGCACGATACTACCGATGTTAATAATCAAATCAGGATGACATGCAGGGTTCGTATTATTCGCCCCACAGCGAATGAATGAAGCGGATCTTCTCGATCATCTGGAATTGGCCGCCACCCTCGTGGTGATTATAGCGATACACACGAATATCCTTCGGCCCACGCAGGTTATTATAGGCAGCATATACGGTTGAGGGTGGGCATATTTCGTCCATCAACCCGACCGAGAACAGCGCATGGCATTCAATTCGGGCCGCCAGATTGATTCCATCGAAATAGGAAAGCGTCTGAAATACCTGATCCACTTTATCGCGATGAACGAGGCAATAGCGTGAAATCTCTTCGTATGGATTTGAGGCTGTTATCTCGGTGGCACGCTTGTAGCCACACAAAAACGGCACATCTGGCATAACGGCCTGAATCTGTGGATCGAGTGCTGCAGCAGCAATCGAGATCCCGCCACCCTGGCTACCACCCGTAACGCCAATCCTGGCTCCATCAATGGCTGGGTGGTTACGGGCTGTTTCAATCGCCCGCACCGCATCGGTGAACACCCGCCGATAATAATAGGTTTTGGGATTAAGTACACCACGGGTCATAAATCCTGGGAACTGTGGATTACTGCCCTCTGGTTCAATATCGGCAGTATCGCCCTTGGACCATGTGCTACCCTGGCCGCGGGTATCCATCACCAGATGGGCATAGCCAGCACTAGCCCAGGTTAGCCAATCGGTGGGGAAGCTACGCCCACCACCATAGCCAAGAAACTCAACGATACACGGAATTGCGCCGCTGCGCTGGCGTGGCAGGTTCAACCAGGCTTTGATCGGCTGACCAGCATAGCCATTGTAGGTGACATCATAGCTCTCCAAGTTGCGGAGGCCATAATCGACTGGTGCGAAGATCGGATCGAGCGGGAAACTCCGTGCCTCTGTCAGAGTTTGCTGCCAAAAGGCATCGAAATCCGCCGGTTCATCGCGCTCGGGTTGGTAGCGTTGCAGTTGGTCGAATGGTAAATCAAACAGTGCCATGCACATCCCCCTTTCCGAAATGAGCAACAGACCCATAAAAAAACCCGCGTTGAGCGCGGGAAATCCCCGGATCATCAGCAGCGGGTAGCCAGAATCTCCTGTACAATAGCATCAAATAGGATGATCGTCAATCAGTGTATCAGGGATGCGTCTGGAGGGACCTCTATGGTTCGGAGATCGATCTATAGTGCGGAAACTGAGGGCGTACGTGTATCAGTTCGGCCAATGTATCTGGCGGAACAATCACATCCCGAGCGCCAGCATTATGTGTTCGCCTATTTTGTGCGGATTGAGAATACCAGCCATCGTAAGATCCAGCTGCTTTCACGTCAATGGCTGATCCACGATTCTGCCGATGAGGATCGTGAGGTGATCGGTGAAGGGGTTGTTGGCGAACAGCCAGTGTTTGTTGCTGGGCATGTGCATGAGTACCATAGTTTTTGCATCCTCAAATCGCGCAGTGGCTCGATGGAGGGTTCCTATCGGTTTATTCGCATGGACGACTCATTGTTTGATGTTGCCATCCCGCACTTCTTTCTGGAAGCGCCACTGCCATAATCGGCAGATGTTGGGATATATAATCTGCGAAATCTGCGTTAACCTGCGGATAAAGTACTGCTTTGCGGTAGCTGTGGATCGGTTCTTGGTTTTCGGTTTTCGGTTCTCTCAAACTCGATTCTCTTAAAGAGTATTTAACAAAAACTCCCTATAACCCTTAATCTAGCTCGGCTACTCTACGATCATACCAGAGGGAATAATCATGCGATGCCGCTGCTGGCAGTAGGAAATGTGTATTGTTGTGTTGGGTGCCTACCGGTGCCAGCATTACAAATGCATTGCTCTGCAAGCTACGTAAAGCGATTATGTTCTGGAATGTTCGTCTCTGATAAGGAGTATGCAGCACATGTTTCGCAAACTGACCTCACGCTCAATCGTAGCGGCGATCTCGGGCCTGCTCGCGTTGTTGTTGCTGGTTTCACCAGTCAACGCACAGTCCTGGGAGCCACGCAAAGTGACCGCAAACCTGAAGGGTTCTGGCGCAACCTTCCCCAACCCACTATACCAGACATGGATCGCCGTCTACAAGAACGTTAATCCTGGCGTCGTCATCAGCTATCAATCAGTTGGTAGCGGCCAAGGGCAGACCGATTTCGTTCGTTACCTGACCGATTTCGGTGGTACTGACTCAGTTGTTTCAGATGCCCGAATCAAGGCTGAAGCTCCTGACACACTGCATGTGCCAACGGTGTTGGGTGCGGTTGTGCCAACCTACAACCTTGGCGGAGTGACGGCCCAACTGCGCTTCTCGCCAGAAACACTATCAGCTATCTACCTCGGCAAGATCACCAACTGGAATGATAGCGCACTTGCTGCCGATAACCCTGGCGTAACACTACCAAAGCGCAAGATTACGGTTGTCTATCGCTCGGATGGCTCAGGTACGACATCAATCTGGACAGATTACCTGGCGAAGGTCAGCACTGATTGGAAGACCAATATTGGCTCAGGCACGACTGTTCGCTGGCCAGTTGGTATTGGCGCTCCAGGCAATGCCGGTGTGACAAGCTCGGTGCTGCGAACCGATGGCGCGATCGGCTATGTTGAGCTGGTCTATGCACTTGCCAACAAACTGCCGGTTCCACTCGTCAAGAATCCTGCTGGCAACTTTGTTGCGCCAACACTCGAGAATGTTTCAGCCGCCGCAGCTGGTGTCGAACTTCCAGTTGACCTGCGCGTCTCGATCACCAATGCCAAGGGTGCCAAGAGCTACCCAATTTCGGCCTTCACCTACATCCTGGTGCATCAGCAGACCTATACGGATTTGGGGAAGGCTCAGGCACTGACCGACTTCATCTATTGGGGTTTGACTGAGGGCCAGGGTGGAGCATTACGGCTCGGCTATTCGCCACTGCCAGACGCAGTTCGCAAGAAGTCGATTGAGCAACTCCGCAAGATCGTCGTCAATGGCGAGAAGGCTTTCGACGGCCCAGTGAAGTAAAATACACTATTGGTGAGCCGGGGGTTGGGTGCTGTCAAGCCCCGGCTCTCGGCTCGCGGTTTCGGACAGGGAGTATCGTATGGCACCGGCACAGACAACTCGTGAGGGGCTGTGGGAGCGGTTCGAACGCCGAACGCAGCACGGCGATGCAATCTTTTGGGGGATTACGCTCTTTTTTGCCCTTATCGTAATCGGCCTGGTGGTAGCTATTGGCGTTGTTATTTTTAACGACTCGGCTCTGGCCCGCGAGAAGTTCGGCTGGGGTTTTTTGCTCGGAACTGACTGGAGTCCGATCGATACAGATATTGCTCCAGCATCATTTGGAGCCTGGCCTGCTATTCGTGGTACGCTATTTTCGGCAGGGATTGCGGTTGTGTTGGCAGCTCCGATTGCAGTCGGAATTGGTATCTTCCTTGCGGAACTCTGCCCGGTTCAGTTGCGGACCCCGCTCTCCTTTATGGTAGAACTGCTGGCAGCCATCCCCAGTGTTATTTTCGGTGTGTGGGGCGTGATTGTCTTTGTGCCTTTTTTTACGACCTATATTGCCACACCGATCTCGGATACACTTGGCGAGAGCATTCCCTGGTTGGCTGGTCCGGTTGCGACAGGCCGTGGTATCATCGTTGCAGGTTGTGTGTTGGCGATCATGATATTGCCAACAATTGCGGCAATTACGCGCGATGTATTAAGCCTAGTGCCAAATACACAGCGTGAAGTGCTCCTGGCTATGGGTGCAACCCGCTGGGAAGTCATCTGGCAGGCAGTGATACCATATTCTCGCGCTGGCATTATCGGTGGCATTATGCTTGGCTTGGGCCGTGCGCTTGGTGAGACGATAGCCGCTACAATGCTGATTGGCAATAGCACCCGGATTGAGGATTCACTATTTGCTCCTGGCGTCACCGCAGCTTCCCTGATTGCCAATGAGTTGACAAATGTGAATGGCCCATTGCATCAGAGTGCGCTTGTTTCGATTGCACTCGTTCTGTTTGCCATTACATTCGCACTGAACCTGATTGCGCGATTGTTGATCTGGTATGTGAACCGCGGCGCAGCGCAAGGAGGCCGTTCATGAGTATCCTTTCGAGCGCTCCTGCCAACTATGGCCAGCGCAAAATTGTGGACTATATCATGCGTGGCCTGACGATTGTGGCCACACTGATTGCAATTGTTCCGCTGGTGTTAATTATTGGTTATGTGACGGTCATTGGTGGCGGTGCCATGAGCATCGATTTCTTTACCAAAACCTATGAGCCACCCGCCATGAGTGATGGTGGATTCTCGCTCCCAAGCAATGCTGTGACACTACCAACTCCTGATCCAGCAGTACCTGTTGACCCAAATGCCACGCCTGATCCATTTGCCGGGATCGATCTTGGTGGTGCAACAGGTGTTACTCCGGTTGATGGAACCCAGAAGGGCGAAGCTCTATCTGCCAAGGCTCAGGGCGGCGTTCTACATGCGATCATCGGTACGTTATTGATAACTGGTGCGGCACTGTTGTTCTCGCTGCCAATCGGTATTTTGGCGGCTGTCTTTCTGGCGGAATATCCCTCGAACACGATTGCGACGGTTGTGCGCTTCTGCACCGATCTGTTGAGTGGCGCGCCATCGAT
>Ga0163144_10024148_pt1 | contig 11937 bp, 8 predicted proteins | sample OliLak19BULKMAT1_FD_123175 | JGI IMG/M metagenome (GOLD analysis project Ga0163144, IMG submission 123175) | Freshwater microbial mat bacterial communities from Lake Vanda, McMurdo Dry Valleys, Antarctica - Oligotrophic Lake LV.19.BULKMAT1 | ecosystem: Environmental > Aquatic > Freshwater > Lake...
CAATGGATACAACCGGCCAAAAAACGCCAGTCCCTTTGCCTTTCGCTGATTGGCAAGCCATGCCGCCGACGGTCGCCGCCCGCGAAGTGCATGAACGGGTCGCGGCGTTACCGGATGCCTTGCGCGCCGCAGCGTTGGCGTGGCTGAGGCCGGAAAATGAATTAGCCCTTACCCTGGCGCCGTATGATGGAGGGCCCGACTCCCGGCGGGCCACGAACGGCCACGATACTTTCGTTCCACTCCACGGCGTCCCCTATTTGTTGAAAGATCTGTTCGATGTCGCCGGCGTACCGACTCGCGCCGGCTCGACCTTCGTTGAACAAGTCAGGCCCACGTCTGGCGACAGCGCCATCGTAGTACGCTTACGCGCTCTCGGTGCCGCGCTCGCCGGTAAAACCCAGCTGGTCGAATTCGCTTCGGGCCTGACGGGCGAGAACCCGCATTATGGCGATTGTCCGCATCCGCATTTTTCCAACCGTCTCAGCGGAGGCTCAAGCAGTGGCTCAGCGGCGCTCGTCGCGGCGGGGGTGGTGCCGCTCGCCATCGGCACCGATACCGGCGGATCCGTCCGCGTGCCGGCGGCGTGGTGCGGGCTGTACGGTTTTCGCCTGACGCCGGGCAATGAATTTATTCGCGACGCTTTCCCGCTCGCGCCGACCATGGACACCGCCGGGTGGTTCACCGCGAACGCAACGGATATGCTCACGACATGGCAGGTGCTATCTTGTAGGGCTGCCGCTTGCGGCAGCCAGGCTGGCGCAAGCACCGGCGCTACATCAAACAAACTAAGCCAGACACCACGGGGCTGCTATCTGCCAGGTCGTTCACTCCTGCCCTCGATTGATCCCGAAGTTGACGCCGCTTGTGAGCAAGCCGCCGCGCAGTTCGCGCCTCACGCCGATGCCGCAACGGAAAGCTCTCTGCTCTCCTCCTGGCAAAACGCGATCGATGCCTACCTCACCATCGGCATGAGCGAGGCGTACGCCGTCCATCGTGACTGGCTCGCGCCGTACCGCGAACACTACGATCCGGTCGTCTGGCAACGCTTCACCGATGCGGGACATTATCCGCCGGAGAAAATCGCCGCCGCCCGCGCGACGCTTCAGCAGATTCGCCAAACATTCGCGCAATTTTTCTCCCACTACGATTTTTTCATTCTGCCCAGTGTGCCCACCGCCGCGCCGACGAAGGTCGAGTGCACGGCGGAATTGCGCCGAGGAATTCTCGCGCTGACCGCTCCGGCCAGTCTCGGCGGATTGCCCTGTCTCAGCGTGCCCGTGCCATTGACTGCGGGTTTGAGTGCGGGGCTACAAATTATTTTGCCGGTCGCCGACAGCCCGGTGGTGCCATGGATTTTGGCCGGAACACGACACGCTTAACGTCCTCCGTGAGTAAGTAGGTTGCGAGCTTGCCTCGCAACGTAGCGCGACGAGCGCGCTACCTACCCCACTCGCGGCCCTACCTCAGCCCAAGCAACTGCGCGGCGTTGGTCCCGAGTATAGCAGTCTCCGCCCCTGCGGCCTTGGCCTCAATGATCATTCGCGCGAGACCGGTCCCTCGTTCGATCTTCGGATATAGCCGGAGTGGAGTGTCCGACCCGAATAAAATTCTCTCCGCTCCCACGGCATCCATCGCCCGCTGCCACACTTCCGGTCCGTACAGCAATGGGGCGGCGGCGGTATCGTAGTAAATATTCTTCAAGGCACGGTTTGCGGAATCGAAAGCCAGACCTCCCCCCCAATGCGCTAAAATTAATTCTGTGGTCGGAAACATCCGCGCCAACTCGATGAAATCCTCGAGCGGTGTCTCGACACGACCAGGATACGCTTTCGACTGCGGATCGGTGACGTGAAGATTGACGGGCAACTTCAACTTGCCGGCGAGGGCCATGATCTTGCACCAAGTCGGGTCGCTCAGTGCGAAATCCTGGGCATGTGGCGAGAGTTCCCCCAATCCGATCAGGCCTGCATCGTGCGCCCGCCGGACTTCATCCAGCGCCGCCTCGCCGGCCGCTGGATGCACCGTGGCGAAAGCCGCGAACTGTTTTGGATACTCGCGCACGCACTGGGCGTAAAATTTATTTTGCGCCGCACAAGTCGCATGGTTCTCCCAATACCAGCCGAGCAGCACAGACTTTTCAATTCCGGCGGCACTCATGTCACGGAGCAGCTCATCGACCGAGGGAAAATCCTGCACCGGGCTGCCGTCTTTTCTTTTTCGGGTACACAAGGTCGCCCAATGGGTTTCGCCTTTGGCCGCTGCCCATGCCGCCGGATCGCGGTTCACCTCGGGCGGATAAAGATGCACATGGGCGTCGATGATCGGCACGCCCGAATCGTTCAGGTCCCCGCCAACCGTGCAAGCCCGGAACTTCAAACCGGGAGGCCTTGCTCTTAGCCGGAGCGATGCAGTCGAGAGTCCAGAGTCGAGAGCTGAGAGCCCGATCCTCAGAGCTGGTTTGCGTAAGGTTGTGACGTAAAACTGTATTCACGGTATGGCCTGGCTCTAGTCTCTCGACTCTCAGCTCTGGACTGCATCGTTCCGGCTAAGCGAGGTTTCACTGAGCAACCGCCTTCCGCCGCAACAGTCCTTGTTTCGGCGCAAACGCGAGCGCGGCCAGAAACAGCCCCGCTTGCACGAGGACGATGCACGCGCCCGTCGAGGCGTTGATGAAAAAACTGACGTATACGCCGCTCAGGCTGGAAAACACCGCCGCGCCGGTGGCGATCCAAAGCATCTGACCGAAGCGATCCGTGAGCAAATACGCGATGCAACCCGGCGTGACCAGCATCGCGATCACCAGGATGATGCCCACGGCCTTGAGCGAAACCACGATCGTCATCGCGAGCAGCGAGAGCAGCAGATAATAAAGCAGTTTGACCGGCAGGCCGATGGTGCGCGCTTGCGCCGGATCAAAGCAAAACAGCAGCAGGTCGCGCCGCAGCGCGAGGATGATGACGAGCGTGAGTCCAGCCACGATCAGCGTGTTGCGCAAATCCCCGGGCTCCAGTCCGAGAATGTTGCCGAAGAGAATATGATCGAGGTGCAGATCGCTCTTGATCTTGGTGAAGAGCACCAGCCCGAAGGCGAACATGCCGGTGAAAACCACGCCCATGACCGTGTCTTCTTTCACCCGGCTGTTAGCCTTGATGTACCCGGTCGCGACCGCGCAAAACAGGCCGGAGGCGAAGGCTCCGAGTGCGAGCGGCAGCTTGAGGGCGTAGGCGATCACGATGCCGGGCAACACGGCGTGCGAGATGGCGTCGCCCATCAGCGACCAGCCTTTGAGCACGAGAAAACACGAGAGCACGGCGCACACCGCCCCGATGCTCACACCCACGATCATGGCATCGACCATGAATCCGTAGCGAAAAGGTTCGAGCAGCGCGTTCATGCGATACTCCCGACCGCCGCCCGGCGACGCGTCCGCGCGGCCCGCAAGCCGTGCTTCGGCGCAAAAATCAGTGCGAAGACGAAGAGCGCGCTTTGCAGAGTAACGATGCAACCGCCGGTGGAACCGTCGAAAAAATAACTCGCATACGCGCCCGCCAGCGACGTGCCCACGCCGAGCGCTGAAGCGATTCCGATCATTTTTCCAAAACGATCCGTGAGTAAATACGCCGTGGCTCCGGGCGTCACGAGCATGGCGACGACGAGGCACGCCCCCACGGTTTGCAAGGCCGCGACCGCCGTGGCGGAGAGCAGCGTCAGCAGCGTGAAGTGCAGCGCCGTGACGTTGAGCCCGATGGCGCGGGCTTGGTTGGCATCAAAGCAGAACAGCAGCAAATCGCGCCACTTGAGTCCGAGGACGACCAGCGTGACCACCGAGATGATGGCCACCTGCACGATGTCGGGGTCGGAGATCCCAAGAATGTTGCCGAACACGATGGTGCGCAAATTGACACTGCTCGGATTAAGCGAAATCAACAACAGCCCGAGCGCGAAGAACGCCGTGAACACCACGCCGATGACCGCGTCCTCGCGCAGCCGTGTTTTGGTTTTCACGAAGCCCATCCCGATGGCCGCCAGCAAACCCGTGCCAAACGCGCCTGCGGCAAAAGGCCAGCCGAGACTGGAGGCGACGGCGACGCCGGGCACGACGGAATGCGAGAGCGCGCCGCCCATCAGCGACCAGCCTTTCAGCGTGATGAAGCAGGAGAGAAACGCGCACACGCCGCCGATCAGGCCGCTGACGAAAATCGCCTTCAGCATGTAATCGTAGTGCAACGGCGTAAGGAGTACGTCGATCATTTGTCGTCCTCCGGTTCAGTGCGTTGCTTGAGCACTTTTTCATGACCCTCGCGCCGGCTGTATTCCAAATGGCCGTCCTTGCCGAAGACCAGCGGACGTTCGTCATCGGTGAGCAACGTGACGGCGTGACCGTCGTGCTTCTGCACGGTGGATTCGTCGAAACGGAAATGCCGGAGTACGCCGCCGAAAGCCATGGCCAAGTTAGCCTCGGTGAAAACTTCTTCGGTCGGGCCGGCGGCCAGCACCGTTTTATTAACGAGGACCACCTGGTCGCAAAATTCCGGCACACTGCCGAGATTGTGGGTCGAGACGAGCATGAGGTGCCCGGCGGTGCGCAGTTCGCGCAACAGCTCGATGATCGTGCTCTCCGTCTTCACATCCACTCCGGTGAACGGCTCGTCGAGCAGGATGACGCGGCTGCGCTGGGCCAGCGCCCGCGCGAGGAAAACGCGTTTCTTTTGTCCGCCCGATAATTCGCCGATCTGGCGTTCGCGGAATTCCAGCATGCCGACGCGCGCGAGACTTTCCTCCGCGATGCGCCGGTCTTCCGCCCGCGGGATGCGCAGGAAATTCATGTAGCCGTAACGGCCCATCATGACCACATCCCACACGCTCACGGGAAAACTCCAGTCCACTTCCTCCGCCTGCGGCACGTAAGCGACCAGATTGTCCTTCAACGCTTCGCGCACCGGACGTCCGCCAATGAGCACCGCCCCTTTCACGGGCCGCACGAAATCCATGATCGCCTTGAACAACGTGGATTTGCCGCTGCCATTCACTCCCACCAACCCGCAAATCGCGCCGCCCACCAGCCGGAAAGAAGCGTCGTGCAGCGCGACCAGCCCGTTGGAGTAGCTGACGGTTACGTCGCTGACATTTAATTCGATGGGCGCGAGGGGTTGATTCATGGGCTGGAAAATCCTTTCACGATCGTCCGCGCGTTGTATTCCATCAACCGCAGATAGGTGGGCGCCGGACCGTCAGGCCCGGTCAAGGAATCCACATAAAGGACCCCGCCGTAGCGCGCGCCGGTTTCTTTTGCCACCTGCCGGGCGGGTTTGTCGCTCACCGTGCTCTCGCTGAAAATAACGGGTATCCGGTTTGCCCTCACGCCGTCGATCACTTTGCGCACCTGCTGCGGCGTGCCTTGTTGGTCGGCGTTCACCGCCCAGAGAAAAAGTTCCTTCAGCTCATAGTTGCGGGCGAGATAAGGAAACGCGCCCTCGCTGGTCACCAGCCAGCGCCGGTCGGCGGGAATTTTCGCCAGTTCAACCCGCACCGACTCTTCAATCAGCGTGAACTTCGCCGTGTACGCCGCCGCATTCGCGTTGTAGATCGCGGCGTTCGCCGAATCGAGCTTCACGAGTGCCCGTCGGATATTCTCCACGTAAATGACCGCGTTGCGCGGCGACATCCAGGAATGCGGATTGGGTTTGCCGGTGTAAGGGCCTTCCTCGATGCCGAGGGGCTCGATGCCCTCGGTCAACACCGCGCGCGGCACATTTTTGAGATTACCGAAGAATTTTTCGAACCAGCGCTCGAGGTTCAGACCGTTCCACAGCACGAGGTCGGCTTTCTGCGCCTTCACGATGTCCTGCGGCGTCGGCTCGTAGCCGTGAATCTCCGCGCCGGGCTTGGTGATGGATTCCACGATGGCCGCGTCGCCCGCGACGTTCTGCGCCATGTCCTGAATGATGGTGAAGGTCGTGACGATGCGTTTCTTGGGTTGAGCAGCATCTGCGGGGACCGCGAGTCCGCCGAGGAGCAACACGAGAGCGAAGGCGCATAAAATCCTGCCGGAAGTGAGCGAGTTCATGTTTTTAAAATAGATTAGAAGCGCCGGGAAAGACCGACGAAGGGCTGGTAGTCAGGTGCGGATTTGGTGACGCCAAAATTGCAGCCGAAGTCGAGCTGGGTGTTATCCGACACGGCATACGTAAACCCGAAGTCGAGCTGACCCTGCCATTTGAAACCGGATGCATTGCCGGTTACAGCCACGAACTCAACGTAGCCGCCAAGCTTCCCGATCAGGCTGTGAGAAAATGTGATGGAGTTGAGCCACTCGGTGTCATGGCCACCCGTGCCATCGCTGACGAAGTCAACCTCGGTCATCACGGCCGAGGCCCATCCTCCCGGCAGCTCATAGCCGAGAATGAAAATCACGCCGCCCTCGGTCTCGCCGTTGCGGATGTTTGAGGCGGACAGCGGCCACTTGACGAAGGGCATCATGGCGAAAGCAGTCTGGCCACCGTCGTTGCCCCAAAAATTAATTTTAAGCCGGGTAGTGATATCACCAAAACCGGAAACCTTGGCGGTGGTGCCAGCCATGCGATCCTCCACCTTCACGCTGACGTACGGATCAATCATGAGCTGCAGATCCACGCGGTTGGTCAGGCCGAGCTTGAGATTAAACGGAACCAGGCCGAGGACCTTGGTTCGTCCATCGCCCCCGCCGGATTTGTCGCGGTCGTAGGTGTAGTTCACGAAATCCAGCTCAAGCTGGTAATGTCCGGCATCCACGGTGTAAGCGCTCTCCGTCTGGTCGGGCCGATCGGTGCTCAGTTCGCGCAGTTGGTCGACCGGGGTCGGACGGGCGAAGGTGTAACCGCTCTTATCCGCCGCCGAGGCGAGGACCGGTAGCAAACAGAGAGCCGTGCGTAGAAGCCAATACATTATGTAGCCATGGCTACATCAGGAACTCATCTTGTCAATTTCTGTTTTCCTGCCTTGGTTCCAAGCCGTGAAAAAGCCTGCCCGCCCCGCCAAACCGGTCGTCCGCCCTTCTGCCCTCCAGGCAGAAAGCCTGAAACAGACGCGACGCGAGCATGCTTCAGAGACCGCTGAGGACTATGTCGAGGCGATCGCCGATCTGTCCTCCTCTCAAGGCGAGGCGCGGGTGGTCGATCTCGCCCGTCGCCTGGGCGTGACGCATGTGACCGTCAATCGCACCCTCGCCCGTTTGCATCGTGATGGGTATGTCACTGTTCAGCCTTACCGCGCCATCTTTCTGACTGATTCCGGCCGTAAACTGGCTGAACAATGCCGCATCCGTCATGGCATCGTGGTCGCCTTTCTTCGGTCACTCGGCGTGCCGGAAAAAACGGCCGAGATCGATGCCGAAGGCATCGAGCACCACGTCAGCCCGGCCACGCTCGCAGCCTTCGCGCGGTTTTTGGCAAAATAAGGAGCGCGAGCGGTTAGGCTGTGGACTCAACGTTCTGCTGGAGGCGGAGAACTGCCGCGACGATAGTTATGAGAGCCAGCGCGAGCAGGTTATTTTTTAGGGGCTATCGGGTTTCAAAAGGGAGAATGTGCCGGGGAATCAGGCGTCGGCTTCAGTTGTTTCACTGTCGCGATGGGCCATACGATAAAGCGCCGGCAGCACCACGAGCGTGAGCAACGTGGAGCTGACGATGCCACCAATGACAACGGTGGCGAGGGGACGCTGCACCTCGGCTCCGGCCCCAGTGGCTAGCGCCATCGGCACGAAACCGAGACTAGCGACGAGCGCCGTCGTCAGCACCGGGCGCAGCCGCGCCGCCGATCCTTCGATCACGGCGGCGGAGACAGCCATCCCGTCTTCCACGAGTCGCTTGATGAAGGAGATCATCACGAGGCCGTTGAGCACCGCCACGCCCGAGAGCGCGATGAAACCCACCGCTGCGGAGATGGAAAACGGAATGCCGCGCAACCAGAGAGCCAGCACCCCGCCGGTGAGCGCCAGCGGCACTCCGGTGAATACGAGCAGCGCGTCCTTGACCGATCCCACACTCATGTAGAGGAGCAGGAAAATCAGGCCGAGCGTCACCGGAACGACGAGTTGCAGGCGCTTGGTGGCCGAGATGAGTTGCTCGAACTGGCCGCCGTAATCGATCCACGTCCCGGCGGGCAGCGTCACCGCCGCCGCCACTTTGGCCTGGGCTTCCTCGACGAAGGAGCCGAGATCGCGCCCGCGCACGTTGGCCGTCACGACGATCCGGCGCTTGCCGTTTTCACGGCTGATTTGATTTGGGCCCGGCGCGACGATGAGTTTCGCGACTTCGCGCAGGGGCAGGAAACCGCCGGCGGGCAACGGCACCGGGATTTCTTCCATGGCGCGCAGATCACTGCGCAATTTTTCCGGCAGGCGTACGAGCAGGTCGAACCGGCGGTCGCCTTCAAAAATCTGCCCGGCCACCTTGCCGCCGAGTGCGATTGAAACGACCTCCTGCACGTCGGCGACATTCAGCCCGTGGAGGCGCAACGCGGCGCGGTCGATCTCGATGCTCAACACGGGCAGACCGGTGACTTGCTCTACGGCTACATCAGCCGCGCCCGCGATGCCGTTGAGCTGCGCTTCGACTTCCCTGCCCTTTTCCAGGAGCAGCTCGAGATCATCGCCGTAAAGTTTAACTGCGACATCGCTGCGCACGCCGGAGATGAGTTCGTTAAAACGCATCTGGATCGGCTGGATGAATTCATAACGGTTGCCCGGAATGCGGTTGACCACGGTTTCCATCTCCGCGACGAGCGCCGCCTTGGTCTTGCGCGGGTCGGGCCAGACCTCGCGCGATTTCATGATGATGAATGTATCGGCCACGCTCGGCGGCATGGGATCAGTAGCGACCTCGGCCGTGCCCAATTTCGAAAAGATGGTCTCGACCTCGGGAAACTTGCGCAATTCCGCTTCCAGCATGCTTTGCATTTCGAGCGCCTGCGTCAGGCTCGTGCCCGGGATACGCAGCGCGTGCAGCGCGATATCGCCTTCGTCGAGACTCGGGATGAACTCGCGCCCGAGCCGGGTGAACAGCAGCGCGGAGAGCACCACGAGAATCACCGCCGCCGTGGCCACCGCCCAACGCAGGTTGAGCACCCATCGCAGCGTCGGCAGATACGCCGCCTTCACGCCACGCACGAGGAAGTTTTCCTTTTCGGAAATCTTGCCGCGCAACAGCAGCGCCACCGCCGCCGGCACAAACGTGATCGACAGCAGCATCGCACCCAGCAGGGCGGTGATCACGGTGAACGCCATCGGCGTGAACATCTTCCCTTCGACGCCGCTCAAGGTGAGAATCGGCAGGTAAACGATCATGATGATCAGTTCGCCGAAGAGCGTCGGCTGGCGGACCTCTTTGGTCGCTTCAAAGACAAGGTTCAGGCGTTCCGCGCGGGTGAGCAGGCGGCCGAGCCGGTGCTGTTCCATGCCCAGACGGCGGATACAGTTCTCCACGATGATGACCGCGCCGTCCACGATGAGGCCGAAGTCGAGGGCCCCGAGGCTCATCAAGTTGCCGCTCACCTTCGAACCGACCATGCCGGTGATCGTGAACAGCATGGAGAGCGGAATCACGAGGGCGGCGATCAGCGCCGCCCGGAAATTTCCCAGCAGCGCGAACAACACCGCGATGACCAGCAGCGCGCCCTCGACCAGATTCGCCTTCACGGTGGCGATGGTTTTTTCCACGAGGTGGGTGCGGTCATACACCGTCTTCGCCACCACGCCTTCGGGCAGCGTGCGGTTAACGATTTTCAGTTTCTCGGCGACGCGCTGCGACACGGTGCGGCTGTTTTCGCCGATGAGCATGAAGACCGTGCCGAGCACGATCTCCTGACCGTTCTCCATGGCCGCACCCGTGCGGAGCTCCTGGCCGAGCAGCACCTCGGCCACGTCGCCGATGTCGATCGGGACACTGTCGCGATGGGCCACCACGATTTCGCGGATGTCATCGAGCGTCGCAATCTGCCCGGGCGCGCGGATGAGATACTGCTCGCCGTTGCGCTCGATGTAGCCCGCGCCGACGTTCGCATTGTTGCGCGTCAGGGCATCAAGCACGTCGCGCAGGCTGAGCTGGAACTGCACCAGCCGCACCGGATCGGGGGTCACGTGAAACTGCTTCACATAACCGCCGATGGTGTTCACCTCGGTCACGCCCGGCACCTGCCGCAGTTGCGGTCGGACGATCCAGTCCTGCACAGTGCGCAGCTCGGTCGGCGAATGGGTGGCCCCCGGCTTGTTCTCGACGGTGAACATGAAAATTTCGCCGAGGCCGGTGGCGAGCGGTCCCATCGACGGCTCGAGGCCGTCGGGGAGTTGAGCTTTCACCTGCTGGATGCGCTCGGCCACAAGCTGCCGGGCGAAGTAGATGTCCGTGCCATCTTCGAAAACCACCGTCACCTGCGAGAGTCCATAGCGGGACAACGAGCGCGTGTAGCTGAGTTTCGGCAGGCCGACCATGATCGTCTCGATGGGAAACGTGAGTCGCTGCTCGGCTTCGAGCGGGGAATAGCCGGGGGCCTCCGTGTTGATCTGCACCTGGACGTTGGTGATATCCGGGACCGCGTCGATGGGCAGGCGTTGGTAGTTGTAGAAACCCAGGGCCGCGAGCCCGGCTGCGGCCAGCATCACGAACCAGCGCTGCCGGATGGAAAATTTGAGAATGAGTTCGAGCATGATATTTATTCTCCGGCTCAATGATCGTGGGAAGCACCGGATTTCATGGCGTCGGCTTTGACGAGAAAGCTGTTGGCGGCGACGTAACGTTCACCGGCATCCAGCCCGCCGAGGACTTCGATGAAAGCGCCGTCCGTGCGGCCCAGCTCCAGCATGCGGACTTCGTAGGTGGTGCCGACCTGCGCGAAGACGACGGTGAATTCGCGGAAGCTCTGCAGCCCGGCGGTCTTGACCGCGAGGGGCGCTTCGTGCGGCGGCAGTTGCACCGTGGCGAGCACACGCAGGCCCGGGCTCCAGCGACCATCACGGTTGTCGAGCGGTACACGGATCACGCGGGTCTGGCTCCCGCCCGTCGTCATGGGAAGAAACGGGGTGAGCGTGACCTCGGCGGAAATGGCTTCGTCGGAACTGCGCACCGTCGCGGGCAGACCGGCGGAAATTTTGCGCGCATCGGCGGGAAACACGTTCAGTTCCACCCAGACCGATGTCAGGTCGGTGATCACCAACAGCGGCGCTTCACCCGTGACCGAGCCGACCGTGGCCGCGCGCTCGGTGACAATCCCGGCCTGCGGGGCCTTGATCTCGTAGCTTTGCAGGCTCTCGTTGCTTTCCACCACCGCAAGACTGTCGCCCACGGCGACGGACTCTCCGAGTTGTTTGTGCATGGCTTTCACGATGCCGGGGAAACGAGCACCCACGCGGGAGACGCGGTTCGCATCGGCGGCGATGACGCCGTGCAGCGTGAGCGTCTCCTTGATCGTGGCCGGACCGGCCTGCGCAATGATGATCCCGGCGGCTTTCGCGTATTCTGGCGCGATCGTCGCGCGGCCTTCGTAGGACTCGTAGGTCCACTCCGACTTTTTTCCGCTGTGTTCGGCACGCACGACGACATCGAAGGAGTGCGGCTCCTTCACGATACCGTCGCCGATCAAGTAGTCTTCCCGCGGCTGGAAAGTGAAGGCGTTCTTCTTATCCAACCGGTGGAGTTCGATCGTGGCTTTAAAATTGGCCGGTGAAAGCGGCTGGCCCAGCCGGTAGCCAAAAAGCCGAAACTCGGGCGGCACGCCGTCCTCGAAAATCGTGACTTCGACTTCGAAGCCGTCCCCGCGAAGAAGTTTTCCGCCGTGCGGTCCGGCTTCGGGCGTGGTTTTGGCAGAAGCATCTGCTCCGGCTGGGGTGTGGCCGCCAGCTGGTACAGGCCCATGATCAGATCCGTGCCCGTGTCCGTGCTCGTGCCCGTGTCCGTGTCCGTGTCC
>Ga0163144_10024151_pt1 | contig 11936 bp, 12 predicted proteins | sample OliLak19BULKMAT1_FD_123175 | JGI IMG/M metagenome (GOLD analysis project Ga0163144, IMG submission 123175) | Freshwater microbial mat bacterial communities from Lake Vanda, McMurdo Dry Valleys, Antarctica - Oligotrophic Lake LV.19.BULKMAT1 | ecosystem: Environmental > Aquatic > Freshwater >...
CGTGCCGTTCTTCGTGCCCGGCGGTGTCGACAGCGGAAGCCATGGCGGCGTTGAGCGCCTGCTGGCCAGCCGCTACAACCGGCTCGGCGAATTCTCCGACGCGCTACCCGGCGATGCGTCCGCCACCGGCACCCGCCATGTGCTGCAGGTGCACCGCCACTTCGGCGAATTCAGGGTGCCGACGCTGCGCGGCCTGCTCTCCACCGCGCCCTACATGCACGACGGCAGCCTGACCACGCTGGAAGCGGTGGTGCAGCACTACTCGGCGCTGAACGAGGAACGGCTGCACGCCGACGGCGAACGCATCCTGCGTCGGCTCGACCTCAGCGCGGGCGAGGCCGCCGATCTGGCCGCTTTCCTGCGCAGCCCGAGCGCAGGGCCTGTGCCGTCGACGATGGCTCAGTGACGAGACTCAGTGACGAGACTCAGTGACGAAGTTCAGTGACGTGGAGCCAACGGCTGCGCCGGCGGCTCGGCTTCGTCGAGTTCGTCGGCCGATGGTGGCGCGGCCACCCGGTAGTCTTCGTTCGCCCAGGCGCCCAGGTCTGCGTTGCGGCAGCGGCCGCAGCAGAACGGCCGCCAGGGATTGCTGTCGCTGTACAGCGCCGGGCCCTTGCAGGCCGGGCAGATGACGGTGCGGTCCTTCATGCGCAGAGCGTCAGCTCGAAGGCGACATCGGCCTGCGCCGGGCGCAGGCGGCCTTCCGCGTCGGGGCGCATGAAACGCACCGAGGCCATCAGACGGTGGCCGTTGATCTCGGGCACCAGGCCTTCGGCGCCGTCGAAGCGCACGCGCATCAGGTGGTAGGCCTTGCCTTGCGGCAGGCTCTGCTGGTATTGGCCGCCGAGGGCCACCATGCGCTGCGGCGCACCGCTGTCGCGCAGCAGGCCGATCAGCACCTGCAGCGCCTCGGCCAGCGGCATCAGGCTGCTTGCCCAGGTTTCTAGCTCGGCGCGGCGCCGCGCTGGTGTCTGCTGCTGCCAGGCGTAGTAGGCCGGCAGGTCGAATTCGCAAGTGCCGCCCGGGATGCTGATGCGGCTGCGGATGCTCATCAGGAACTCATTGCTGGCCAGCGCGTGGCCCGCCTTGCCCTGCAACTGATTGAGCCCGTTGAAGGCATGTTCGATGCGGCTGATGACCATTTCGAGCGCGGCCTCGGCGATGTGCGGGTTGCCGCGGTAGCCCGCGAGCTGGTTGCGGTGGCGCTCCAGCTCTTTCAGCAGGTCGGACTTGAGGTCGGCGCGCGAGGCGACGTCGACGATCTCGAAAATGGTGGCGAGCGCGAAGTGGTGGTCCACCGCGGCGTCACGGGCGACCAGCACGCCGAGGCGGTCGAACAGATGTTCGAGCCGCAGCATGGTGCGGATGCTTTCGTTGAAGGGGTACTCGTAAAGGACCAAGGCGCGCTCGCAGTTGCTATGGCTGCGGATTGTTCCACAGGCCCCAGAGCGAACGCACTTCCTCGCCCAGCGCTTCCTCCGACAGGCCGTCGTTGAAGATCACGGCGTCGGCGATGGCGCGGCGCTCGCTGCGGCTGGCCTGCAGCGCCATGACACGCTGCACGGCATCGGCCGTCCAGCCCGAGCGTGCCATCACGCGTTCGACCTGAGTGGCCTCGCGGCAGTCGACTACCAGCACGCGGTCGACCCGCTCGCGCCAGTGTGATGACTCGGTGAGCAGCGGCACGTCGAAGACGACCGGCCGCATGCCGGCCAGCGCCGCCTGGCGCTGCGTTTCCTCGCCGATCATCGGGTGCAGGATGGCTTCCAGCCGGCTTTTGGCTGCGGGGTCGGCAAAGGCGCGCTCGCGCATGCGCTCGCGGTCGAGCGAGCCGTCGGCCGCCACCATGCCGGCGCCGAACTCGGCGGCCAGCGCGGGCATGGCGGCACCGCCAGGCAGCGTGAGCGCACGCGCGATGGCGTCGGTGTCGACGAGAAAGGCGCCGCAATCGACCAGCAGGCGTGCCACCGTGCTCTTGCCGCTGCCGATGCCGCCCGTGAGTCCGATCCTCAAACCCGCCGTCATCTCGGGTTTCCGCGCCGGGCGCACCCCGCAGGAGCCGAGACGCGTGAATCGCACGCCATCAGGCAAGCTCCGTGGACCCGGCTCTGCCGGGCCACCGCCGTTGCCCCCCTCGGGAGGGAGCGCCGCAGGCGCTTCGGGGGGGAGCTCATCTACCTCCAGCCCATCAGCCCCAGCACCGTTGGCAGCCCGACCAGCAGAACGGCCACGCCGCCACCGGCGAGGAAAGGACCGAAAGGCACGAAGCGGCCTTCACGCAGCGTGCCGCCGATCTTCATCACGATGCCGACCATGGCGCCCAGCACCGAGGCGAAGAGAACGATCGGCAGGACCGCCTGCACACCGAGCCAGGCACCGAGGGCGGCCAGCAGCTTGAAGTCGCCGTAGCCCATGCCTTCCTTGCCGGTGACGAGCTTGAACAGCCAGTAGACGGACCAGAGCGAAAGGTAACCGGCAGCGGCGCCCGCCACCGCATTGCTCAGCGGGTTGCCGGGCAGCCAGCCGAAGGCGGCTGCCACGAGGCCAGCCCACAGCAGCGGCAGGGTCAGCGAGTCGGGCAGCACGGTGGTGTCCCAGTCGATCATCGCCAGCGCCACCAGAACGGCAAGCGCGCCGCACCAGAGCAGCGCCACCGGCTGCGGGCCGAGCCGCCACGCGGCCGCCGCGAACAGCAGGCCGGTCATCAGTTCGACAACCGGGTAACGCACCGAAATGCCGGTGCCGCAGGCCGAGCAGCGGCCCTTCAGGAACAGCCAGCTGACGACGGGGATGTTCTCGAACCAGCGGATGCGGTGGCCGCAGGCCGGACAGCGGGACGCCGGCTTTGCGATGCCCAGCGGTTTCAGCGAGCGCAGCGCCTTTTCGAGAGCGCTGCCGGCCTGCGTGAGGCCGGCAGGCGCCTCCGCATGGAAGACGCGGCGGAAGGAGTCGCGGTCGCCCATCTGCGAGGCGATGTCGGTCCACCATTCACGTTCCAGCATCAGCGGCAGGCGGTGGATCACGACGTTGAGGAAGCTGCCGATCATCAGCCCCAGCAGGCCGAGCGCCCACGGCGACAGCAGCAGCGGCAAGGCTGCCTGAAACTCACCCGCCACCTAGACCACCGCGCCAAGCTTGAAGATCGGCAGGTACATCGATACCACGATACCGCCGATCAGCACGCCCAGGATGACGATGATGAAAGGCTCCATCAGGCTCGACAGGCCCTTGACCATCTCGTCGACCTCGTCCTCGTAGAACTCGGCGCACTTGGACAGCATGTGGTCGAGCGAGCCCGACTCCTCGCCGATGGCCGCCATCTGCAACACCATGGTCGGGAAGACACCCGTGGCCGTCATCGAGGTGGTCAGCGCCGAACCCGTGGAGACGTCCTTCTGGATCTGCTGGGTGGCGAGCGCGTAGACCGCGTTGCCCGAGGCGCCGCCCACCGAGTCGAGCGCCTCGACCAGCGGCACGCCGGCGGCGAACATGGTGGCCAGGGTGCGCGTCCAGCGCGCGATCACCGACTTGTTGATCAGTTCACCGAAGACCGGGATCTTCAACAGCAGCCGGTCCATGGCCATCTGCATCTTCTCGGAACGCTTCCACGATTCGAGGAAAAAGTAGATGCCGCCGAAGATCAACCCGAAGATCGCCCACCACCACGTGACGAAGAACTCCGACAGCGCGATGACGAACAGCGTGGGCGCGGGCAGGTCGGCGCCGAAGGACTTGAACACTTCCTTGAAGGCCGGAATGACGAAGATCATGATCACCGTCAGCACCACGAAGGCGACCACCATCACCGCCACCGGGTACATCAGGGCCGACTTGATCTTGCTCTTGATGGCCATCGTCTTCTCCTGGTAGATGGCCAGCCGGTCGAGCAGGGCCTCCAGGATGCCGCCGGCCTCTCCGGCCTCCACCAGGTTGCAGTACAGCGCGTCGAAGTGCAGCGGGTGCTTGCGGAACGCAGAACTCAGGTTGGTGCCGGTTTCCACGTCACCACGGATGTCGTTGAGCAGCTTGGTCATGCGCGGGTTGGTGCTGCCGCGCGCCACGATGTCGAAGGACTGAAGCAGAGGCACGCCTGCCTTCATCATCGTGGCGAGTTGCCGCGTGAAGATGGCGATGTCTTTCTGTTTGATCGAGCGGCCGCCGCTGCTGCGCCGCTTGCGTATCTTGTTGGCCAGGATGCCCTGGCGGCGCAGTTGCGCGCTCACCACGGCCTCGCCGCCGGCGCGGATCTCGCCGCGCACCGGCTTGCCGTTCTTGTCCTTGCCTTCCCACTCAAAGATGACTTCCTTCGAGCTCTTCGCGGCTGCGGTTGCTGTCGCCATGGTTTGTACCGGCCTGGGCCGTCCCTAACGATGAATGAACTGGAGGCGGCGCGTGACGCGCCTATTCGTTGGTCACCGTGATGACCTCTTCGAGCGTGGTGAGGCCGGCGCGCACCTTGATCAGGCCCGACTGGCGCAGGTCGCGCACGCCTTCGCGTTGCGCCTGCTTGGCGATGTCGAGCGCGGTGCCGTTGGCCAGGATGATGACCTGGATGGCCTCGGTGATCGGCATCACCTGGTAAAGGCCGAGCCGGCCCTTGTAGCCGTTGTTGCAGGCCGAGCAGCCGACGGCACGGTAGGGCTTCCAGTTGCCGTCGAGGTCGGCCTCGGCGAAGCCGGCCTTGAGCATCGCCTCACGCGGGTAGTCGGCCGGCTTCTTGCAGTTTTCACACAGGCGGCGGGCCAACCTCTGCGCGGTGATCAGCAGCACGCTGGACGCGATGTTGAACGGCGCCACGCCCATGTTGAGCAGCCGCGTCAGCGTGCTCGGCGCGTCGTTCGTGTGCAGGGTGCTCATCACCATGTGGCCGGTTTGTGCGGCCTTGATGGCGATGTCGGCGGTGGCCAGATCACGGATTTCGCCGACCATGATGATGTCCGGGTCCTGGCGCAGAAATGACTTCAGGGCGGCGGCGAAGGTCAGCCCGGCGCGGTCATTCACGTTGACCTGGTTGATGCCGGGCAGGTTGATTTCAGCCGGGTCTTCCACGGTGGCGATGTTCACGCCCGGCTGGTTCAGGATGTTCAGGCAGGTGTAGAGCGACACCGTCTTGCCGCTGCCGGTGGGGCCGGTGACGAGGATCATGCCGTAAGGCCGGCCGATGGCCTGCATCAGCCGATCTTTCTCGATCTTCTCGTAGCCCAGCGCCTCGATGCCGAGCTTGGCGCTCGACGGGTCGAGAATCCGGATCACGACCTTCTCGCCGAACAGCGTGGGCAAAGTGCTGACGCGGAAGTCGATCGCCTTGCTGCCGAACTTGAGCTTCATGCGACCGTCTTGCGGAACACGCTTCTCGGCAATGTCCATGCGGCTGATGACCTTGATGCGCGAGGCCAGCTTGTCCTTGATGGCGATCGGCGGCTGGGTGATCTCGCGCAACTCGCCGTCGATGCGAAAGCGCACGCGATAGTGGTATTCGTAGGGCTCGAAGTGCAAGTCCGACGCGCGCATGTTGATGGCGTCGATCAGCATCTTCTGCAGGAAGCGCACGACCGGGGCGTCCTCGACCTCGTTGGCGACCTCGGTCGTTTCCGCGGTGGGTGATTCCTCGTCGGTGACGTCGAAATCGAAGTCCGACGAGGCCAGCGCCTCGAGCGTCTCGTTCGCACTGGCGCCCTGGCTGTCGAGCTGGCGGATCAGCTTGTCGTATTCGACGATCACCCACTCGGGCGTCAGCTGGGTGGCGAACTTGATGCGCTCGGCGGCTTCCTGGTCGGTCGGGTCGGCGGCGCCGATGAACAAGCGGTTGCCACGCTTGCCGAGCACCAGAAGCTGGTATTGGCTGGCAATCTTGTTGTCGACGATATTGCGCGGCAGCTTCTGCAGGTCCACCGCATTCAGGTCGAGCAAGGGCAGGGCGAGCGAATTCGACAAGGTGTGTGCGAGGTCGTCGGCCTTGACAGCGCCAGCGGCTATCACGGCTGATACGAAACTCGTCTTGCGTTCCTTGGCGCCGCGCGCCAGTTCTTCCGCGGTCTTCGCACTCAACTTGCCTGCGTGCACCAGCACGCGTGCCACACCAGAGAGTGCCGACGTGGGCGATTCAACCAGTGTTTCAAGAGCCATCGGCGTCAGTGTTTATTGCGCAAGGTGAAGGAGTCTGCTTGATCATCGCTGATCGACCCCCCACTGTAAACCGCAGATAAGCACGCTTTGCGCCCGGTACTCGTTCGTTTACGTGCGGTTGCAGATGCGAATCGGGAACACGGAACGAGGCGGGTGCGATTTGCGCCATCGCAGCCCAGTCGCACCGGCACGTGCATCGGGCTGCGCGGCACATCGGCGCTTTGTCATAGGAACCGCAGATCGGTATCTTCAGGGCGCCGCAGCGCCCTGAAATCCTGGTCGGGGTGAGAGGATTCGAACCTCCGGCCTCTACGTCCCGAACGTAGCGCTCTACCAGGCTAAGCTACACCCCGATGAAAAAGCGCCTTCGCGGCGCCGTTTCGCGTTGAGCAGGGAGGTTGATCGAATCAACTGACCCGGTGCACAGCTCGAGAGCATAATTCTAGCAGAGCCTGCCGGGCCGGACTCTCTGGCAGAAGACGCAAGCTGTCGCGCGCCTGGTCGGCCTCCTGCTGCGCTGCGGCGCGGGTGGCGTCGAGGGCGCCGGTGCGGCGCACGATGGCGATGATTTCCGGCAGCCGCTGCACCTCGCCATGTTCGATGGCGTGGCGGATCAGTTCGCGTTCCGGGGCTGTGGAACGTTCCATCGCCACCAGCAACGGCAGGGTCGGCTTGCCCTCGCGCAGGTCGTTGCCGACGTTCTTGCCCAGGTCGTCACTGTGGCCTTCGTAGTCGAGCAGGTCGTCGACGAGCTGGAATGCGGTGCCCAGCGAGCGGCCGAAATCCGCGCAGGCTTCTTCAAGCTCGAGGCCCGCTCCGCCGAGCACCGCTCCCATCCTGGCGCTGGCCTCGAACAGCTTCGCGGTCTTGAAGCGGATAACTCGCAGGTATTCCTCGACCGCGAGATCAGGGTCGTGCATGTTCATCAGTTGCAGCACTTCGCCTTCGGCGATGACGTTGGTGGCCTCGGCCAGCACTTCGAGCACACGCATGCGGTTCACCGCCACCATCATCTGGAAAGCGCGTGAATAGAGAAAGTCACCGACCAGCACGCTGGCGGCGTTGCCGAACACCGCGTTCGACGTCGCGCGGCCTCGGCGCAGCGACGATTCATCGACCACGTCGTCGTGCAGCAAGGTAGCGGTATGGATGAATTCGACGATGGCGGCGAGCTCGAAGCGCTCCGGTCCCGTGAAGCCCAGCGCCTGCGAAAACAGCAACACCAGGCGCGGGCGGATGCGCTTGCCGCCAGCGTTGACGATATAGCGCGAGATCTGGTCGATGAGCACCACGCGCGAGGACAAGCGCTCGCGGATGATGGCGTCGACCTGCCGCATGGCGGCATCCATCGGATCTGCGACGGTGGTCGGTGGGGCGGAGGTGTCGAGCAAAGCAAGGCCGTGGTGAATGGTTTGATTATAGGAAGCTGATGGCCGACTGCACCGGTCGGCGGCCGGCCGGCCCCGGGAAAGGGCATCGGCAAGCCGAGCTGCCAGCTGAACTGGCCTGCTCCGGCGATGGCATGCTATAGTCAAAGGCTGTTCGCAGCGGACTCGCCTTTTGCGGGTGGTTTGCGGACATCGGCGCAATGCGCGCCTGAGTCCAAGAAAGGTCACACATGTACGCGGTCATAAAAACCGGAGGCAAACAATACAAGGTTGCCGTCGGCGAAAAGATCAAGGTAGAACAGATAGCTGCGGACGTGGGCCAGGAAATCGTGATCGAACAGGTTCTCGCCGTGGGCAGCGGCGCTGATCTGAAGGTCGGGGCTCCCTGGGTCACGGGTGCGAATGTCAAGGCGATCGTTCTGGCCCACGGCCGGCACGACAAGATCCGCATCTTCAAGATGCGTCGCCGCAAGCACTATCAGAAGCACGGCGGTCACCGCCAGAACTACACAGAGCTGCAAATCGGCTCCGTGAACGGCTGAAGGAGCCCTGAGCCATGGCACAGAAAAAAGGCGGCGGTTCCACGAGGAACGGCCGCGACTCACAACCGAAGATGCTTGGCGTCAAGGTGTTCGGCGGTCAGGCCATCCTGGCTGGTGGAATCATCGTGCGCCAACGTGGCACCAGGTTCCACCCCGGAACCAACGTCGGCATCGGCCGGGATCACACGCTGTTCGCGCTGGTCGACGGCAGCGTCTCATTTGCCATCAAGGGCGAAAAGAGTCGCCAGACAGTCTTCGTCACGCCGGCCTGACTGGCCTGCGCCAGAGCCCCGAAGCCCCGGCCCGCCGGGGCTTTGTCGTTCTGGCATATACAAGGGCTCGTGAGGAAGTGACTTGGACATTCGGCCGCTGGATCGGGATGTGCTGCGAGGCGTGAAGTGCGCCAGGTGGCGAGCCACACAAGCAATTCGCAACGCCGCAGCACGCCCAGGTCCAGCGAGACAAATGTTCGGGTTGGTTTGGAACGAGCCCTAAGATGCGAGCACCATGAAATTCGTCGACGAAGCCACCATCGATGTTGCCGCGGGCAATGGCGGTGCCGGCTGCATGAGCTTCCGGCGCGAGAAGTTCATCCCATTCGGCGGCCCCAACGGTGGCGACGGCGGGCGCGGCGGCAGCGTCTGGGCGCAGGCTGACCGCAACATCAACACGCTGATCGATTACCGCTACGCGCGCCATCACGAGGCGAAGAACGGCGAGGCCGGCCGCGGCTCCGACCAGTACGGCGCCGCCGGCCCCGAGATCGTGCTGCGCATGCCGGTCGGCACGATCATCTCCGACTTCGAGACCGGCGAGGTGCTCTTCGAACTGCTGAGCCACCACGAGAAGGTCCTGATCGTGCGCGGCGGCGACGGCGGCTTCGGCAACCTGCATTTCAAGACCAGCACCAACCGCTCGCCCCGGCAGAAAACGCCGGGCTGGCCCGGCGAGGCCAAAAAGCTCAAGCTCGAACTTCGCGTGCTGGCCGATGTCGGGCTGCTCGGCATGCCCAACGCCGGCAAGAGCACGCTGATCACCGCGATCTCGAACGCAAGGCCGAAGATTGCCGATTACCCGTTCACCACGTTGCACCCGAACCTGGGTGTGGTGCGGGTCGGGCCCGAGCGCAGTTTTGTCGTGGCTGACCTGCCCGGGCTGATCGAAGGCGCCTCCGAGGGCGCCGGCCTCGGCCACCGCTTCCTGCGCCACCTGCAGCGCACCCGGCTCCTGCTGCACATCGTCGACATGGCGCCTTTCGATGAAGCGGTGGATCCCGTCAAGCAGGCGCGTGCCATCGTGGCCGAACTGAAGAAATACGACCCCAAGCTGCATGCCAAACCACGCTGGCTGGTGCTCAACAAGCTCGACATGGTGCCGGTCGAGGAGCGCGACGCGCTCGTCGCAGAATTCGTGCGCCGCCTGCGCTGGAAGGGGCCGGTGTTCAAAATATCGGCGCTCGCGCGCGAGGGTCTCGCGCCGCTGATCGAAGCCATCTGGACGCATGTGGCGCTGGAGCAGCAGAATGATCCGCTGCCCGACCCGCGTTTCGATGGCGCGGAACCGGCAGACACCGGCACTGCAGACACCGGCGCCGCGGCCACCGGCGGTTGAGGTGACCGACGAGTCCCCGCAAGCCGGGCATGCAGACGCCACCGGCGGCCTGCTGGGAGGCGCCCGCCGCATCGTCGTCAAGGTCGGCTCCAGCCTGGTGACCAACGAAGGCCGCGGTGTCGACGCCGAGGCCATCGGCAATTGGGCGCGCCAGCTTGCAGCGCTCGCGTTGCAGGGCCGTGAGGTCGTGATGGTCTCTAGCGGCGCCATCGCCGAGGGCATGAAACGCCTGGGCTGGGCGACGCGCCCCAGACACCTGCCCGAGCTGCAGGCCGCTGCTGCCGTCGGCCAGATGGGACTGGTTCACATGTACGAGAGCAAGCTGCGCGAACACGGCATGGCCAGCGCGCAGGTGCTGCTCACGCACGCCGACCTGGCCGACCGCGAGCGCTACCTGAACGCACGCTCGACGCTGCTGACCTTGCTGTCGCTGAAGGTGATCCCGGTCATCAACGAAAACGACACCGTCGTCAACGACGAGATCAAGTTCGGTGACAACGACACCCTGGGCGCGCTGGTGGCCAACCTCGTGGAAGCCGATGCGCTGGTCATCCTGACCGACCAGCGCGGCCTGTATTCGGCCGACCCGCGCAAGGACCCGGCGGCGCGCTTCATCGATGTCGCGACCGCCGGTGACCCGGCGCTGGAACTGATGGCCGGTGGCGCCGGTTCGAGCATCGGCCGCGGCGGCATGATCACCAAGGTGCTGGCCGCCAAACGCGCCGCCGGCAGCGGCGCCAGCACCGTCATCGCCTGGGGCCGCGAGCCCGACGTGCTGCTGCGGCTGGCTGCCGGCGAGGCCATCGGCAGCGCTCTGGTGGCCGGCACGCCCAAGCTGGCGGCGCGCAAGCAGTGGATGGTCGATCACCTTCAACTGCGTGGCGCGGTGGTGGTCGACGATGGCGCGGCGGTCCGCTTGCGCGACGACGGCAAGAGTCTGCTGCCGATCGGCATGGTGGAAGTGCAGGGCGACTTCATGCGGGGCGACGTGATCGCGGTGCGCACGCTGGCCGGTGCCGACGTGGCGCGTGGCCTGGCCAACTATTCGTCGGCCGAAGCGCGGCTGATCGCCCGCAAGGCGTCGGCACAGATCGAGCTTCAGCTTGGTTATGTCAACGAGCCGGAGATGATCCACCGGACCAACCTGGTCCTGGTGTAGCGCGGCCTATTCGGCGGCAGGCTGGTCGCTGGACTGCGGTTCGGCGGCATGGGGTTCGCCAAGCGCGTGCGGCTCGTCTTCATGCCGGTGCCCGCGCATGCCGGACCGCAAGTAGCGGCTGTGGTGGTTCAGGCGCGGCAGGAATCGCGCCAGTTCGGTGAGCGCCATCTCGTAGACGCCGCGCTTGAACTCGATCACCACGTCGAGCGGAACCCAGTAGTCGTTCCAGCGCCAGGCGTCGAACTCCGGGTGGTCGGTGGCACGCAGGTTCATGTCGCTGTCTCGCCCGGTCAGGCGCAGGAGAAACCAGATCTGCTTCTGCCCGCGGTAGTGGCCGCGCGCGTCCTTGCGAATGAAGTGCTCAGGAACCTCATAGCGCAGCCAGTCCCGGGTGCGCGCCAGGATCTCCACATGTTCGGGGTGCAGCCCCACTTCTTCGTGCAGTTCGCGCAGCATTGCCTGCTCTGGCGTCTCACCGTGCTTGATGCCGCCTTGCGGAAACTGCCAGGAGTGGGTGCGCAGCCGCTTGCCCCAGAACACCTCGTTACGCGCGTTGAGCAGCACGATGCCGACGTTGGGCCTGAAGCCTTCCCTGTCGAGCATAATCCGACCTCAATTTTGTGACTTAATTTCATTATTGCACCGGGGCGGTGCGGCGTGCGAATCTCGCTTTCCCGCATGGGGACTCCAAGTTCTCCGCATGGGGACTCCAAGTTCTCCGCATGGGGACTCCAGGTTCCCCGCATCGGGATCCAGCTGACCCGCATGGGTCTTGCCGGTGCGGCGCTGGCCGACCCCGCCCCGGCGCGGCACCGGACCCAGCCCATGAAAGCCAGCCAGACCTTCATCTCCACGCTCAAGGAAGCGCCCGCCGACGCCGAGGTCGCGAGCCACCGCTTGATGCTGCGCGCCGGCTTCATCAAGCGCCTCAGCGCGGGCATCTACAGCTATATGCCGATGGGCCTGCGGGTCATCCGCAAGGTGGAAAAAATCATCCGCCAGGAGATGGACCGCGCCGGCGCGGTGGAACTGCTGATGCCCGTGGTGCAGCCGGCCGAGCTGTGGCAGGAGACCGGCCGCTTCCAGCAGTACGGACCCGAACTGCTGCGC
>Ga0163144_10024152_pt1 | contig 11936 bp, 12 predicted proteins | sample OliLak19BULKMAT1_FD_123175 | JGI IMG/M metagenome (GOLD analysis project Ga0163144, IMG submission 123175) | Freshwater microbial mat bacterial communities from Lake Vanda, McMurdo Dry Valleys, Antarctica - Oligotrophic Lake LV.19.BULKMAT1 | ecosystem: Environmental > Aquatic > Freshwater >...
AAAAAAGACCCTTGAAAAAATCAAGAGTCTTTTAATGTCGGGACGACAAGATTCGAACTTGCGACCACCAGACCCCCAGCCTGGTACGCTACCGGACTGCGCTACGTCCCGAACTTAAAAACATCAACCCATCACTGGATTTATGCGGGGAGCAAAAGTAAGATTTAAATGCATTTGATACAAAATCAATCAACAAAAACTATCTTAGCGCCGCAATAACTTGAACCCGTTACATGACCATTCTCATCAGGCAGGCACACATTATTGATCCAGCTTCTCCTTTTCATGCTACCAATCAGGACGTTTTAATTGAAAACGGATTGATCCTAAAGATTGGTCAATTGCAGGATGTTTCAGCCGATCATATCATTCAACAAAATAACCTGCATCTTTCTCCGGGATGGGTGGATCTTTTTTCTCATTTCTGCGATCCGGGTCTTGAATTTAAAGAAACCCTGGAAACAGGAATAGCAGCAGCAGCGGCAGGTGGTTTTACCGAAGTAATGGTATTACCCAATACACAACCCGTGATGGCAGGTAAGTCGCAGGTTGAATATGTGGTTCAAAAATCAAAACATGCAGTCGTTACAATTCATCCGCTGGGTGCAATAACCAAACAAACCGACGGAAAGGAACTGGCTGAAATGTATGACATGCATGATGCAGGTGCCATTGCATTTACAGATGGGATTCATCCTGTGCAATCGGCCGGACTTTTATTAAAGGCATTGCAATATGTAAAATCAATCAACGGAACAATTATACAGATACCGGATGATAACAGCATTGGCACGTATGGTTTAATGAACGAAGGGATTGTGAGTACAAGATTAGGTTTACCCGGCAAACCAATTTTAGCAGAAGAGATACAGGTGGCGAGAGATATTAAATTAACCAGGTATGCAGAATCAAAACTGCACTTTACCGGTGTTACATCGCCAAAGAGTTTAGAATATATCAATCGTGCCAAGGAAACAGGAACTGCCATCAGCTGTTCTGTTACACCTGCACATTTATATTTCAGTGATGATGATCTGCAGAGTTATGATACCAATCTCAAATTATATCCTCCGCTGAGAACAAGCACAGAAAGAGAAGCGTTAAAAAAAGCCGTACTTAATGGTTCTGTTGATTGTATTGCTTCGCATCACCAGCCACATGAATACGACAGTAAGATTTGTGAATTTGAATATGCCAAACCAGGTATGATTGGTCTTGAAACCAGTTATGGAGTCATGGGCTCTGTGTTTGGAGATCAACTGCCAACTGAAAAATGGGTTGAGCTCGTTAGTATCAACCCAAGGAAAATTTTAGGAATGCAAATTCCAACTATTAAAGAAGGTGCTGTTGCCAATGTAACAATCTTTGATCCGCAGGCGACATATATATTTACAGCAGATGCTATCCGCTCCAAATCGAAGAACTCTGCCTTTATTGGTAAAGAGTTGAGAGGAAAAGTAATTGGCATTATTAATAACAATCAGTTGAAACTTAACTAAAACCTTGTTTATGGAAAAGAAAGTCACTTCGCATTTAATAAAAGGAATCATTATTGGTTTGATCCTGATCGTTTTCAGTTTAGCTGTCTATTTTCTAGAATTATATTCACAGCAATGGATCCAGTATATTGGGTTTGTTATTCTTTGCGCAGGCATTATTTTGAGTGTACATATTTATGGAAAGGAACATGATTATGACAAATCATTTGGCAGCCTGTTTTCGCATGGGTTTAAAATTGCTGCACTGGTAGCAGTGCTAATGATTGGTTATACTGTTTTATCAAGTTACCTGTTTCCTGAATTAAAAGATAAAATGATGGAAGTGGCCCGTGAACAGGCACTTAAAAACGCAAATGGAAATGAAGAAGCGATGGAAAAAGGGATGGAAATGATGTCGAAGTATTTCACCTTGTTTATTGTAATTGGTATTATCTTCTGGTATTTACTTATTGGTGTTATTTCTTCTTTAATTGGAGCAGCGATCACAAAGAAGAATCCGAATACAGGAATGCCACAAACTATGTAAATTGATTCATGAATCTAAGTATTGTTATACCACTGAAAGATGAAGCTGAATCATTGCCCGAACTTTGTTCATGGATTGAACGGGTGGTGAATGAGCAGCAACTTTCGTATGAAATTATTTTAATTGATGATGGAAGCATGGATGATTCCTGGCAGGTAATTCAGCAACTCCGCTGCTCCAATTCCAATATTAAAGGCATACGCTTTCAACGGAACTATGGAAAATCGGCAGCACTGAATGAAGGCTTTAAAGCTGCACAAGGCGATGTAGTGATGACCATGGATGCTGATTTGCAGGATAGCCCCGATGAGATTCCCGATCTGTATAAAATGATCATCACAGACGGGAATGATTTGGTGAGTGGCTGGAAGAAAAAACGTTTTGATAAGACACTTACAAAAAATATCCCTTCTAAATTTTTTAATGCCGCTACCAGAAGAATGAGCGGTATCAAGCTCCACGATTTTAACTGCGGCCTCAAAGCCTACAGTAATAAAGTAGTTAAGAGTATTGAAGTATATGGCGAGATGCACCGCTATATTCCCGTACTGGCTAAGTGGGCTGGCTTTCGTAAGATTGGTGAAAAAGTAGTGGAACATCGCAAGCGTAAATACGGCATCACCAAGTTTGGGTGGGATCGGTTTGTGAATGGATTTTTAGATCTTGCCACCATAACATTTGTTGGCAAGTTTGGAAAAAGACCCATGCACTTTTTTGGTTTGTGGGGCACATTATTTTTCCTGGTGGGTTTTGGCATCAGCGGATACTTGGTGATCTCAAAAATTATTGACAGCAGTTTTTCCATTACCAATCGTCCAACTTTTTTTATTGCATTAGTGGCCATGATCATTGGATCACAATTGTTTTTGGCAGGTTTTATTGGTGAATTAATTTCGAGAAGTTCTTCTGAAAGGAATTATTATTTGATTGAAGAAAAAGCAGGGCTATGAAAATCGTCATCTTAGGCCCGGCGCATCCTTTACGTGGAGGCATTGCTGTGTTTAATGAGCGATTGGCAAAGCAATTTCAAAACGAAGGTCATGAAGTAACTATTTATTCATTTAGCCTGCAGTATCCTGATTTTTTATTTCCCGGCACAACTCAATATTCATCCGAACCTGCACCCAATGATCTTAAGATCAAAACAATGATCAACTCCATTCATCCGCTCAACTGGATTACTGTTGGCAATGAAATCAAAAACCTGAAACCTGATTTATTGGTGGTTCGTTACTGGTTACCCTTGATGGGCCCTGCATTAGGAACAATACTTCGCCGAATCAAAAAAAATAAACATACAAAGATCGTTTGCATTGCAGACAATGTGATCCCACATGAAAAACGCATCGGCGATCAAGCATTTACCAACTACTTCATCAAACCTGTTGATGCATTTATCACCATGAGCGAAAAAGTGATGACCGATCTGCGATCGTTCACAAAAACGAAACCTGCTCAACTGGAGCCACATCCTTTGTATGATGTGTTTGGTGACGCAGTAACAAAAGATGAAGCAAGAACGCATCTTAACATCAATCAAAATGATTTCATCTTTTTATTCTTCGGCTTTATTAGAAAGTATAAGGGCTTGGATCTTCTTCTGGAAGCAATTGCCAAACTCAAGAACACTCAACTACAAACTATCAACTACAAACTTCTTATTGCAGGTGAATTTTATGAAGACAGAAAAATATATGATGAGTTGATTGAACAACTCGGCATCAAAGATGATCTCATCTTGAAAACAGAGTTTATAGCTGATAGTGAAGTGAAATATTATTTCTGTGCTGCCGATGCCGTAGTTCAACCTTACCGGCATGCAACACAAAGTGGTGTTACTCCCCTCGCCTATCATTTTGAAATACCGATGATTGTTACCAGTGTAGGTGGATTACCTGCTTTTGTACCACATGGAAAAGTGGGACTCGTATGCGAGCCAAACGCTTCTTCTATTGCTGATGCCATGCAGCAAATGTTGCAAACAGGCGCAGCACAATTTTTACCACAACTCCGTGAAGAGAAAAACAAATATAGCTGGAGCAAAATGACGGAAGCTATTCTGAAACTGGCGTTCAATTAAAAATTACATTTGCAGCATGAGTGAGCAAATCAAACAGATCATCAGCGAATCCATTGCAGTAAAACAGCAATTGCTAAATGATGAAACAGTGATTACAAGATTAGATGCGGTTACCAATATGATGGTTGCTGCCTTTAAAAATGGAAAGAAGGTCTTGTTTTGCGGCAATGGCGGCAGTGCTGCTGATGCTCAACATCTGGCAGCAGAATTCAGTGGTCGGTTTTATCTCGACCGTGAAGCCCTACCTGCAGAAGCATTGCATGTAAACACATCTTATCTTACTGCTATTGCTAACGATTACAGTTTTGAAGTGGCTTATGCAAGATTGATCAAAGGAATTGCTCATGCAGGTGATGTATTGGTTGGTTTATCAACATCAGGCAACTCTCCCAATATTGTTGAAGCATTTAAAGCAGCGAAAGAAAAAGGAATGATCACGGTTGGCTTCACCGGTGCAACCGGTGGTAAACTGAAAGACTTGAGTGATCATCTTTTCAATGTACCATCAACAATTACACCACGCATACAGGAAAGCCATATCATGCTCGGGCACATTATTTGTCAACTGGTAGAAGAACGATATTTTGCTGTAAAAGGCTGATCTATGATTCATACAACACTCCCAACAAATCATCCCGCCAATACTGCTTACTTTATGCCTTTAACACATAAGGAATTACCATTGATTAATAAAGAATGGACACTATTTCTCGATCGTGATGGAGTAATTAACAAAGATGTGGTTGCTGATTATATTAAAAACTGGAATGAATTTCAGTTCCTGCCCGGAACCCAGGAAGCAATTGCACAATTCGCAATTTTATTCGAACGGATTTTTGTGGTTACCAACCAGGCTGGTGTTGGCAAGGGTTTAATGAAGCTGGAAGATCTGGAAGAGATTCACAACAACATGTTGCAAGAAATCAATGCAAACAATGGCCGCATTGATCAGATTTATTTCTGTACGGCAACAGATACTAACGACATCAACCGGAAACCTAACCCGGGCATGGCCTTGCAGGCGAAGAAGGATTTTCCTGAGATTGATCTTACCAAATGCATCATGGTTGGCAATATGCCCAATGACATGAGGTTTGGTCGTAAGATCGGAGCCTTTAACGTATATCTCCCTACCCGTCCGGAAGAGAATCCCGATCCTTCTACGGTTGATGCACAGTATAAAGATTTGTTAGCATTTGCCCTGGACATCAGCTCCAAGGCTGAAATACAATAATTTTGCGATGAATCAGTTAATACCTGTGATGAAAAACTTGTTGACCCTTTTCTGTTTATTGATTGTTTTTACGGCAGGTGCACAGCAACTCACTACTGTTGAATTAAAGCAATTCAAATTAAAACAGGATTCACTCAAAAAATTTGCATTTGATATTGTAAACGGAAAAGATGCTGCCGTTCGTTTTCGCAGCGACAGTAATTTCACCCGCATCTTAGTGAGAGCATTGATACAGGATAAATCTTTCAGCTTCCCCTTCGATTCATTAAAAACAATTTCAAAATTATATAGTCCCGATAGCAGCTTCCGCATATTTACATGGCAGGTGGTAAAAGATGATGACTATTGCCGCCAGCGTGGCTTTATTCAAATGCGTAAACCCAATGGCACGCAGAAATTTATTCCGCTTCGTGATGCCAGCGAGTTTACAGAAGCTGATGCCGATACAATTGCCAATCATCAATGGTGGATTGGTGCTGTGTATTACCGCATCATAGAAAACCAACATCTCGGAAAAAAATATTATACGCTGCTGGGTTATGATGAAAACAATATTCGTTCTACCAAAAAATTGATTGATGTATTATGGTTTGACGACAAGGGTGTACCAATGTTTGGATTGCCTTCTGCTTTTTCTTTTGCAAAAGATTCTGTTCCCAAACCAGGGATGACCCGTTATTTATTAGAGTATAAAAAAGATGGAAGGGCAAGGGTGCAATATGATGAAGAAATGAATATGATCATCTTTGATCATTTAATTTCTGAAACCAATGAACCAGGTAAAGTATATACACTTATTCCTGATGGCGATTATGAAGGCTTTCAATGGACAAACGGCCAATGGCTTCACATTGATAAAGTATTCGATTTTAAATTGAAAGATGGCGAAGCTCCCATTCCTGAAGCAATTGATTTTAAACAGAAAGCTAAGATTGGGGATGGAGTTGCACCAGCACCAAAAACTGATAAGAAGCCAGTTGCCAAACCGCCAGTAAAAAAGAAACCCGGCGGTTGATCTTTAATTCCCCTTTTTCTTTTTGGTAGATTTTGAATTAGTACGGTTATTGATCTGCCGTAATAAGGAGTCATTTACAGGCGCATTGAGCTGATGATCTACTTTCTTCAACCAGATAGTGATGGAGCGTTTAATGGATGGATCTTTCTTCAATTCTACTTCCACAATAACATAATCAAATTTAAAGTCCCAGTCAATCCATACACTATTCCCCTGTAATTTTCCATTATTTACTTTAAAATTTAATTGATCAGTAGTAAGTGGCATAAAAGTACCGTTACTTAGTTTTGCATCAACATTAATATAATTCCAGGAACCTTTCTTGAGGCTGTCGGTATATAAATTAAAAAACAAGCTGTCAATTTTTTGAGCTTTCAAAAAAAGAGTCGATAGCAGAAATATGAAGAGCAGTATTTGTGTTTTCAAACCGGAGATTTAGTACAAAGATTACAAAACTGTGCCAATGGTTGACAGCTAACTAAATTTTAACATAATTCCTCCTCATGCTGTAATACCGAAGATACATTTCAATTTAGTTTTTATTCAATATGTGTCGGCTCAGACGCTAAAGGTCTGAGTCCGATATGTATCGTCGGACGTTATACCAGAAGAATCCGGCATGATTTATACATCCATTTGGTATAACTTGTAATAGCCTTTCAATTAAAAGAAACATATGAAACTGATCGTTTTTGGCTCCACCGGCCAGGTAGGTGAGCAAATTGTGAAACAAGCATTGTGGCGGGGACATACTGTATTAGCATACGGAAGAAATGTATTTGATCTGCAGATGGAGGATGATAAGCTTGAAAAAGTAAAAGGCGCTTTGTTTGATGAAGGCGAAGTATATCGTGCTCTCAAAAGCTGCGATGCTGTGTTAAGTGCCATTGGCGGCGCTTCTGATGGGGCAGATAAAGCCCGTTCATTAGGCATGAAAAACATCATTAACCAAATGAAGAAAGCAGGTTTAAAACGCATCGTTGCTTTAGGAAACCTGGGTATTTTAAATTTTGACGAACAAACATTGCGGATTGATACCGAAGATTACCCCCAGGAATTTTTGCCGGTGGGTAATGAACACCGCAAAGCTTATGAATATTTACAGGCATCCGGTCTCGAATGGACTTTTGTTTGCAGTCCTGATATCATTAACGAAGGCCCCACTGGAAATTATATAACCAGTAAAGACTATCCTCCTGAGCCCAACAGGTTCAAGATTAATTCAGGCGATCTTGCACAGTTTATGCTGAATGAGCTGGAAAAGAATGAATATCTGCAAAGCAGGGTTGGAATCAGTTCCATCTGACGCCCTCGCCTGCCTTTCGGTAGACAGGTCTGATGGAAAATGTAAGATAGAAGTCAGTTTATGTCTGTATAGTCACTGTATTTATCATCTAATTGAATCCCGTCAGGCGAGGGCGTCAGATGGTGCGTTTCAATTCCCATAAGAAAATACCGGTTGCAATAGCTGCATTTAATGATTCTGCTTGCCCAAAACCCGGGATCGTCAGTTGTTGTGTGAGTAAAGGCAATAAGTCCTTGCTGATGCCTTTGGATTCATTTCCTATCAGCAGTAAACCCGTAGACGGGAATTTGAATGATGGAAGTTTTTCCCCACCTAATACTGCCCCAACAACAGGCAATTGCTGCCCGGCAAGAAAAGATTTCAGATCTCTCTCAACAATCGTAACACGCATAATACTGCCCATGGTTGCCTGCACTACTTTGGGATTGTAGATATCTGCACAATCAGGAGAACAAATGATATTGCTAATGCCAAACCAATCGGCCAGTCGGATAATGGTACCCATATTGCCGGGATCACGGATGCCATCCAAGACTAAGGACCAGCCTTTGCTGATATACTTCAACTCCTGCTCAGGAAAATAACGAATGATGGCCAATGCCTGGTTGGGTGTTTGCAGGAGGGAAATGCGTTGCAGTTCAACTTCTGTAATCACTCTTTTATCTGCAATTTGATCAATGCCTTCATGTGTTTGCATGAATTCTTCGGTGGCGTATAACCGAAAAATCTGCATGGGTGCTTCATGGATAAATTCAGCAATCATTTTGCTTCCTTCAGCAATGAAGAGCCTTTCTTCATCTCTGCTTTTTTTATGGCCTAAACTTTGGATATATTTGACTTCTGTTTTACTGAGCATCGATTTTTTTTATGACATTCACCCGGGTAACCATCATAGTATTCTGTTTTGTAACTGCACAGCAGTTGCTTACGTCCTGCGCTTCAAAACAACTTTCCGGAAGAAAGTATTCTAAAGTAAAGAATTATCCCAAAGAAACTCCTTTTGTGTATTTTAATAAAATTGAGATTATCAATAACAAATTAACAAAGGATGAGCGAAGTATCTTATCTACCCGCTTAAATACGCAATTGGTTGATAGTATGAGGCTTCGTGTAAAGCAATCTTTTGTTATCCTCAAAAGGCTTGAAAGTCCTGCAGCTTTTGATACAGCGTATGCCCGTCAAAGTGCCGCTAATATGGAAATTTTTTTAAAGACAGTTGGTTATTATAACGGCCAGGTAAAAGACACTACTTATTTCGATACGTTATATGCAAGCGATCCGGGGAAAAAGCAAATAAGAGCAGCAACCTTATTTAAAGTAACTACCGGTCCTGTCTTCCGTATGGATTCTATTGTACTTATTCCGAATGATTCAAACAGGAACGAACTCATACCATTACAGGAGCTCACTTATAAAGATTTATCGAAAAGCCTTCTCAAAAAAGGCGAACCATTTACCGAGGAAAAAATATCGGCCGAAATGAGCAGGCTGGTAGAGTTGTATCGAAACAATGGTTATTATAATATGTCGAGGGAATTTTTATATGCTGATGTTGATACCGTTTTCTTAAAGTTGCTGGATCCGGAACTGGGTTTGGATCCTATCAAACAGGTTGAAGTATTCCAGGAAGCACAAAGAAGAAGGGAAAATCCACTGGTGAATGTATATATCCGAATGAAGCCAAGGGTTGATACATCTGCCTATCGAATCTATTTCAATGATACAATAACTGTTTATCCTGAATATAAAGGAGAAAATATTGATTCAGCTGTTTATAAAACCGACAGCAGCAGGTCGCCCATCATTAAATTCAACGAGGGGAAATTTAAACCCTTTTTTATCCGTCAGCATTTGTTCCTAAAAACCGACAGCATTTACAGGGCATTTGACGTTACAAGAACTGCTGACGAGCTGAATAAACTCAACACCTGGAATATTATTAAGATTGTACCTAAACGCTCTAAAAGTGATTCATCCAAAATAAATTATGATATCATGCTCATTCCGGCTCCTAAAAAAAGCTTTACAATTGATTTGGAGTCAGTATTCAATTCTGTAAGTCAAAATGGAATTATTACAACACAAACGGCTGGTAACCTTGTGGGCTTTGGTTTGAACCTGGGGTATCGTAACCGTAATTTTGATAAACAGGGAATACAGGTATTACATACGTTGCGTGGAGGAATTGAATTTGGAGTAGGGCAGATCAACAAAGGAATACAATCAACTGAACTTACCTACAGTAACAGTGTTACCATTCCTAAAATTCCAGTATCTATTTTTAAACCAAAGTGGAGCCGGGAGTGGACCAATAAAAAATCATTCGTTACTACAACCGTTTCTGCAATCAACAGGCTGAGATATTTCAGCCTTACCAATGTTGGAGCAACCTTTGGCTGGCAGTTTCAAACAAAAAGAAATTCTATCTGGAGCATCAGGCCTCTGAATATTGAGTTTGTAAGATTGTATAATGAATCACCGGCTTTTTTAGAGCAGTTAGCTATATCACCTATTCTTCGTAATTCCTTCAATGAGGGTTTTGTTTTGGGAACTTTTAATTTGAGTTTTTCCAAACCCCAGATAATTCTTAGAATTCCTCAAACCGGTTCTACGAGTGATCGTGCTACTCATTCTGCTTCATACAGGATGAATTTTGAAGAGTCAGGCGCTATTTTCGGACGATTAAAAAAAATGATTCCGCTGTTTGATAAAGATTTGTATGAATATATTCGCATTGATGGTGAATATAAATACGAAATTAAATCTTCAAGAAGATGGTGGGTTTTCAGGGGAATGGCCGGCGCAGGATATTTGTATGATTCAGACACTTCGAACATGCCGTTTTTTAAACAATTTTCCGGTGGTGGCCCCAATAGTATGCGTGGATGGCCTTTGAGAAGTATTGGCCCAGGTGCCAGCAGGTTGGAACGACGAATAGGACGTAATCAATTCTTCAGCCGCACAGGCGATTTGATTCTTGAAGCCAATGCTGAATACCGGTATAATATTTTTTCCATCTGGCCCAACACGCTCATCCTGCGTGGTGCCGTTTTTGTTGATGCAGGTAATATCTGGAACTTCCGCAACAAGAGTAATATGGGAAATGATACCGTTGTATTTCAATTCAAAAATTTATACAGGGATATGAGCGTAAGTCTGGGTACTGGATTTCGTCTTGACTTTGTAGGATTGTTCCTGATCCGTTTTGATTTTGGATTACGTGTTAAAAACCCATCCTATCCTTTTGTTGCAACAAACAATGGATGGCGCATACCCAAAACAAGTTTGCAGAATTTATACGGACGCAGAGAGCAGGATCGGAACTGGCGTTATGAAAATTTCAACATCTCTTTAGGCATTGGTTATCCCTTCTGATATGTTTTCCTCCCCACCTGAGGAGGGGATTGAAGGGTGGGTTTGCGGGGTTTGTTGTTTGATCCATTCCAATGTTTGTTCCAGGCTTCTTGCATCATTCAACGTAAACTCGCCAATTCTTGTACGACACAATTGACTGAGGTATGCACCACAGCCCAATTCTTTTCCGAAATCATAAGCCAGGCTCCTGATATACGTACCTGTTCCGCATACAACACGGAAATGAACAACAGGTAAGTCAATTTTTGTGATCTCAAATTCTTTAATAACGATGGGCCTTGGTTCCATTATTACATCTATTCCTTTTCTTGCCATTACATAGGCTGCCTGTCCGTTTTTTTTGATAGCTGAATATGTTGGGGGTACCTGTTGTATATCGCCGATGAATTGTTTGGTTGTTGCATGAAGGAGTTCTTCTGTAACAAATGAATAATCTATAAACTGTTCCGGTTCACTTTCAAGATCATAAGTTGGTGTAACTGCACCCAATGTAAACGTTCCCGTGTATTCTTTTTCACGGGCCTGGTATTCATTAATTTTTTTGGTAAACTTTCCTGTGCAGAGAATGAGTAATCCTGTTGCCAATGGATCAAGTGTACCTGCATGACCCACCTTTTTTATTTTGATCGTATTCCGCACTTTAGCAACAACATCAAAGGATGTCCATTCCAATGGTTTATCAACCAACAGCACCTGCCCTTCTGTAAAAATAGTTTCAATTACCTCTTTCATATTGTGGAGCAAAGGTAACGAGTTCAATTTTGTCTTTTTTCTTATTGGTTGGTATCCTTACCAACCGAAACCAAATGTATTTAATTTTGTGTCATGAATATATTGTATGCACGCATGAGACAAATGGAAACAATAGCGGTTTCTTCTTACCTCCTGCTTCTTTCCTCCT
>Ga0163144_10024156_pt1 | contig 11935 bp, 9 predicted proteins | sample OliLak19BULKMAT1_FD_123175 | JGI IMG/M metagenome (GOLD analysis project Ga0163144, IMG submission 123175) | Freshwater microbial mat bacterial communities from Lake Vanda, McMurdo Dry Valleys, Antarctica - Oligotrophic Lake LV.19.BULKMAT1 | ecosystem: Environmental > Aquatic > Freshwater > Lake...
ATAAGAGAATCTAATAAACGAGGCTACACCTCGAAATTTTTAAAAATATGCAGGTTAGGTTATTTACGATTCCAATTTTGGGCGGTGAGCTACTCACAGCAAAGCTGAATGTCTTTTTAGTACTCCCCCGCCCCAATCCTACCCTTGGGGGGAAGGTTTAGTCTTAATTCATTAAACTGCTTATTATTAATAAGTTAGCTAGGTTGAGGTAAACTAAAAATGCCCAAAATAAGCCTTCAATCTAAATCAAACTTTGCCAAAACTAAAACTTATATTTTGGTAATAATTTCCCTGTTCTGGTCAGAGGTTGTGGCGGTAAGCGTAATCTGCAACAGCAAACTAGTCTTAGCCTCTCGCTAAGACTAAATTTTTGCATCACGAAATCATTCCATAAATCACAAATCTTTGGACTCGAGTTGTTGGTGACGAAACGACTGTAAACTACCTTTCATCCAATTATAAACGCATCAACAGTCATTTTTAAACACCAACAACGGAATGGATTTGTAGTATGAGGGTATATTTTCCGACAAAATTACCAAAATCTAACAGTTATATAATGCCACTGTTATTTGAAACTGTTATCTGTTACTGAAACTACAAGCTTTGAATAGCCTTTCTCAGCATTTCTCCAAACTCAAACATCTCCTCAAAGGTATTATACAAAGGCACAGGAGCAAGGCGAATCACATCTGGCTCTCTCCAATCGCCAATAACTCCATCAGCCTCTAATTTCTCAAAAAGTGTACGTCCTTGTTTTTTAACCAAAAGCGAAAGCTGACAGCCTCTGTTTTCTTGATTACTAGGAGTAATGATTTGAATAGGATAATTTTCTTCTTGGCTAATATCTAAAATCACAGATTCTAAAAAGCCAGTCAATGCTTTACTTTTATGACGCAAAGCTTCTACGCCTCCCACTTCTTCTATCATCTCCAAAGCGGCTCTATGAGCTGCCAAAAGTAGGATAGGAGCATTGCTCATCTGCCATGCATCAATGTTAGGCTCAGGGACAAATCCTTTTTTCATCTTAAAACGAGTGCTTTCTTCATATCCCCACCAGCCCGTAAGGCGAGGTAATTCAGGGTTTTGATTGTGCTTTTGATGCACAAATACTCCAGAAATCCCTCCTGGGCTAGAGTTGAGGTATTTGTAAGAACACCAAGCTGCAAAGTCTATTTGCCAGTCATGGAGCTTAAGGGGAAGATTACCTACAGTATGTGCTAAGTCAAGCCCTACGACTGCACCTACTTCGTGTCCAGCTTTGCTAATTGCCTCTATATCAAAGAATTGACCTGTATAATAATTCACTCCTCCAAGTAGGATTAAAGCCAGTTCATCTCCTACTTCTTTGATTTTGGCTACCATGTCTTCGGTTCGGAGTATCAATTCACCTTCTCGTGGGACAAACTCTACCACATTTTGCTCTGGATCTAAGCCATGAAAACTACTTTGAGATTCAGCCACATATTGGTCAGAGGGGAAAGCACTGGCTTCCATCAATATCTTGGTACGTTTGCCTTGTGGTCTAAAAAAACTAGCCATTAGTAGATGTAAATTGACAGTCAAAGTATTCATAGCTACCACTTCAAGAGGGTTAGCACCTACTAAATTAGCCAAAGGCTGGCGGAGCATTTTATGGTAATCATACCATTGCTCATGGATTCCAAAATGTCCTTCCACACCATTTTCTTGCCATTTGGTCATTTCTAATTCTATGTATTTTCGGGCAGATTTGGGCTGAAGACCAAGTGAATTTCCTGTGAAGTAAATTACTTCTTTTCCATTTTTTTGAGGGATAAAGAAGTCTTCACGGCGAGTTTGTGCAGCAAACTTTTCATCTAAAAGCAAGGCAGTGTCTAATGTATTTTTTAGCTTTATCAACATTTTGTATTTTATCTAAAGTTGTGTTATCCTAAAATGAGGTATTTATTTGTAATTACAAAAATACCCATAAAAAACAAAATGCTCAGAGAGAATACTTTAAAAAGTAAAAAAATGAAGGCTTGAATAAATATTCATAAAAATAAATGTAAGCAAAATACTTGAGTTTATACTTCTAAAGTCATTAATCTTAAATTTTTCAAAAAAATAAGCACTCAATGAGCAAGTAGATTTTGAGTTTGAGATGTTTTGTCTAAATTAGTGCCATGATTAAAAAAATACTACTTCTGTTTCTTTTAGTGCTAGTGATTCTAGGTGCTATCTTGTTATATAATGCTTTCCAAGTAAGCTCTAAACAAATGAGTGTTACGCCTGCTGCTGATATAAAAATACCTGAAAATGCTGTCAAACATCTTTCTGAGGCTATTCAGATAGAAACTATTTCTTATGAGGATGTGCAGGATAGAGATACGGTGGCTTCTCAAGCTATATTAGATTATATCCAAAAGACCTATCCTTTGGTAGATTCACTTTTGAAGAAGGAAGTCATCGCTGAGTATAGTTTGCTTTATACATGGCAAGGAACGGATAAAAATCTTGCTCCTATTATACTTTTGGCACATACAGATGTAGTGCCGATAGAAGGAGTCCCAAGAGAATATTGGAAGAAAAACCCTGAGAAACCTACAGAGCAAAGTTGGAAATATCCTCCTTTTTCGGGTACAATTGCAGAGGATTATATCTGGGGAAGAGGATCACTAGATGATAAAATGAATGTATTTGGAATTTTAGAAGCAGTAGAAATGCTACTAGGTGAGGGCTTTCAAAGTAAAAGGACGATTTATCTTGCATTTGGGCATGATGAAGAAGTAGGAGGAAAGGAAGGTGCAAAGAAAATTGCTGAAAACCTTCAAAAGAAAGGCGTAAAGGCGGAGTTCATTTTAGATGAAGGGCTGTTTATTCTCAAAGGACTAGTGCCAGGGGTAGAAAAACCTGTGGCATACATAGGTGCTGCCGAAAAAGGTTTTGTCAATATAGAATTATCTGTTTTAGGAGAGGGAGGACATTCTTCAAGACCGCCTCTTCAGACTCCAATCGGCATTTTGAGCCAGGCAATAGTGAGCCTAGAATCACATCCATTTACTGCCAATATAGATGGAGCTTCTCAAGCAATGCTTGAATACCTTACGCCCGAGATGCCTTTTCTTAATAGACTGGCATTTAATAATCGTTGGCTTTTTGAGAGTGTTTTAATTTCTCAAATGTCCAAAAAATCAGCTTCTAATGCCATTCTTAGAACCACCATCGCCCCGACAATGCTAGAAGGAAGTCAAAAAGCCAATGTGCTTCCTATCCGAGCAAAAGTAACAGTGAATTTTAGGATAAAGCCAGGTGAAACTTCTCAGACAGTCTTAGCCCATGTCAATGAAGTAGTAGGTGATGAGAGAGTCAAAGCGAATATTCTCAGCCGTGGTTTTGATAATAATAATCCTATTCCTATCTCTGATATTAATTCTACGGGTTTCAAGGTACTGCACCAGACCATCAAAGAAATCTTTCCTGGTGTTTTAGTCAGTCCAGCCTTGATGATAGCAGGAACTGATTCCAAGCATTTTTATGAAATTAGTCAGAATATCTATCGTTTTAGTCCAGTTTATCTGAGAGAAGATGAGTTAGCTAGTTTTCATGGCAAAGATGAAAGAGTTTCTATCCAAAATTTTAAAAAGACCATTCATTTTTATCATCAGTTGATAAGTAATTTCGGTAAATAAGAAGTGGTTTTGTAGATGAATCATACTTAATTAGATAGTCAAAATTAGTTTACACTTTAAAATCACTATAAAAATCTGATTATCAATACTTTAATAAGAAAACTCACTACTCATCATTTATAATTAACATCTTATTGTGTTATAATAATGCGTTAATTCTACTTAAAAAGGCAACCATTTTAAGCTGATTTTGGTCTATAGGGTGTGATGTATAACAAAAACACAAAAACCATGTCAAAATTAAGAACAATTATATTTATACTTTTCTCTCTGTCTTTGATGTTGAGTTTTACGAGTACTCAAAGATATCGTGTCATCAAAAACAATGTATTTAACAGAGGAGAACATATTGAGTATTTAGTGCATTATGGTCCTATCGTAGCAGGTACGGCTACTGTAGATGTGCATCAAAAGCATTATCTGTTAAACGACCGCATTTGCTACAGAGTAGATATCAAAGGTAAAACTGCTGGAGTAGGTGGCGTGGTTACTACGGTCAATGACGAGTGGCGTTCTTATATAGATACTGCTTCTTTTGTGCCACACAGATTTTATCGTGAAATAGAAGAAGGTGATTTTAGAAGAAAAGAATTGACTGATTTTAATCCTATTAGCAATCAAGCTGTAATGAAATATGAGCAGTATAGTGCCAAAGAGAAAGATGAGTCTAAAAGAAAAAAAGACAAAGTAAATATCAGTGTGCCTGATTATGTGCAAGATGTAGTAAGTGGTTATTATTATCTACGCACATTAGATTTTGAGAATTTAAAAGTAGGAGAAATCGTAACAGTGCCAGGCATATTAGAAGATAAATTATATAACCTCAAAGTAAAATTTTTAGGTAAAGATGTAATACGCAGCAAATTTGGAAAAATAAATGCGTATCGTCTAGTGCCAATTATGCCAGAGAATGGCATGTTTAGTGGTGAAAGTTCTATCCGCTTTTGGGTTTCTGATGATAAGAATAGAGTGCCAATACGCATAGAAGCTGATATGTTTATCGGAAAGGTAGTAGTAGAAATCACAAACCACAAAAATCTACGTCATCCCTTGAATTTTACAAAATAAACCTGTTTATCTAATTATTTATAAACCTTTTGCATTAGTATGTAAAAGGTTTTTTTTATTCTTTGCCATTGCCTTTGTCCTTACAGACAACGATATGAGGTTTTTTATCCTATCTTGATTTTCTTACCCAGAAATTTAGGTTTAGTATTTAAGATATACAAATCTAAAAAAACTTTTACTCTTGCCATTTTTTCTCTAAGCTGTACTTTCATTCCAGATGAAAAAGAAATATCCTTTGCATTATAGCCCACAGCTTCCAAGCCTTTTTGGTGGGCGATATAGATAGCTCTTTTGTTATGAAATTCTTGAGAAATAACCGTTATTTTTTCCTGTCCAAATACTTTTTTACTCCTTACCACAGAGTCAAAAGTCCTAAATCCTGCATAATCCAAGACAATAACCGTATCAGGAATTCCTTGCTTGATGAGTGCCTTTTTCATATCCATAGGTTCGTTGTATTCTTTGAGGCTATTATCTCCACTTACCAAGATGTGTTTTATCTTTCCTGCCTCGTAAAGCTCTACTGCAGCTCTAATTCTATTCCTAAAATAGAGATTAGGCTGTCCATTCTGTATTTTTTTGCTTGTGCCTAGTATCAGTCCTACTTCATTAAAAGGAATTTTATCGGTATCATTATAGACATACTTCTCCCCATATTTATTGATTTGCCAATCGCTATATACAATAATGATTATAAGCAATACAAGCATTAAAGGAAGCATATAGACACTATAAAGAATGATTTTTTTTATCAAAACCTTTTTATTTTGATGATATTATAATACAAATTAGTAAAACGCTTAGTGTTTATCAAATATTATGTCAAAAATATTTGATAAACACTAAGAGATTAAGAATACTGAAGCACTAAAATAATAAAAAATAGAACTCAAATAATTGATAATCAACATATTAGACATTATTACGATTTTATTTTTAGAAGGATAAGTGAAGATGCTTGCATGAACATATATCAATATAAAAATATCGTAATAAAGTATTTTCCTCTCTTTTACTCTCCAAAGATAGACTCAATCTCTAAGCCAAGCGCTAGTGCATGAAGCTCCTCTTGTACTTTGCCTATGAGTGGAATTCCGTTTTGAAGTCTATCTTTTTCTGCCATCGTCTCAGGTTCACCAGGGATAAGTACACGCTTACCAGGTATGGCTTTGGCATTTCTAAAAGTCTGAATCCATAAATCCATGTCTTTTTTAAACTCCGCAGCAGGGCGAAAACCATCAATACGCATTGCTCCAAAAAAATGCCCTGTGCCTAAGCCCACAGGAGGCTGACGCTCTGAAGTAGAACCTGCTGTAGCAAAAGGGGGTACCCAAGGGCCAAAATTAGCTCCTGAAAGTACGCCAGATAATATATCTACAGTTGCCCCAAGGCAATAACCTTTATAGCTACTATGCAAATCATCACTGCCAAGTGGGGTCAATGCTCCTCCTTCTTTGGGAGCATGTGGGTTGGTAGTTGGTTGTCCCTCTTCATCTTGTGCCCAGCCAAGAGGTGCTTCTAGCCCTTTGCGTTGTAAGATTTGGAGTTTGCCATAAGCCACTGTAGTCGTAGCTAAATCAGCCACAAAAGCAGGTTCTTTATCAGCAGGAATGGCTACTGCAATGGGATTCGTACCTAGTAGTTTTTCTAAAGAGTAAGTAGGGGTTGATAGACTTGTAGAGTGCGTCAGGCAAATGCCTATCATATCATAAGGGAGTGCCATCATAGCATGGTAGCCTGCTATGCCAAAATGACCTGAATTGCGAACAGCTACCCAGCCACTGCCTACTTGAGTCGCTTTTTGGATGGCTATATTCATGGCTTCTTGTGCGACTATCAATCCCAAGCCACTATCTCCATCTACAGTAGCTGTGCTTGGCGTTTCGTGTACTATCTGAATATTGGGTTTAGTATTGAGTTTTTGCATTTCCCACTGCTTTACATAGCCTGTGAGTCTAGCTACGCCATGCGAGTCGATGCCACGTAAATCTGCAGATACTAAGACTGTGGCTGCTTTTTGTGCCTCTAAGTCTGAGCAGCCTATGGTTTTGAAGATAGATTCACAGAAGTTCTGTAACTGTGTTGCCGAAAATTTTCTTTCTTTCATACGATTCTGGGATAAAATGAGTCCCTTATCCTATCTTTTTAGATGAATATGGAACAACAAATATACAAGAATTAACTTTAGAGTAAAAACTTCTTCTTTGGAGAGTAATGTCATTGATAACCTGAGAAGAATCCAAATATTACAAAGTGTCTTCGCAAGCTACCAATGACCATTTAGATGGGTTTGAAAACTTAATGACTTATATTTCTCATAGTAACCCAATACTAAAAGGACTCTGTTTGGCGAGATTAAACAATTATAATATAATTCAATTATTTTGAAGACACACTAAGCGTATATTGCTCAACACGTTGGTTTATATCCTCTACCATTTTGCTTGTGCCAATATAGAAAGGGCATCGCTCATGCAAACTACTAGGTTCTATATCTAAGATTCTGTGTTTGCCATCAGTGGCTTTTCCTCCTGCTTGCTCTACCATAAAAGCCAAAGCATTGCACTCATAAAGCAGTCTTAATTTACCTTTGGGGGCGGAGGTAGTTTCAGGATAAAGATAAATCCCTCCTTTAAACAAGCTCCTGTGAAAATCTGCTACTAATGAGCCAATATACCTTGCTGAGTACCTGTTTTCTTTACAAAAAGAGAGATAGTCTTTGATAGGCTGTGGAAATTCATCATAATTTCCTTCATTGACCGAAAACATACTCCCTTCCTTAGGGATTTTCATGTCTGGGTGTGATAAGAAAAACTCACCTAAAGAAGGCTCATAGGTAAAGCCATGTACTCCATATCCTGTGGTATAGACTAGCATCGTAGAAGAGCCATAAAGTAAATACCCTGCAGCTACTTGCTGTCTGCCTGCTTGCATCACATCACGCTCTTCTACCTTAGTACCTCTAGGTGAAAGTCTTCTATAGACCGAAAAAATACTCCCGATAGATACATTCACATCAATATTAGAAGAGCCATCCAATGGATCAATCGCCACGACATAGCGTCCATTCGGTTTGCCTGTGTCTATGATATCTTCTTCTTCCTCGGAGATAATCCCACAAACTTCTCCACCATTTCGCAATGCCCTTATAAAGCGTATATTAGCAATTACATCGAGTTTTTGCTGTTCTTCTCCCTGTATATTTTGATTGCCATAAGCACCTGTTACATTAATCAAACCAGCTCGGTTGATTTCTCGGTTTACGATTTTGCCAGCGAGTGCAAGGTCACGCAAAAGCTGTGAAAGCTCTCCTGTAGCATAAGGAAACTGCTCTTGTTTTTTGCTAATGAAGCGATCTAGGGTAGTACCTATAGGTAAAGCAAGATTATCATCCATGTTATTTTAATATTTAGGTAAAATTTACTTGTTAAAAATATGTTCTAAGTCTATATTCGTTTTATTTACAATAATAATCATTTTATGCAAACGATTTCGGTTAGAAATCAAAAAATCAAATTTGCGAATATGACTGCGAATCTTTTGTTTTGTATGAATTTGCAAAAGATAATAACTCAATGAAAAAACAGGAAGAATGAAAGTTTATAAATTTGGAGGTGCTTCTATCAAAGATGCTCCTTCCGTCAAAAATCTTCTCAAAATAATACAAAAAATATCTCCTCATCAAGGACTTTGTATTGTGGTATCTGCAATGGGCAAAACGACCAATGCATTAGAGACATTGCTGAATCACTATTGGAATCAGCAAAAAAACGAAAATTCGCTAATGCAAATTTACACATTTCATCAAAAAATCATAGAAGATTTGTTCCCAGATGAAAAAGAAAACATTTATTCACTCTGGGAAGCTGATTTTAAAGCCTTAAAAGACTTGGTTTCAAAGCCATTAAACAATAAAGAGGATAAAGATTTTGATCCATTATATGATGCTATAGTATCAATGGGAGAGGTTTTTTCGGCAAGAATCGTTTCATATTATCTCCAAAAGAATACGGGCAAATGCACTTGGGTAGATGCTCGCAAGATTATCAGAACGGATAGCGAGTGGAGAGAAGGAAATGTAGATTGGAAGGCTACTGAGCAACAAATCAATACAGAAGTAATTCCACTGCTTGCTACAGGCATGGTACTCACCCAAGGTTTTACAGGGGGGAATGAACAAGGTCAAAGTACCACACTTGGCAGAGAAGGCTCTGATTATTCAGCAGCGATTATGGCATACAGCCTGCAAGCTGAAAGTCTTACTATCTGGAAAGATGTGCCTGGCGTACTCAATGCAGACCCCAAGCGTGTGCCTGATGCACAACTTTATGCACAGCTTTCTTATGCCGAAGCAGCCGAAATGAGCAAGTATGGAGCTACTGTGATACATCCTAAGACCATTGCTCCCTTGGCTGAGAAGAACATTCCTTTGTATGTTAAATCTTTTTTATATCCCTCACAGACAGGTACTTGCATAGATAATACAAAAGCTCGTAAGTTTTTGCCTACGATTATTTTTAAGTCAAATCAGATGCTGGTGAGTGTAGAAGTGAAACCTATGAAATTTTTAAAAGAATCAGATTTGTTTGTGATTTTTAAGGTGATAGATAGACTAGGGCTAAGAGTGAATATGCTGTATAAATCTGCCCGTGAGATTCAGATTTGTTTTGAGGCACGTCCGCTTAAGTTTAAGGCATTGCAAAGGTGGGCGGGAGATGATTTTAAGATAAAAGTGATTGAGAATCTTGAAATGCTTACCATCAAAAACGCAGATGAGACTTCTATCCGTCGCATTACTTTTGGGAGAGAAATGGTGCTACAGGTAAGAGAAAATAAACTCTATCAGGCTTTGATGAGATAATTATCTTCAGAGAAAGTAGTTTGAGCATATAGATATCTGAAATTTTAAGAGCGGATTTTGTCTATCACGAATTGCCTGTGAGGACACAGGTAATGGAAAAAATATTTAGAGAGATAATATCAGCCTGATTTTGGTGAGATACCTTACAAGGCGTTTAATAGAATACTAGGTATTCCAAGTCTGGCAGACTTGGAAAGTCTAAAACTTTTAGAGGGCATGTATTATTAAATTTTAAGTATTTGCATTACTTCACGACTTGAGAATTTTAATCTCTTTATGTCTTCTCATTCTTTTTCTCTAACTCATAAAACACTCTATTTTTGACGGCATCAGCCACCAATGAAATACCTGCATTGGCAATAATAAGTGCTAAAGTGCCTAAGCCAAACCAAGTCCAGAAGCTTGCTCCTTCGTGCTTAAAATAAGCAATCTCCACAACAAGGCATAACCCAAAGGCAAATAAACTCAAGCCAATCGGTGCATACCAAAACCAACGGCGAAAATAAGGGTTTTTAAATCCAGTTTGCATGAATGAAATTGGGTTTAATTTACTTTTGTTTTTATCCAGTCAGAAGTATATTCCAAAAAGTCAGGTACAAATTCTTTCTTAAGTTTTCCATATTCCTGTGGTGAACCTGTCTCAGCTTCTTGGAAAAGGTGATTTGCTTTAGGGAAAATCTTCACTTCATAATCTTTGTTTCCACCTTTTTTGAGAGCATTGACCATTGGGTCTTGATTTTGACTAGGTAATACTTGTAAATCCAATTCTCCAAAAAGTAATAATACAGGGCAAGTTACCTTCTCAAGAGTAGGAGCAGGGTCATAGCCTAAGAAGAATTTCATCCATGGAACGCTAAATTGTGCCATTTGTCTATTGAGGGCAGAAGATGCATATACTTCTTTGTTGGTGATGAATTTCTTTTGTTCTTCGGGAAGTGCTTCTATATCACTTAGAATTTTCGCAACAGTCTTTTTCTTGTACGCTGCTATGGCTGTGCTATCCTCTGCTACAATGACTTGGTGCATCTCAGCCAATATGGGAAGTTCTTTTTTGATTTTGAGGGTATCAGGATTAGGCATTGCCATCATTATAGCCCGAGACTGTTCTATGATAATCTCACTCCCATTTACGCCCGTACCTGCCATCAAAACGATGAATGCTACTTCATTTTTGGAATCAGCAGCTACCATTGGAGCAACTATTCCTCCTTCACTATGCCCTAGCAGACCTATTTTTTGGGGTAAGATGTCGGCTCGGGTTCTTAGGTATTTCATAGCTTCTTGCACATCTTCTGCAAATTCGGCTGTGGTAGATTCATTGATGGTTTTGCCAGTAGTTTTGCCTGTGCCTCTATCATCATAGCGAAGGACTGCCATGCCTTGCTTGGTAAAATGATCTGCTATTTGGGCAAATAGCTTAAAACCTGAGATTTCTTCATCTCTATTTTGAGCACCGCTGCCCGTAATCAGCACTACTGCAGGATATTTTCCCTTAGCTTTGGGAATACTTAATGTTCCTGAAAAAATATTCTCGCCATTGGTAAAGCTGACTTCCTCCTCCAGATAAGGAGAAGCTTCTTGGGAAAACAGAGGATTAAAAGATATCAGGAATACTAAAAAAAAGAATGTAAAGATGATTTTCATAACAATTCATGTTTGATTCAAGCAAATAATTAAAAACTACTTGGCAATGCTTTCAAAGTAAATTTAGGATGTTTTGATAGCTCCTTCTTTGATTTGAGCCATCTCTTTGCGGTATTTAGAAATATCACAGGCTAAGAAAATAGCTTCTCTGAAAGAAGTTTCATCTGCAATGCCTTTACCAGCAATATCAAAAGCCGTTCCGTGGTCAGGTGAAGTACGCACGATAGGCAAGCCTGCCGTAAAATTAACCCCTCTCTCAAAGGCAAGTGTCTTGAATGGTATTAGTCCTTGGTCATGGTACATTGCTAAGACACCATCAAATTTTCTGTACTCACCTTGCCCAAAAAATCCATCTGCAGGAAAAGGTCCATAAACCAAATCACCTTTTTTCTTCATCTCTAAGATAGCAGGTCTGATTACTTGCTGTTCTTCATCTCCGAGCAAGCCATCTTCACCTGCATGTGGATTAAAGCCTAGTACGGCTATTTTAGGTTTTAAAATACCAAAATCCTCTTTAAGGCTTTTAAGAAAAATCTGCACTTTAGATTGAATTAGATGCCTTGTGATTTTTTTGGAAACTTCTACTAGTGGCACATGACCTGTGGCTACTGCTACACGAAGGTCTTCTGCTACCAAGAGCATCAAGCTTTCTTTTCTATCAAAAGCATCTGTAAAAAACTCAGTATGTCCTGGGAATTTAAACTCATCA
>Ga0163144_10024157_pt1 | contig 11935 bp, 10 predicted proteins | sample OliLak19BULKMAT1_FD_123175 | JGI IMG/M metagenome (GOLD analysis project Ga0163144, IMG submission 123175) | Freshwater microbial mat bacterial communities from Lake Vanda, McMurdo Dry Valleys, Antarctica - Oligotrophic Lake LV.19.BULKMAT1 | ecosystem: Environmental > Aquatic > Freshwater >...
ATTGCGGGATCGCGCAATCAGAATCGCGCGGGTCGTCGCGACGTAACCATGCCGGCAAGGGCGTGGCGACCGAGCACGACCCTCTTTATTTGTTCCCTTGTTTGTCGTTCGGAAACGTCAGGGGCGTTTCGGCTCCGTCAGCAACTTGCGGTCGGTGAGCCATTCGACGAAGCGGAGGGGCCAGGCGCCGGCGGGCGATGGGTTCGAGGTCCGCAGTCCGAAGCCGTGACCGGCCCCGGCGTAAAGGTGAAGGTCGGCGGGCACTCCGGCTTTTTTGAACAGGAGGTACACGTTCGCGAGGCCTTCCGAGATGTCCGGGCGGTCATTGAAACCCGCGGCGAGAAACACCGGTGGCGCACCGGCCTCGGGTTTGATCTGTCCGGACTTGCCGGGATAAATCAAAGCTTGGAAATCCGGGCGAGCACTCATCCGGTCGATCGGGTCCGCGGCGTTGGCCTCTCCGGGCGCCGCGCGCATGGCTGTAAGGAACGCGATTTCCCCGCCAGCGGAGAATCCGAGGATGCCGACTTTGGCGGGATCAATGGCCCACTCGGCCGCGTGATGCCGCACGAGGCGGAGCGCGCGTTGGCCGTCGGCCAGACCATGGACGTCCCATTGATAGGGAGATTGGCCCTCGGGTGCAGCCGCGTCGCGGCCGAGTCGGTGCTTCAAGACGAAAGCGGCGATGCCGCGCCCGGCCAGCCATTCGCCAACGTTGTAGCCTTCGTGGTTCATCACGAGGAAACGATGCCCGCCGCCGGGAACGACAATCACGGCGGTGCCCGTGGCTTTGTCCTTGGCCGGCTGATACACCGTCAGCGACGGATGATGAATGTTGGAAACTTTGTCGCCGTCGACTTTCTCCGGTTCGTTTTTCCGCCCTTCGGAACCCGGTGCGCCCTGGGGCCAGAGCGGAATAATCGGGCGGGTTTCCGCCGCGGATAGGGAGGCGACGGTGGAGCCAACGGCGACGACCGCGATGAAAATTGAAACGAGTTTCATGGGGTGGGAGGGGAACTAAAGATGACTACTCGGAAAATCTTGGAACAGGTCAACTCAGCCGAACGCGGACGCGGCCTTTCACGCCGTTGGGGGGCGATCGGCGGGAGCGGGAGTGAGGTGACCGGCCGTGACGACCTCGCGCAGCATCTGCTCGGCGTAGCGCCAGAGTTCCGAGCAACCGTCGGCGATCTGATGATTGCGTGCCACCACGCGATCATGCGTGATGCCGTGACGCTTCCAGGCCGCGCCTTGCGAGCGACAGTTGAGCAGCATGGGCTGAAACCGATCGACGGCCGTGGCGAACTTGGCTTCGGGAGTCGCCTTCGCCTCGAACTCATCCCAGAGGGCGCGAAAGGCACTCGCCTGGTCCGGCGGCAGCAGGCCGAAGATGCGGGTGGCCGCGATGGCTTCGCGTTCGTGCTGGTTCGCCATGGCCGCGACATCGTAGGCGAAGGTGTCGCCGGCATCGATTTCCACGAGATCGTGGACGATGAGCATTTTCAACACGCGAAGGACATCGAGATCGGGGACGTTCGCATGTTCCGCAAGGACGATGACGCAGAGACAGAGGTGCCAGGAGTGCTCGGCGTCGTTTTCGGCTCGGCGGCTCTGCGTGTTGATCGTCTGGCGAAAAACTTCCTTCAGTTTGTCGCACTCGGCAATGAACTCGATCTGATGCGCGAGGCGCTGGGCAGCGGCGGAAAGAGAGTCGGGAGTTGAGGAAGAGGAATGGGACACGGGGAGGACCAAAGCGAACGTGAGTGGCCGGGCAATGTTGCTCGAAACTACTTTAGCAACGGTGCGAGGCGTTTGGTCCAGATCGCGTAGCCCTCGGGTTTCATATGGAGCATGTCCTTGACGAACAACTCGGGCCGGGGTGCGCCTTGGGCGTCGAGCATATCAGGCCAGATATCGCAAAAAGTCAGCCGTGGGTCCTTCTGGCATTCGGCGGCGATCAGGGCGTTACCGCGAACGAAGTTCTCTTTTAGTTTCCAGCGCGATGGGCTGGGCTTCATCGCGATGAAAATGATGCGGGCTTGTGGTCGAGCCGCGTGTACCTTGGCCCGGAAAGCGTTGAAATCAGCGTGAACCGTTTCTGGCGACTTGCCGGCATTGATGTCATTTTCGCCGGCGTAAACGACGACCGTTTTCGGTTGGTAAGCCGTGACGATCCGGTCGGCGTAGAACACGCTGTCAGCGAGCTCCGAGCCGCCGAAACCTCGGTTGATGAGCGGCAAATCGGGGAAATCTTGCGCGAGCGAGGTCCAGAGCCGGATCGAGGAGCTGCCGACAAAGACGATCCCATCCTTGGGCGGCGGATTGGATACGTCGGCTTGAGTGTATGCATCGATGGCCGCAGCCCACTTCTCGGGGGCGCTCCATCCAACAGACGTGAAGGCTACGGCGAGGAAGACTGCGAGTAATCGGAGCATGATGTTTAGGTGGTCGTATTGTGGGGAAAATAAAGCTATTTTACGACACTGGCTTTTGAAACGAACCGGGGGAGAGTCAGGGAGGGAGAACCCGAGCGAAAGGCCGTCGTCCTTCGCGACAGGGGCGACGACGTGCGGCCGCTTCCTAGCGGTTCAGGCGTACCGGCATGCTCTTTGTTGCCACAAAATGTCGATAAACCTTACACTTTTACGACCTGGAAGCAGGCACTCAAAATAGGCGCATAGGACAAGTTCCGATCGAGGACCCTGATAGTCGCCGGGTTACATAGGGTAATCACCCTAGGCATGCAAATTGCTAACGATAGGGACTCTGACGCAACCCGTGCACTCGACTACCGTCATCTCCCTTCTGTTCTCTTTCTGTGTTCTGACCGCGTCGTCGGCCGTCGGCGCACCGATTTCCGGGAAGGGTGATCCGCTACTAAACCCGCTGTTTCAAGACTCGCGCCAGCAGAGCTTCAGTTCGATGCGTTTGGGAGCGTATCCTGCACGGGTCGACGTGAGCGTCGCCACGATCAATCTCGCGGATGACGCGGGTTCATCGCGACTGGGCATTCGCTCGGGCGACCGCCGGTTCAACACCACGGGCCAATTTCTCGTCGTGGAAAACGCGAATGCATTCCGGATGGACTTCGGCGCTCGTGGAGTGCTGGCTTTTGCGTTCAACTTTGGACGTTTAGACCGGGATCTCCTAGTCGAGCTTTATGACGATGGAATGCGGTTGGTCGAGAGGTTTTGGGTGCGCGCTTTTGCCTCGGTTGACAATAACCGGGTGTACATGGGCGCGTATTCTCCCTATGCAGCGGTGCATCACGCGGTATTCACGTTTACGGAAACGATCGACGCCTTTTGCATCGACAATTTGACGGTGATGGAGCCGACGTTGCCGTCAGCGCCGAATCCACTGGTTCCGCTCCGCGCGGCGCATTCCGGAACGCCGGTCAGCGTTCCGGAGGCGTCGAACGCGCTCGTGCTGCTGGCTTTCGCGCTGGCCGGGATGGCGGGCCTGAAGCGGAGGTTTCGTTAAGGCCGAATCGGACCGCGACGGTCGAGCTGCGGACGTTTCGCGGCAAAAAAGTGGGGCGATGCGACACCGAATTTATTGGTGTCGCACCGCCCTGTTCGCGCCGGGTTTTATGAATCCTGATCTGGTTGCGGGCCGCGCGGATTAGAACCGGCCATTGATGCCCGCGGAGATGGTCGCAAAATTCCTCAAGGTGCGTTGAGTGCGATCCTTATAGCCACGGTAGAACACTTGGGGTTCGTCGAACAAATTCGAGACATCGAGGCTCAGGTTAACGGCGGGACGCAGCTGGTAAGATACGCCGGCGTTTACTGTCTTCATCGATAGCCGATAGAGGCGCAGGGCTGGATTGGCGGCATTGAAGGAGGTCAGATACTCACCGGTGAAGTTATAGAGGATGCGGGCGCTGAAGTTGCGGTGACGCCATGACAACGAAGCGTTGGCGGCATGCGGGATGAAGCCCTGAACCTCGTTACGCGTGAGGTAGGTGTTGCCGCCATACATACCGTGGACGTCCGATCCGGGTGTAGTTAAACGAGCCGGAAAGGCCTTGGAGCAGGCCAGGGAGGAAGGTGAACTGGCGATACGCGAACTCCCAGCCCTGAGCGAGGTCATCCGCCAATGGGCCGGTGCCAATATAACTCCAGCGATGGTTGTCTTTACCCCAGACATCGACCTTCTGTTCACGCCACGACACCCCGGTCTTCAAAAAAAGCGGGATCGAAACCGGCACCGTGTAACGAGCGTTGAAACGAAACTGCGTGAGCAGTTGATCGTTCTGGTTATTGACGTTCGTCAGACCGTTGGCGACGGGACGATAATTGTCGGGATTCAGGAAGTCCGGTCCGCCGTTCTGGGTGAAGGTGGGAAACATGTCGGAATGCGTGCGATCAATGATCCATCCCGCTCCCTGGAGCCGCATCCGCAGCGTGCCGGCCGTGCCATCACCGTTGTTCAAATGCGTATATCCAATGCCCGCGGTATAATCGATCTGCCACTGACGATAGTCGTGGTCGCCGGTGAAGTCGACGCGCCGCGTCCGCACGTAGTAATTGCGGGGCCCATCAATATAGACGTCGATATTCGCAGCCGTGACGGGGCGGACGACGGTCACCTTGTCGGTGAAAGCCCCGGGAACCACACCCGTCGTCGTGGCGTTCGGGACAGTGGTGGCGCTGCCGGTGAAGGCGCGCACTTCCATGCGGCGGCGATCGCCTTCGAAATTATTATTTCCGAGCAGCGTCACTGAAAACCGGCTGTTTGCGCTAACTCGATCCGGAGCCGATGCCTAATTTTTATCCGGGGCAAGCCGGATTATCGGCATTATTCATCCGTCGGATTTTCTTTCTTTTGCACCAACCAGGCGCGTCTCAGGGTGGGCGAATGGGGACCCGGGGCATGCTCGTTCGCTAATCGGATTATTTGCGGGAAGGGCGGAGGGAAACCCGGATGACGCGGAAAGGCTCCTTCCGGTCCAAAATGTGGGGCCGAAATGTGCGCTTGCCGTTTAATCGGTGGCGCGAGTAGTAGACCCCGCTTGGCCCATGAAGACACCGTCCTTGAACTCACTGACGCAATGCACCCGTGGCGCTGCTCGCCGATTCATCGCGCACGCGGTCATCGCCGCTCACGTGTCGTAACACCCGTCTTCTTCGCGCCGTCCTATTTTTCCAATGAAAGTCCTCGTTGCCGACAAGATCTCACCCAAAGGAGTCGCCTACCTGCGTCAGCAGCCTGGCCTTGAAGTCGTCGAAGCGTACGGCTCCTCGCCCGAAAAGGTACTGGAGTTGGTGAAGGACGTTCACGCGATCGCGGTTCGCTCGGAAACCAAGATTACGGCCGAGGTCTTCGCCGCGGCGCCTCATTTGAAGGTGGTCGGTCGGGCGGGCGTGGGCGTCGACAATGTGGACGTCGAAGCGGCGACCAATCACGGCGTGGTCGTGATGAATACGCCCGCCGGCAATACGATCGCCACCGCCGAGCTCACGTTCACCCATATTCTTTGCGGCGCCCGTCCCGTGCCCCAAGCCGCCGCCTCAATGAAGAACGGGCAGTGGGATCGAAAGAGTTTATCGGGCATCGAACTGTTCAAGAAAACCCTCGGAATCGTCGGGTTGGGACGCATCGGCGGCGAAGTCGCCAAGCGGGCCCAAGCCTTCGGCATGCGCGTACTCGCCTATGATCCTTACCTCGCCCCCAGTCGCGCCCAAGCCATGCAGGTCGAGGGTGTGACCCTCGACGAGTTATTGAAGCAGTCCGATTACATCACGGTGCACATGCCTTTGACGGACGACACCAAGTATATGATCGACGAGGCCGCCTTTGAAAAGTGCAAGAAGGGCCTTCGCATCTTCAATTGCGCCCGCGGTGGCATCATCAAGGAAAGCGCCCTGATTGCCGCTCTGAAAAGCGGCAAGGTCGCGGCGGCCGGCCTCGATGTTTACGAGGACGAACCGCTCGCCAAGGACAGCGAGTTCCGGACGTTGCCCAATGTCGTGCTGACACCGCATCTCGGGGCCTCAACCGCCGAAGCGCAGGAATCAGTCGGGATCGAAATCGCCGAACAGATTGCCGACGTGCTGAATGGCGGCGTCATTCGCAATGCCGTCAATGTCCCTTCGATCGATGCGCAGACCATGAAGGTGCTCGGGCCGTATCTGGATCTCGGGGCGAAACTCGGGACTTTGGTGCAGCAAATCGCCCCGGCGCAGATCGCCCGTTTGCGAATCACTTACTGGGGCAAACTCGTCGAACTCGACGCCAATGCTGTCACCCGCTCGATTCAGCGCGGCTACCTGCGTCGGATCAGCGGCGAGGAAGTGAATTTCGTCAACGCCCCCATCATGCTCGAGCGCCTGGGCGTGCGCGCCGAAGTGGTGAAGTCCACCGATGACTCCGGTTATAGCGAGTTGATTCGGGTCGAGGCCATCGCGCCGGATGCGACCGTGTTTTCCGCGGCAGGCACCTTGATCGGCAGTGGTAACCTGCCGCGCATCGTCAATATCAACGGCCGCGAGGTCGAAGTCGCCGCCGACGGCAAGTTGCTCGTGCTCGAGAATCTCGATCAACCCGGCATGGTCGGCGAAGTCGGTACGATCCTCGGCAAGGACAAGGTCAACATCGCCGACATGTCCCTCAGCCGTCTCACGGCCGGCGGCACCGCCTACATGGTGGTCCGCGTCGACACCGAACCGAGCGAAAGCGCGCGGAAGGTGATCAAGGGGCATCCCGCAATCAAGTTGGCCAAGTTTGTCCAACTGTGATCGACGGGCGCACATGCGGTCGGAATGAACCAGGCACGTTCGTTGCGTGGATGCGCCGGTGTGACCAGGTGTTCGCCGCGGCGTTGACGTTCGCTGAGCCGACGACGATCGCAGGTCGCATCGGCCACGTTTCGCTCTGATGCTCACGCCGCTTCTTATCGCTACGGTGTTGGGTTACGTTCTTGGCTCGCTGCCGTTCGGCTATCTGGTGGCGAGGGCAAAGGGCGTGAACATCTTTGAGGTCGGGAGCAAGAACCCCGGAGCCACGAACGTTCGCCGCGTGCTCGGGAGCGGGCCGGGCAATGTGGTTTTGTTTCTCGATGCGTTGAAAGGGGCCGTCGCATCCGCGTGGACGTTGCTTCGATTTCGCGACAGCGACGCGAGCGGCTCCACCGAAGCGGGAGCGACTTTCCTGAACTTGCCGGTGTCCGGCGAAGAGTGGGTCGCCATGGGAATTGCCGGCCTGGTGGGCGCATTGCTGGGACACAGCTTTTCGTGTTTCACGAAGTTCAAAGGCGGCAAGGGCGTGGCGACCGGCGCGGGCGGTTTCCTCGTCCTGTTTCCGTTCGGCATGATGATCGCGTTCGCCGTCTTCGGTCTCACGTTGGCGGTCACGCGTTATGTCTCCCTCTCTTCCATGCTCGGAGCGGTTGCCCTGGCGATCGCCGCCATCGCGCTGAAGGCCTCGACGCTTCTGGTGGGCGTGACCGGAGCCGTGGCGCTCTTCGTTCTGCTGCGTCACCGCACCAATATTTCCCGACTTCTCGCGGGCACTGAATCAAAGGTCGGGCAGACCAAGTCCCGGCCATCGACCTCTCCAAGCACACCGAAATCATGAGCGAATCTCTCACCCTTAACATTGGCCTTTGTGGTTTTGGAACCGTGGGCCAGGGCGTCTGGAAACATCTCTCGGCCAATCGCGCCGAGCTCGAGTCCCGCCTCGGGGTCACGCTCAACCTGGCTCGCGCCTCCGTGCGCGATCTCAAGAAAAAGCGCCCGGTGAAGTTGCCGGCGCGCGCGCTGACCGATGACCCGCTGGCGATCGCCAACGATCCCTCGATCCAGATCGTCTGCGAACTCATGGGTGGCACGACCCTCGCCCGCGAGGTCACGCTGGCGGCGCTCCGCCACGGCAAGGTCGTCATCTCCGCCAACAAGGCCCTCATCTGCGAACACGGAGCCGAGATCATGGCCACCGCGCAGAAGCACGGCGGGCACTTCTTCTTCGAGGCCTCCGTGGCCGGCGGAATTCCCATCATCAAGGCCCTCCGCGAGGGCTTGGTGGCCAATCGATTCCCGCGCATCTACGGAATCCTCAACGGCACCTGTAATTATATCCTCACGCAGATGGAGGAGCAGGACGCACCCTATTTGTCCGTGCTCGCCGAAGCCAAGCGGCTCGGCTACGCGGAGGCCGACGAGGCGCTTGACGTCGATGGCTGGGACACCGCGCACAAGGCGTCCGTGCTGGCCTGGCTGGCCCACGGCTTGTGGGTGAAAACGGACCAGATGATCGTCGAAGGGATTTCGCGAATCACGCCGGCCGATTTCAAGAACGCCGCCACCCTCGGTTTTGGCATCAAGCTGCTCGCGATTATCACGCGTGATTTCGCGAAAAACGAACTCAGCGTGCGCGTCCATCCGACGCTGCTGCCCGAGGGCAATGTCATCGCGAATGTCAGCGGGGTTTTTAACGCGATTTCGGTCACTGGAGACATTGTCGGTACGACCTTATATAGCGGTCGTGGCGCCGGTCAGGACGCCACCGCGAGCGCCGTCATCAGTGATATCGCCGATGCGGCTGCGTTGCTGCGTCACGGCAAGGGCGCGCACCTCCTCGGTGAAGTCCGCACGCCGCCCCGCAATGGCTGCAAACTCGCGCCGCCGGAGAGTATCCGTTCGCGCTATTATCTGCGCCTGACCGTCAAGGATCAGCCCGGCGTGCTGGCCCGCGTCGCCTCCGTGATGGCGAAACATAACGTCAGCATCGCCAGCGTTATCCAAAGTCCGGCCGACGTGGCCGGCGCGGCCTCGCTGGTCCTCACGACGCACGACAGCAACGAACGCTCGATGAACAAAACGTTGAAACAACTCAGAGCACTGGGCGCGGTGCTCGATGAGCCGCTGCTCCTCCGCATTGGGGACTTCGAACCCTGATGGGGAAGGGAGCCGCGAGGAGATTCGAAACAACCCTCCTCGCCTCCGACCGAAATCAGCTCGCCTGCCTCGCTCTCTCCGCTCTCAACTCCACCTTTTAAACTTTTCCGTCCCACCTTTTAGCATGGCTCGCATCGTCCAGAAATATGGCGGCACCTCAGTGGGTGACGTTGATCGCATCAAGAATGTCGCTCATCGCATCAAGGCGATTCGCGACGCCGGCAACGAACTGGTCGTCGTGGTCTCCGCTCGAGCGGGTGTGACCAACGAACTCATCGCGCGCGCCAAAGCGGTGTGCCCGTTGCCGAGCGAGCGGGAGATGGACCAGCTCCTTTCGATCGGCGAACAGGAGACGATCGCGCTCACCGCGATGGCGCTTCACGGCATCGGCGTCGATGCCGTGAGCTACACGGGCGCCCAAGCTGGCATCTTCACCGACACCGTGCACACCAAGGCCAAGATCAAAATGATCAACGCCGCCGCCTTGGAAAAGGATCTCGAGTCCGGCAAGGTCATCATCGTCGCCGGGTTTCAAGGCATCAACGATGTGGGCCAAACCACGACGCTCGGCCGCGGCGGTTCTGACCTCACCGCGATCGCGCTCGCCGCGGCCATCAAGGCCGACAAGTGCGAGATCTACACCGACGTCGATGGCGTTTATACCGCTGATCCGCGCGTGGTGAAAGACGCCAGGAAGATCCCGGAGATCAGCTACGACGAGATGCTCGAACTCGCCTCGCTCGGATCCAAGGTCATGCAGTCGCGCTCCGTCGAGTTCGCCGCGAAGTACAATGTCGTTTTCGAAGTCCGCTCCTCCTTTAATCAAAATCCAGGAACCATCGTGAAACAGGAAGTCTCGTACATGGAAAAGGTGCTGGTCCGCGGCGTCGCCGTCGACAAGGACCAGGCCAAGGTCGTCGTCAGCAACGTCACCGACAAGCCCGGCACCGCCGCCGCGGTGTTCCGCGCGTTGGCCACGGCACACATCAACGTCGACATGATCGTGCAGAACGTCGGCCGCGCCGGTGTCGCCAACCTGACCTTCACGGTGCCCTTGTCGGAAAAGGACAAAGCCGTGCGGGCCTTGGAGCCGGCCCTAAAGGAAGTCTGCGGCGAAGTAACCTTCGACGAGAAAATCGCGAAGCTCTCTGTCGTCGGCGTGGGCATGAAGACACACAGTGGCGTCGCCGCGACCTTGTTCGAAGCGCTGGCGGAAGCCGGCATCAACCTCGAGCTTATCAGCACCTCCGAAATCAAAATCTCCGTCGTGATCGCAAAAGACAAAGCCGACGAAGCCGCCCGCGTCGTCCACGCGGCGTTTGGACTGGGAGCCTGATGCGTGTTGAGGTGAGTTCGAGGGAAACGAGGATCGGGGAGCGAGTCGTGGGCATGTCACGCGCCGCGCTCCTAAACTTCACCTTTTGGCCTCACGTTCCCATCTCACTCGGATATTTCACGCCTACTCGTAACCATGCAGCAGGTTGTACTTCATCTGTCATTGCGAGCAACCAAACCTAGCCCGGGCGTTTGGATGGAGGAGGCAACGAAAACCCAGCTTTGTCATGGCGGGGAGCGCAGCGACGTGGCCATCCAGCTGGATCAACACACCCGCGAAGCGGGACTCGTTATGCCTACACGGGTGTCATTAGCAGCAGCGCAGCGACGAAGCAATCCATCCAGCTGGATTGCCGCGCCCTCGTTCCTCGGGCTCGCAATGACAAGGGAAGGTGTGAAATTTCCGGGCTAACGCGACGCCGGGGATCCCCAGGCTCATCGTTGTCTATTACTCGCTGCTTTTTTCTGCCATGCATTTTCTTTCCACGCGCGGGCTGACCCCCGCCCTTAATTTCTCCGACGCCGTCGCCACCGGACTCGCGCCGGATGGCGGCTTGTTCCTGCCGGAGCAGCTCCCGGATTTCTCGGGTGATCTAAAACGGTTCGAGAACCTCTCGTATCCAGAACTCTGTTTCGAATTTCTCCGCGTGTTTGCGACGGATCTTCCGCCCGAGACCTTGCGCGAACTGGTCAACGCGAGTTACACGCGCTTCACCGATCCGGCGATTGCGCCCCTCAAGCCGCTCGCGAAGAACCTCTACGTCCTCGAACTTTTCCACGGGCCCACGCTCGCGTTCAAGGACTTCGCCCTGCAACTGCTGGGCAACCTCTACGCGCATCAGTGCCGCGTGCGCGGGGAGTCGATCAATGTTCTGGGTGCGACGTCCGGTGACACCGGTGCCGCTGCGATCCACGGCCTGCTGGGCCGGCCTGGCACTGCAATCTTCATTCTCTACCCGGACGGCCGCGTTTCCCCGCTCCAGGAACGCCAGATGGCCTGCACGGGCGCGGACAATGTCTTTGCGCTGGCGGTCGATGGAACGTTCGACGACGCCCAAACCGCGCTGAAAGAGATCTTCGCCGATCAGGCATTTCGGAAGGGGCACCGGCTGTCAGCGGTCAACTCGATCAATCTCGCGCGCGTTCTCGCGCAATGCGTTTACTACCTTTACGCGTATTTGAAACTTCCGGCCAGCGAACGCGGCAATGTCGAGTTCGTCGTACCGACGGGGAACTTCGGCAATGTTCTCGCCGGCTGGATGCTGCAGAAAATGGGCGTGCCCATTCGCGGCTTTCGGGTCGCGACCAATCAGAATGATATTCTCTACCGGCTGTTCACGACCGGCGAGTATCGGGTCGGCGACGTGCATCCGAGTCTCGCTCCGTCGATGGACATCCAGGTCGCCTCGAATTTCGAGCGCTTCATCTACTTTGCCGTCGGCCGGGATCCTGCGAAGGTGCGGGTCGTGATGGACACGTTCAAGCAGACCGGCGCCTACACGTTCGAGAATTTCAACCGGGACACGTTCTCGGCCTCCCGCACGACGGACGCGGAAATTGCGTCGATCATCACGCAGGTATATCGACAGTACGGATACGTTGCCGATCCGCATACCGCCTGCGGTTTCAAGGACATCGTCGATGCGTCGTCCGGCGACGACTCCGACCGGGTGCGGATCGTGCTTGCGACTGCCAGCCCC
>Ga0163144_10024158_pt1 | contig 11935 bp, 13 predicted proteins | sample OliLak19BULKMAT1_FD_123175 | JGI IMG/M metagenome (GOLD analysis project Ga0163144, IMG submission 123175) | Freshwater microbial mat bacterial communities from Lake Vanda, McMurdo Dry Valleys, Antarctica - Oligotrophic Lake LV.19.BULKMAT1 | ecosystem: Environmental > Aquatic > Freshwater >...
AACATCCGCATCGAACGGCCTGCCTGTCGGCTTCTCGCGGTAGGTCATCGGCAACTGACCGACGCTGCGGGGGAATCCCATCGTTAGCTTTCCAACAGGAGCGGCGTCGCCGAAAATCACATCCGCCAACGCGCGGCCTCCCTCCGTTCCCAAGGCCCAGGCGTGGAGGATGGTCGTGAAATGCTGATCCTCCCAAGACAGTTCCAACGGGCGTCCGCTCATGGTCACGAGCACGACGGGTTTGCCGGTTTTTAAAATATGTTCTGCGAGATTCCGTTGGGCTTGTGGCAAGCGGATGTCGGTGAAGCTGGCCGCCTCACCATTCATTTGAAAACTTTCTCCGAGGACGAGGATAACAACATCCGCGAGAGCGGCGGCGCGGATCGCTTCTTCGAGCAATTCGTCGTTGGACGATTCAATCCCGCAGCCTTTCGCGAAAATCACTTCGGGCAGGACTTCCCGGAATCCATCCAGTGGCGATGCCGCATCCGCCGCGTCTCCCGCCGCCACCCAGCACCCTAACATGTCACGACGGCTATCCGCCAATGGCCCGATGAGGGCGAGGGTTCCTTGCTTTTTCAGGGGAAGCAGGCGGTCGTCATTTTTTAGAAGAACGATCGCCTCTCGCGCCGCCTCGCGTGCGAGCATCCGGTGGGGCATGCACAGGTGAATGGCTTTCGCGCGGTCTTCATCACAGCGCGCGAATGGATCATTGAAAAGTCCGAGATCCCATTTCGTCTCCAACACCCGCATGACTGCCGCGTCGATCTGATCTTCCCGGATCGTTCCGGATTTCACGAGGTCCGGCAGTGCTGATAGATATGCTTCGGACACCATGTCCATGTCCACACCGTCATCCAACGCCTGGCGGGCGGCGTCGGCGTCGGATGCTGCCGTGCCGTGGTTCTTCATTTCGGAGACCGCCGAGTAGTCCGTCACGATCCAGCCGTCGAAGCCCCAGGCATCGCGCAAAAGATCCGTTAGTAACCAGCGATTGCCGCTGGCCGGAATGCCGTCGATCACATTGAAGGAAGTCATCACGGTCCGGGCACCAGCCTCGACGGCGGCGCGGTAGGGAGGGAAATAGGTTTCCTCCATCTCGCGACGGCTCATGTCCACGGTGTGGTAATCCCGTCCTCCCGAAGGTGCGCCGTAGAGAGCGAAATGTTTCACACAGGCGATCACCGCCGCCGGATCTGACAGATCATCACCCTGCAAGCCACGGACCATGGCGGTGGCGATCCGGCATCCGAGCCACGGGTCCTCGCCGGATCCCTCCGCCACCCGCCCCCAGCGCGCGTCCTGGGAAATGTCCACCATCGGTGAGTAAACCCAGTGCAGTCCATCTGCGGCAGCTTCCGTGGCGGCCACCCGGGCACAGCGTTCGAGCAACTCCGGATTCCACGAACACGATAGAGCCAGCGGGGTGGGAAAAATCGTGCGGTGTCCGTGGATCACGTCGTAGCCGAACAACAGCGGTATTTTGTTAGGTGATGCGAGCGCAAGCTGCTGCAGGACGCGGGTCGCCGCCGGCGTGAAGACGTTGAAAACCGCACCACATTGCCCGTGGAGTATCTTCGCCTCCAGATCATCGGAGTCCTCTATTCCTGTGGCGTCCATCGTGCCGGTCAGAAGGTTGAGCTGGCCGGCCTTTTCCCCAAGGCTCATCCGGTCCAGCAGATCACGGAGGAATGTCTGTTTGGTCATCGCCGCCATCAGGACCCTGTGGTAAAGGTGATTCAAGGATTTTGTGACCCTACGTGATCAGTCAGACGTTATCGCGTGATTCCTTTTTGGCCGGAAATGAGATACCTTTCTCTTGTCGCCGCAAGCAAGCCTTCCCCCCCGAGGTTGCGAGCGACAAAACAGGACTCCTTCGGAGGTCCGAAAACAGCCGGCAAGAATCGAGGTCTCCCCCCTACTCGTTTTTTTGCCGGCTTTGTTTTTATATCATTTCTTTTCCTCGCTTGGATGGATGGCAGCAGGTGTTTTCCCCGGGCGCTTTTTCTTTTTCCGTTGCCGGTTGAGACTACGGTTGGTGCGGGTGATCTTGTCATCGACCGCCTTCATTTCCTCACGCAGGGCGCGCAGTTCCCTGGCGAGTTCATTGAGTTGGTTTTCCTCACGTTTGATATCGGGCTCGACAAACATGCTGGCGACGAAACCGGTGAATGTGCCGAAGAGTCCAACTCCTGCGGTCATCAGGACCGCTGCAATGACTCGCCCACCGTCAGTGATTGGATATCGGTCCCCGTAACCGACGGTTGTCACGGTGACGACGGCCCACCAGAGCGCGTCGGAAGGGGTCTTGATGTTGCTTCCATCAATGTCTTTCTCAAGGCTGAGGATGGCCATGGAACCGGCCAGCGCGAGAAAACAGGAAATCGCGGCGACAGTGACAAAGGTGTTTTGCGAGCGGTTCCTGAGGAGAAACTTGACCAGGATCTTGATGGACCGGAAGGCGCGCAGCAGGCGCAGGATCCGGATGGCCCGGACCATTTTTCCACCACGGAATGAACTGAGCCATGGAATGCTGGAAATGAAATCGATCCAACCCCATTTAAGGAATGCCCGTTTGGAAGGCGCCTTGTAAAACCGGTAGAAGAAGTCGCCTTGGAAGATCAGACAGATGATGAAATCGGTCTTGTCGATCAACCCTTGGGTTCTTGCATCCAGATCGAAGGTCACGTCCACATAAAGCGCGATGAGCACATAGATCGAGAGCACGACCATGAACATCTGGAAGATCGTGATGTTGTTCTTGATCTCGTCTGGATCGATCTCGGTCATCCGCGGTTCAGGATCGGCTTGATGGGTGGGCGCTCGGGTTCGGGGATGATGTTTGAAATCAATCGCACCTGTTCGCCCTCGGCCACCCATGTTCGATAGAGATCGGGAAGGGGAGTGGCGAGCGAGATTTTTCCGTCGCGCTGGAGTCTGCGGAAAACGACCTTGAGCAGGGCGAACGCCATGCTGCCCAGTTCGTCGTCGTCGCGGTTGCGGTGAATGCGTTTGACGAGATCGGTCTGCGCGATCCGAGAGATTTTCCCGTCACCCGCGAGGTCGATCAGGTGGGCGATTTCCACCCCGTAGCCGGTGGGAAAGGCGAGCGATTCCAAGGTGCCTCGGCGGGCGGCGTATTCGCCGGAGAGTGGTTGAAGAATGCCGCTGAGTTCGGGATAGAACAACGAGATCAACGGGCGGATCAGGATCTCCGAAACCCGCCCGCCGCCGGTGGAGTGGGATTCATCCCCGTAGGCGAGGGGGCGCTCGTAGTAAGCCTTGACGTAGTCGATCTTCGGGTCGGTTAGGAGCGGACCGACCAGACCGGTGACAAAGCCGGGGTGGAAATTCGAGATATCACCATCGACATAACAGATGATATCGCCGGTGGAGATGTGAAGTGCTTTCCAAAGGTTTTCGCCTTTTCCGAGATAGTTTCCCTCACTGAGAAGCACTTCCGAGGAACGGTGCACAGTGGCTCCTGCCGCTCTGGCAACTTCCACGGTGGCATCGACCGAATCGGAATCGATGACAATGATTTCATCAATGAGGCCAACGTCTCCAGCGAGTTCCTCACGGACCGTCGCGACGATTTGTCCGATGGTCTCCGCCTCGTTGAGTGTGGGAACGCAGACGGAAATCCGGTTCCCGGAGGCGGCCTTGATTTCAGCAAGGCGGCGGACGTCGGAAAAAGTCGAAAAATGAAACCGCTGCATCGAGGGAAATCAGAGCGAGAAACTCGGTCGGTCAGTCCGCAAACTGGATCCGTTCGTAGAGATCGGCGAGGGGAAGTTCTGCCTCGATTTCCTGAAGGGGAATGACTGATTCGACGCCCGAGTGATGTTCCACGGCGAAGCCGCCGCCGGATTTGCGCCGGTGGACAATGACGGCGGCGACATCCGGCTCCACAAAAATGAGAACCTTGAGTGATTGGAGTGTTAGGTAGGCGTCGCGTTTTTCACCGAGATCCGCGCGCCGGGTCGAGTCGCTCAGGACTTCCAGAATGACCACGGGCCGGTCTTGGAAATGATCCATGCCGGGATTCGGGTCGCAGACCACCAGCGCGTCCGGATAGTATAGACGGGTGTGGTCGGGGAACTCGATGCGGATCTTGGTGTCGCTGTTGAAGGGTTGGCAGGATTTTCCCCGGAGTTGGGTTCCGAGCGAGAGAACCGCACTGGTTGCGATGGCATTGTGCCGGTTAGTCGCGCCGGCCATGGCGTGGACCGTCCCACCGAGATATTCGTGCTTCACGTCGCTGGTCTCCTCACCCGCCAGATAGTCCGGGATGGAGATGAAATTCCGCTGGGTCAACGCTGGCATGGGCGGAAGGTATCAGGGAGTCCGAGCGATGGCAACCGGATCAAACGACCGGATCAAACGATCATGTCCCGGGTCACGCGGTATTTCGCGGCGCATCGCGGGCATTGGATATTGATGAAATCCGCAGCTTCGAACAGGTCGTCGAGGCGTTCCCGCCAACCGCCGAGGACAGGAAGGATTTTTCCCAAGGTGCAGCCGCAGTGGAACCGGAAGCGGCGGGTTTCGAGGACGGTGGTTTCCTCGGTTTCGACGATTTTGGCGACCGCCTCCTCATCGAGATTTTCCAGCCATCCGAGGTCGCAATCGGGTTGTGCGGCGACGAGGGCGAAGTTCTCATCCTCAAGCCGGAATGCCCGGGCCGGACGTTGCTCTGACTGCTTGTAATATTGCGAAATCCAATCGACGGGATCCTTGTCCTCGATCTCCAGGGTGGAAACGCGGGGTGTCTTGCCCTCGACGGTGGTGGTCTGGACGTAGAAGAAGTTCCTGTCAGGCTCGCGCACATCCTCGGTGAAAACCCGGCCGGTGATGGATTCTTCCAACGAGCTGCCTGTGGCAAACAGATTGATGCGCGGTGCCCGGAGATTGGCGGTCCACGCGATGGTTTCCGCCCACGGGCGTGCGACCAGATGCAGCGTGAGCATGGCCAGCGTGTCCTTGAGCATCTGGTCGAGATCGGCCGGAGGGCGGATGCTGTGCTGCATGAGATGCAGGTAGTAGTCCGTGTAGATCGGCGTGAACTGGCCGCGCAACAGCAGGGCGTTGCGATGCCGGACGAAGATCGATTCGATTTTTGTGAACTCTTCGGGAGTTTCCATGGTCGGCGGCAAGCTGGGCGCGTGGATCTTGCCTGTCAAGGCGGCGAAACCTCTTAAAATAACTGTCGGGAGGCATCAGAGGCATCAGAGGGAGCCCTGCATATTCTGCCCGGGCTGGCGCATGACCTTATGCATTCAGACCCTCGCAGAATTCCCGGAACGCGCGGATCTCCTCGGCACTTGCGACACCCGCCACGATGTGTCCCGCCAGGCTGCGGGCGATGTGTTCCTTTTGGGGTTCCGCACCGGGTTTCTTCACGATGATCCGGGCGATTGCAGAAAAAGTATTTCCGTTGAAATTCGTGAACGGCGCGATCTTGTGGCACTTCCTGCATGTCTCGACCGCATCGAATAAACTCATCTCCCGCTGTCGCGCCGTCTCCCAAAGTTCCCTGCCATCCTGATGTCCGTCGGAGGTAGGTCCATGATGAGCACCCTTTGCCCGGCACAGGATCTCATTTTGAGCGACCGAGAAGGGTTCGAGCCATCGGCTGCTGGAACTCATTTCGGAATTTCCTCCGCTCCCGTCTTCTTCCGTCTTTTGATTTCCTCAAGTTCGGCCACTCCCACGCTTTTCAGATATCCTTTTCCTGTCCTCGCATAGATCGGCTCCGCTGAGAAACGGTCCTGGATCGCCAAAGCCTCCTTCATCACCTCGAGAAACAAGGGATTGTTCTCAAACGGATTTTCGGGTTTCGGGTTCGCGGACATGCCATGAAACTACCCGGAAATATCCGGCCTTGCAAGGTGTTGCTTCCACCCCATCGGCGGATTGTTTCAGATGCGGGAGTGACTCTGGCGATGAAAACGCAGGCAAGATGCCTACGCCCCCTTATGCTCCGGGCAGCTCGATGAAGCCTTCCAGTTTGCGAATCCGCGTGGGGTGGCGCATTTTCCGCAGGGCCTTGGCCTCGATCTGACGAATGCGCTCGCGGGTCACTTGGAACTGGCGGCCGACTTCCTCAAGCGTGCGGCTGTAGCCGTCCTTGAGACCGAAACGTTGTTCGAGGACCTCGCGCTCGCGCTCCGTTAGGGTGTCGAGGACGTCCTTGATCTTGTCCTTGAGCATCGAGAAGCCGGCTTCTTCCATCGGGTTGTCGGCGGCCTTGTCTTCGATGAAGTCACCGAAGGAGGTGTCGTCCGAATCACCGACCGGTGCTTGCAGCGAAATCGGCTGTTGGGCCATTTTCAAGACCGCGCGCACCCGCTCGACGGGCAAGTGGATTTCCTCGGCAATTTCCTCCGGGGACGGTTCGCGACCGTACTCCTGGACGAGCTGCTTCTGCACGCGCATCAGCTTGTTGATCGTCTCGATCATGTGGACCGGGATCCGGATCGTCCGGGCCTGGTCGGCGATGGAGCGGGTGATGGCCTGGCGGATCCACCAGGTGGCGTAGGTGGAGAATTTATAACCGCGGCGGTATTCGAATTTCTCGACCGCCTTCATCAGGCCCATGTTGCCTTCCTGGATCAGGTCGAGGAACGACAGGCCGCGGTTGGTGTATTTCTTGGCGATGGAAATGACGAGGCGGAGGTTGGCCTCGACCATCTCGGTCTTCGCCTTGAGCGCTTCCTTGAGCCAGTGGCGGAGTTGCTTGTTAGCCTCTTCGAAGGTTTCCAAGGTATGCCATGAACGTTGCTGGATCTCGCGCAACTTGGTCACGAATTCCTTGTCCTCGGGATCGGTCTGCAACTTGCGACCGTATTTCCAGAACTTCTGCATGTATTCATCCACCTGCTCACAGAAGTCCTCGACGACCTTCTGCTTGTAATAGAAGCGGGTGAAAACGCGGTTGAGCGTGAGGATGTTCTTGTTGAACTCCTCCTCGAGCCTCTTCTTGCTGCGGGGATTCTTGGCGGAAAGCTGGCGGAAAAGGTCGTCGTTTTCCTGATGGAGCATCTTCAACTGGTCGCAGAGTTTCGGCAGGCCCTTCATGTAGCGCTCGCGGGACTCGATCTTCTTGTCGAGGATCACCCGGTCGAAGCGTTCCTTGCCCTTGTTCAGCTTTTCGGCGAGTTCCAGATAGGAATCCGTGACGAATCCGAACAGGTGGAGATGGCGGGCCACCTCGATTTCCGCATCCTCGATGCGCTTTGAAATTTCCACTTCCTGCTCGCGGGTCAGCAGCGGGACCTGGCCCATCTGCTTGAGATACATCCGGACGGGGTCGTCGAGGATGTCGAGCTTCTGGTCGGCCTTGACGTCTTCTTCGTCGCCATCGCCCTCGTCACGTTTCTTGTCCTTGTAGCGGTCCACCTCGGAGGCATCGATGATGTCGAACTCCATGTTGCGCAGGCGCTCCATGATCGCCTCGACGTCGTCCGGATCGACAAGGTCGTTAGGCAGGATCTCGTTGATGTCGTCATAGGTCAGGTAGTCCTGCTCCTTGGCGAGCTTGATGAGTTCGCGGATCTTTTCCTGGATCTCTGGGGTGTCGATGCGGCGCTTGCCGGTTTCGTTGCCCTTGATCGTGGCCTTGGTTTCGGCGGATTCCTGCACCTTCGATTCCCTTTTTGTTCTCGCGGGAGAGGCCTTCTTGACAGGCTTGGGTGTGGCTGCGGTCTTCACCTCCGCCGTGGCATCGGGCACGACGACCTTGGGCTTCTTCGCTTTTGTCACTTCGTCAGCCACAGCTTTCGCGGGCCTGGTATCCTCTTTGACATCAGCCTTCGGAACCTTGACCTGTGGTTTTGCGGCGGTTTTTTTCGAGGACGATTTTGGTGAAGACATGGAGTATGAGAAACGCTGGAAGTCAAAAAACAGGATACACCCCACCTATTCTAGGGGCACTGCGGAAATTCGCGGGCGGGGCGGAATGAAGAGGCGATGTGGTGACAGGTCAAGAGCTTTATCAGGCTTTCGCAAATCCTTGAAATGTCGTGGGAATCTGGAGGCGAATCGAGCTTTCATGGATTTCCAGTTTCAAATCCGCGGGAAAGCACTTACGTTGGCCCAGCGCACATGATCACTCTCACTCCCAATGCCGCCGTCCATCTCGGCAAGCTTCTGGCCAGCAAGGCAAACTCCCCGCAGGCCGGATTGCGGTTGGCCGTCCGCCGCGGTGGTTGCGCCGGTTGGCAATACGAAATGCAGGTCGCAGAGCCGGAAACGGGCGACGAGATCGTCGAGACCGGGGATGCCCGGGTGATCGTCGCGAGCGACAGCATCGACCGCCTCAATGGCTGTGAGATCGACTACTCGGATGATCTCACCGATGCCGGATTCAAGATCCACAATCCCAAGGCCGCACGGTCCTGCGGATGTGGAACCTCGTTCGAGGATACCGGCGAACCGGAAGCTTCTCCCGCTGTCGCGGATGGTGAGGCCTGCGGATCCAACTGAATTTCCACCCAGCCGTGCCCCGCAACGTCGAAGCGCCGCCACCGAGCCGTCCCGCCTATTTCTGGTGGCTGCTGGCCAATGCCCTGGCCCTTTGTTTTGCGGTGCTGAGCTGGTTCGTGTGCTTGAATGTTTTCGGAAATCCTGAAGTTGCCCGGAACTATCAGATTCTGAAAAAGCTCGGTCGTGCCCCCGTTCTGAAGGAATACACCTTGAATGAAATCCCTAACGGGAATGCGTTCGCGCCCAAGGAACTCTACCGCCAGTATTTCGGCTACAGTGAGCCGGAGATCGCCAAGCTCAACTCGCTGCTGCTGCGGAACTACCTGACCAATTTCGACCGTCCGCTGCTGTTGACCTACATTGAGGGAAATTACCAGGTGGACACCGCGCGCAAGCTCGGTCCCGGAGACTTTTTCCATCCGGGAATTGTGGTCCGTGCCCAAGCATTGGTGAAACCGGACGATTTCACCAAGCCGATGCCGTATCCGGTCCTGATCGAATATTTGTTTCCCACCCGCGAGGATGACGCAGCTAACGGGTTCAAACCCGGCGACATCCTCGAAGTGAAAAAAAGTCCGAACTGCGCGGTCGTCGTCCATGTGGCGAAAGTCACCCACGACGACCAGACCAGCCTGTTGCTGACGGTGATTCCGATCCTTTATGAAAAATACCAACTCGGTGCGAAGCGGTCGTTCATGATTGAACCACCCGGGACGCTGCACCCGGAGGCGGGATTTCCTGTGTTCAAGGATTAGGGGCGCTCGAACACGAGGAGATGTTGCCATGGCAACTCACGCCGGTTCGTCACGAAACGGAAACCCGCGGCCTCGAATTCCAACTTCGCCTGCGCCTCCGTCATCTTGTGAAGGGGCTTGATCGGCACGTTTGGGTCTTCCCCCCGATATTCCACGAGAAAGATCCGCCCTCCCGGCTTCAGCGATTGGAAAAGCGATGCTAACATTTCAGCCGGTTCGGAAAACTCGTGATAGGCGTCCACCATCAATGCCGCGTCCAGGGATTTCTCCGGCAGATTGGTTCCGCTGACGCTCCCGAGATGCGGAATCACGTTGGTGACTCCAAGCTCCTTCGAACGCTTTTTGAGAAAGTCCAGCATCTCAGGCTGGATATCTATCGCCATCACCTTTCCTAACGGAATCTTGCGGGCGATGCGGAACGAATAATATCCCGAACCCGCGCCGATGTCCGCGATCACGGTTGATGGCGCGAGATCCAGCGCATCGATCGCGCGGCTCGGAGCCTCCTCGTCTTCGCGGTTTTCCCGTTCCAGCCAACCAATCGCCGGATGACCCATCACATGTGAGATCTCACGGCCGTGAAAAAATTTCCCGATTCCGTCCGGTGAGGCTTCCGCGTAGGTATAGGGGTCAACAATCGCTGCCGGTGGCGGAAACGTTTCGATGACAACCTCGTCCGGCTCTTGGGAACGAAGGGTCCACCAGCAGATGCCGACGGCTACGACGAACGCCACCAAGATGGCCGGGAGATATCGAGTGACCTTTTTCAAAATACGAGTTTTGCGGGTTTTACCATGTCGCGGTTAAGCTTGTCGCAAACAAGGGAACAGAGTTCGAAAACCATCGCATCGGAAATGGCATAGAGCACCTGTGTTCCCTGTTTCCGACGGGTGACGAGTCCTGCGTCGTGGAGCAGTTTGAGTTGCTTGGAGACATTTGCCTGACTGGTCGGAAGACGATCCACGATTTCCGAAACACTCAATTCACCTTCCTTCAGCTCTTGGATAATGGCCAGCCGCGTCGGCTCCGCGAACGCCCGGAACAGGCTGGCGACTCGTTCGAGTTGGTCGGATTGAAGCTTCATCGGATGGGATTCATAGCACGGAAAATTTCCTCTGCAAACATAAGGACGGGTTCACAAATCGAACCACGCCGTCGGTTCATCCTGGCAGGCACAATGCAGACCCACGTGTCCGTGACCGAGTTCCGCGAGGCACGCGCGGAGACAGGCAAGGATGATTTCCGGCGTGTTGCAATCCGAGCTCAAATGTCCAAGCACCACCCGTCCGAGGGCGGGGTGGGCGATGTCGCGGATCAGCTCGGTCACCTGGCTGTTTGAAAGATGTCCGTGCCGCGAACTGATCCGTTGCTTGATCGACCACGGCCGCTTGGTGTCGGATTCCAGCAACCCCTCGTCGTAATTCGCCTCGACGAACAACCCGTCCAGCTTCCTCAGCCGCTCGGTCATGCTGCGGGTGACGAAGCCGGCATCCGATAGAAACCCGAAGCGCCGCGCTTCATGTCCGACCACGAATCCGACCGGGTCCACCGCGTCGTGCTGGATCGCGAAGGTTTCCACCGCGATTCCTCCGATCGCGAACACCTGGCCGGCTTCGAAAAATTTCCACGTTGCGCCCTCGATCCCGCTTTCCCGGACGATCCGTGCCGTGGCTTGCGTGGTGAAAACCGGCACCGGGTGCTGCTTCAGGAAAATTTTCAATCCGCGCACATGATCGCCGTGTTCGTGGGTCAGCAGGATTCCATCCAGTGACGCCGGATCGATCCCGACCTGGTGGAGCCGCAGGGTAAGCTGTTTCGCGCTCAATCCCGCATCGATCATCAAGCGCAGCCCGCCGCATTCCACGACCGCCGCATTTCCTCCACTCCCGCTTCCCAGCACCGCAAATCGCATCACGCGCGGGACGATGCAGGCTCACGGGAAATCAGGCAAGTACGACCTTGCCTGCATTGCCCCTGATGACAGCACTCACCAAACGACCTCGTTTTGGGCGCAGGGGTGAGCAAGTTGATTTCCTCCAAATCTCGTTTGCGAGAAAAGGTAAGCTGTGACAGTTGCCCTGCGCTTGGCAAAGCGACTGTCACAGCCAACGGCCCGGATTTCAAAGCCGACCGTTTTGGTTTAGACCGGGCCCCCGCCCGGAAAGTTGAAAACTACGCGAATCCGGACTGCATGGCTATGGAGTTAAACCCTACCCCACGGCATTCGTTGGTGTTTCGTTTTTAGGGCCGGGAGGACGCACCGAATTAGATCAAGGATACGACCGGGCGGGAGGTGGATGTGGTGCGCGTCGGAGGTTCGTTTGAGACGGTCGTATCAGCAGTTCACTGGCAACGGCTGGTGCTCGTGGCCAGCCGCATCGATGTCGCCGGTCAGACATTCCGCATCCGCGAAAGCAACCGGTCCGACACAAATCAGATGAGCGGCCGCATTGACGGCAAGATCGATAGCTTCAAAAAAGTCGAGCTTCTCTCGCGCTGAGACTAAGCCGCTTGGTGGGTTTTCTCACGTAATCCGCCGGAACGCTTCAGATTTTTTGGTTGATTAACCTTCATTGATTTTCAAGTCTTCTGGTGAATGGCATGGCGGTTGCTCTATCGCATGCTTGGAAGCTTTCCTAGGGTCGGACCTAAAAACTGGCCTCAACTCACTTTGCCAAACTCTTACAAACCCA
>Ga0163144_10024159_pt1 | contig 11935 bp, 12 predicted proteins | sample OliLak19BULKMAT1_FD_123175 | JGI IMG/M metagenome (GOLD analysis project Ga0163144, IMG submission 123175) | Freshwater microbial mat bacterial communities from Lake Vanda, McMurdo Dry Valleys, Antarctica - Oligotrophic Lake LV.19.BULKMAT1 | ecosystem: Environmental > Aquatic > Freshwater >...
AATTCAAAACCGTTACCGCACAGCTTACGAAATTGATTTCAAATCTACTGTGGATATGATGGCTGACAGGAGTCCGTTTGTTTCGCAAGCCTCGTCCTTTAACCATTTTGTAACCTACCAAGACAGCGGCCCAACAGCCTTCACTCAACGAATTGTTTACGCCTGGAAAAAAGGCTTGAAAACCCTTTCCTACTACATTCATACAGAAGCCGCATCTACAGCCAAAAAAGAATTAGGCGGATTATCAATGCAAATTCAATCACCAGTTATAAAAGAAGAAATTCTGATTGATTTTAAACCAGGCCTTGGAAATCAGACTGTAGTTACTAGTTTTGATCAAAACAACATAGAAAAATTGAACGAAAATACAGGTTTCACTACAGAACAAATAAAAATACTTAGTAATGGTGCTGCTTGCGACATCAACGACCCAGATTGCGAAGAGTGCCAGAGTTAAGGAATGCACAATTACAATAAATTTATGACTATTAAAATAAAACCACGAAACAAAACACCACCTGTATTGGCGGTGTCACTGTATTGTTACTTTAAAGTTAGAGCTGAAAAGTGACAATAAAAAGATGTAAAAAAGTAGATTTTGTCAACAAACTGATGATAAATTACTTAAAAACCTAATATCTACCGCATAAAACCAGTGACTTAGTTTCTTAATTTTTTAATTAACTCAACAATACTATATTATGTCACACAATTCAATTAAACCTGGTGCTAAAGCACCTAAATCAGGTCAAGCAACACAAGTTGGTCCACGTGGTGGTCAACAAAGTAAAACAGAAACCACCGTAATTAAGGGCAAGCCAATGCCTCCAACCAGTAAACCTGGTAATGGTTGGGTAATCGTTGATCCTACAAAGCATAAAGGAAATAAATAATATGACCAATAAAATAATTGCAATTCGCAAATCTACAATTCATCCAAATTATGTTTCAGAAATAAGTCATTATAAATTCTCGGATGAGGCTATAATTGAAAAAGATATTTTTTTTAGTAATTATTACATTAAAGGTTCCGACTATTATTGTGTTTCAGGTAATAATATAAAGCTATTATACTACGATACTTTAAATGGTAAGGCTTTTTTCAAGACAGCTCCAAATAGCACTACAAGTGATAACTTACTTAGTTTACCAACATTATAGAACATAACATTGCTAATTTAGCCCGAGATAATTCTCGGGTTTTTCTATTTTTGAGAAAGAGTAAGTTATTATCTTAAATAATCCTGATATATTGTGTATTTATGTTTTTAATTTAAATAAATTATTGAATTTATGTATATCTTACCCTACTTTAACCGCCCAATTCCATGCAGTTTGAATAATATTTTCTAGGTCTGAGTGTTTTGGCTCCCATCCTAAGTATTCTCTAGCTTTCGTATTATCAGCGTAGGCACTATCCCAGTCGCCAGGCCTTCTATTTCCATATTTGAGGAGAATTTTTTTACCAGTGACTTTTTCAACAGTTTTAATTATTTCTAGATTAGTATAGCCATTTCCAGTAGCTACATTGATTGACTCAGCTACCCTAACTTCAGATTCAAACATTTTTTCCAACGCTAAAACATGAGCAGTAGCTAAATCCATAGTGTGAATATAATCTCGAACACATGTCCCATCTTTAGTATCATAATCATTTCCAAAGATAGTTATAAATTCCCTCTTACCCTGAGCTACCTCTAGAATAATTGGAATTAAGTGTGTTTCAGGGTGGTGATTTTCCCCAGTTCGGCCATTTTTATCAGCCCCACAAGCATTGAAATATCTAAGACAGATAGTATTAGTACCGTACATCCTGCTGAAGTCAAATAGCATTTTCTCAGCCATTAGTTTAGTTTGGCCGTAAAGATTCAAGGGTAGCAGGCTTTGAGTCTCTTTGATTGGCAAAGCTTCAGGACTACCATAAACTGCTGCTGTAGAAGAAAATACGACATTCTTTACTCCATACTTTACTAGAGCCTCAGCCACGTTCAAGGTTCCTATAAAATTATTTCTATAGTATTTGTGGATATTTTCCGAAATATCGTCATTAGTTGCTGGATTTGCCGCAAAATGAACTACTCCATCAATTTGGTTGTTTTCAAAAACTTTTTCTAAATCATCTATTTTAGTGATATCACCTAACCAAAATTTTACACTTTCTGGGAGAACTTCCTGATGTCCTGCACATAGATTATCAAATACAATTACATTATAATTTTTTTCAAGTAATGCCAGAACAGTTTGTGATCCTATATAGCCAGCCCCTCCTATAACTAAAATATTTTTTTTCATAAAACACGTGTTTTGAAACTAAAAATCCCTTACAGAATCAGTATTTAAACCATATCTAAATAGAGCTTCTTGTCTAGCAAGTTTATGATCTACCAGCGGTTGCCAGATACTATAATCTGTTGGTAACCATTTGTTTTGATATAGTTTTTTACTATCGTATTTCTCAGCCTGCAAATATGGATTAAATATCCGAATAGGTTTAGGATCAGCTCCCACACTAGCTGCCCACTGCCAGCCACCATTGTTGCTAGCCTCATCTAGGTCCACAAGTACCATTCTAAAGTATTCCTGTCCCCACCGCCAATCAATCCCAAGATTCTTAGTCAAAATACTTGCCACCAGCATTCTTGCACGATTATGTAGCCACCCAGTTTTGGCTATTTGATTCATAGCTGCATCTACTAGCGGATATCCTGTCTCGCCTTTTATCCAAGAAACAAATCTGCTCATAGCCAAGTCACCTTCAAGCCACATTAATTTTCCTTGAAACCGTTTTTGAAATTCCAAATCCAAAACACTTGGATTATGAAACAGTATATACCTATAGAATTCTCTCCACATCAATTCAGAAATATAAGCAAAAATGTTCACGTCTTCTAGGCTGCTTTCTAGTCCGTGCTTTTCTAGAATTTTATCTTTAATACTTCTAGATGAAACTAGTCCCCATTTCAAAGCAGTGCTTAATCTGCTCGTCTGTCCATCGTCAAAAGTATCTAACCCCATATCATCCCTATTTTCTTTGTAATGAAGTATTTTATTTTCCACAAAATCATCTAGGCAGGCTAATGCCTCAGTTTCAGTTGAATACCAAAAACTCAAATCTGGTCTAGAAACTAGATTATCAAGGTTAATTATAATATCTTGATTAAGTTGTAAATTGTTTTTCTTATCAATAATTTTGAATATTTGATCTTCTAAAGAGTTTTCTTTTTTTAACAATTTTTGAGTTATTGTAGAATCGAGGTCAAGAGTATTTTTAACTACTTTTTTTAATAAATCTAAATTTACTTGTGGATAAGTCTTTGACTCTAGAAAGTTTTTCAGGCCAGAATTCCTAAATGGAGTAAATACAGAATAAACAGAACCACTTCCTGATCTTAAATCTTTATTCACCGTTAATTGATCAGAGTAACTATTAAATGTAGATTTGTGGCTTTCTAAAATAGTTTTTATTTCTAAATCTCGAACTAGCGAATAAGGTTCTATATCATCGTTAACAAAGACTTTTAATTCGTATTCATTGAGTAATGTATTAAATATATCCACAGTTTTTCCACAAAATATATTTAAATTAAAATCTAAACTTTTATCAAAACCGGATAATATCTTGGAAAATAAAAATCTACGCGAATAACCAACATTTAGAAATTTATTTAATATCAGATAATCATCTATTATATAGATTGGGAGTATCTCTAAGCTATTATTTTTAGCAAATTCTAATGCTTCACTAAATGCAGGATTGTCAGTTAACCTAAAATCACGCCTGCACCAATATATTACTAAATTTTTTTTCACATTTAGTATTAATTACCCTGTAAATTATATTTTTTCTTAATTTCTTCTAGTTTGTTTTGGGCTTTTTTATTAATTGCATCTAGTTTGTCAGCTTCTAGTTTCACTTCAGCTTGTGGACTGTCAAAAATAAGCCCGAGTCCTTGAGTATTATAAAGCACAGGTTTAGAATTTAAAAGAGCTACTTCTTTTTCGTATGTGCTGTTTATTGCATCTATATCATTATCTTTAATTGCTTTAATATAAACATCATAAAAATCAATATATTGTTTAAAATAACTTGTAGCATCGGTAATATTTTTCTTTACCTCATCGTTTTGATATTTTGAAAATCTTCCTTGGAAACAGTTTGCAAATTGTGAAGTTGATTCAGCGTCTAGCTTTCTAACACTTTTAGCTTTTTCAATTTGTGATATGACTTGATCTTGAGCTTGATTTGTACTTACAGCGCTGAGAATTTTTTTAAGCTCTTCTTCGTTATTTAACTGAATATATATCTTGTCACCAAAGCAAGTATAATAATCTACAGTTTCTTTTAGAGCTATTGTCGTACTTTTAATCGAGTCCAGATTCTCATCTATTAATTTATAGAAGTCCTTAGTATCTGAGTTTGAACCTTTATCTAAAGTAGATTTTTTAGAATCAATATCATCAATAATTTTGGTTAATTCTAAATTTTGAGATTTAACTTTTTCAATTGATTCTTTGTATTTACTAGGTGTTTCAGTTGAAGATTCTAGAGATTTCCCAGAATTTTCTATATTTTCAGCCGCAATTTTAACTTTTTTTGCTAAATCGTTATTTACTTCAATATTTTTATTAACTGACTCAACCACTTGGTTGGGAACAAATACAAAATTGTAGATTCCTATTCCAGATAAAATGGCTAGAATCAATACTACCCCTCCTACAATGATTAAAATTTGATTAAAATTTGATTTTTTTGGCTGCTTTGGTGCTTCAGTTAATATTGGAGTAGATTTTTGATCATCAGTCATATTAGCAATTTTAAAAAATTAATAAGTTTTGTTATACATTATTTCTTCACCAGTTCTAATATAAGAATATATCTCATCACTATTGAACCATATCGCCATTTCTTTATGCGCTTCTTCCAATAACTCGCTAGCATGAATTAAATTATGAATTGCTCTTCCTTCAGTATTTGCAATAGCTGGACTATCCACAGAATAATCGCCTCTAATAGTTCCCATATCAGCTTTAAACGGAAGAGTATGGCCAATTATCTTGCGAACCATATCAACAGCTTGAATACCTTCTACAATTATTGGAACTACTGGACCACTTGTCATATAGTCTACTAAACTGCTAGCAACACCCGCTCCAATAACACTTTTCTCATCAGTTCCTAGAAATTCTTTAGCATCAAGGCCTAACTTCTCAAAAGTACCTAAACCTTTTTCCCCAAGTCTATCAATCCAAGCCTGGTCGTCCATTGGATAATGAGCGATTACTTGCTCGCGTGTGGCATTGATCATTTTCATAGCTACAATCTTTAATCCAGATTTTTCAATTCTTCCCAAAATATCACCTACCAACCCTCTCATAACACCGTCTGGTTTGATCATTACAAAAGTTTGCTGTTTTTTAATTCTTGAAATTGCTGGATCTAATTTTATTACTGACATAACAGGAAAAACTATTAATCTTTTCAGTATTTTGTCAACACTAATAATAAAGTATATCGAAAATATATATGTTGAAGAATATTATCGAAAAAAAATCAATTTTACTTACACGACCACTGGCCTGCCTGACCTATAGAAAACATCCATGTTGCAACTTCAATCTGATGATATGGATTCCAAATATCTGCATAACCTAAACCTATTCTACTAGCATTTGCACTAAAAGTTTTAGGATGAAATTGAAATAATCCTAAATATTGACCGTTTCTTGCGTTTGGCCTACCTCCACTTTCACAATACATAACCCTCATAAGCTGATCACTATTACAACCATACTGTCCACATTTTTGAATTATATAAGTACCTATGTCTCCTCCTTGATAGTTGGTGGGCTTTGGCTGACTTGGCCTAGAAGCAGTTTTAATAAGCTTCGAAAGGCGAGATTTTTCTTGTTTTTTTACAAGGGCTTCCTGAATAATTCTAGCTTGTTTATCTTCTTGTTGTTGTTTTTCTTGGATTTGTTTCTCTATTAAAAGTTGCTCAGCTAGTTTTTTTTCCTTAATTTCTTGTATTTTTGGTAAAGAAACGTTGCGATAGTAGTCGTAGCTATGAATGTAGCTATAGTTACTTTTTTGCGGAATTCGAGTAAATTCAAAGTTTTCAGTGTTTACAGTAGTTGCACTTACCGGGATACTACTGATTAAGGTAAAACTAAGAATAATATTGATTATGAACATAATTCTCTAGGAGGCGATCCTAGATTCAAATAGCCTATGGATGATCAGATTATATCATTTTTTAAAAATTGTAAAGTAATTGCTTGTATTGTTGTTAAATAAAGGTCTAACGTTGGTAAAAACACAAACAATCCACAAGATATTAAAATTATTTAGTTTTAAAGTGGGTATAATTTGTTGATTTTATTTTTGAGTATTATTAATATTTTATAGTTCTATAGATTACCCACAACTATTCAATACAAAACATTTCCACCTTATATTGGATTTAATTGAGTTAAAAGACTTATCAACAATTACTACAAAAGATATATTATTATTATAAAAGAAATTATATATTTGACAATAGAATAAGAAATTAAGAATAGTTTAATTCAGAAAAATAAATCACACTATGGCTAAAAAAATTTTAACTCCACAAGTAGAAATTGAACCAGGAATGGACAGAAAAAAAATGGCGGACCTAATAGTCTCCCAAATAAAAACCACTTTTGGACAAGGAGCTATAATGAAGATGGATGAAGTTATACAGGATGTAGATGTTATACCTACTGGATCACTTTCTTTAGATTTAGCTACAGGAATAGGAGGTTTGCCAAAAGGCAGAATTATAGAAATATATGGTCCAGAATCCAGCGGAAAAACCTCAGTTTGTCTTTCTGCAATAGCTCAAGCCCAAAAAACTGGTGGAATAGCTGCTTTAATAGACGCTGAACACGCTTTTGATCCATCTTGGGCTGCCAAGTTTGGTGTAAATCTTAAAGATCTCTACGTTTCCCAACCTAGTAGCGGGGAAGAAGGTCTTGAAATAGTTGATAATTTAGTAAGATCAAATGCTTTTGATATCATTGTCGTAGATTCGGTAGCAGCTTTAGTTCCTAAAAGCGAGATCGAAGGTAACATGGGTGATAGTTCAATGGGTGTGCAAGCTAGACTTATGAGTCAGGCACTTAGAAAACTAACTGGAGTTATATCAAAATCGAAAACAGTTGTAGTATTTATAAACCAAATTAGATTAAAAATTGGTGTAATGTTCGGAAATCCTGAAACTACTACAGGTGGACAGGCTTTGAAATTTTACGCATCTCAGAGGTTTGATATTAGAAAAATTGGTAATCTTACTTCAAACAACGAAATAGTTGGTACTAGAGTAAAAGTCAAAGTAGTTAAAAATAAAATGGCAGCTCCTTTTAAAACTATTGAATTTGATATGATGTTTTCGGAGCCAGGAGTGATTTCTTTAGCTGGTGAAGTAATTGATATTGGATCAAGTTACGATATTATTGCTAAAAATGGTAACACATACAGCCTCAATCTAAGTAAAGATAATCAGGTCAAACTAGGAGTAGGCAGAGAAAATGCTAAAAACTTTCTTTATGAGAACAAATCATACTTGGAAAGTGCTAAGGATTTAATCATGGCTGAATTTAGAAAGAGAATCAAAGAAGGTAATATGAATATGACTGAAATTGCCAAGCCAGTTGAAAAAGAAGATGGTGAAATTGAAAAAACTGAAACAATGGAAAGTTAGTTAGAGTTCATCATTCTATGTTCTTGGAGCATTTGTAGGTGGAGTTGTAGGAGGAGGTGTAGTAGTAGTTGTAGTTCCACATTTAGACTCTAGGTAGCCTTTTGTGATATCCACAGGAGTACCCCCAGCTGTTGTAAATGTAGTTGTTGTAGGTTTTTTAAGTGGTCTTAGTGCAACTACTTCAGTTATCTTAGATAATCGCGCAGAACTCATTTTCGAAGTTTGTGAAAGTGTTGGATCGAAACAATTTGTAACCTCAGCGCCGTCAAGAAATGTATCTGAATCACTATCTTTTTTATTGGGGTCAGTGTAGTAAACATAAACTTCATTTCCATCAGCTAAACCATCTAAATCACTATCAGGACTTATTGGATCAGTTTGAAAATTATATTCATCTAAAGTTGTTATTCCGTCATCATCTGCGTCTGATTGCTCTCCACACTTAGTGGCGTTTAAGCATTTACCCTCGTTATCAATATCTGGAGCTCTAAATTTTTGAATTAACCAAGCGGCTGGAATTTGGGTAACATTAAATTTTCTAGCTTGTGTAGCAGGAGTACTTGGTCCCCCTGTTAAGCTCGTGGTAGTGTTTGGAATTGGGGCAGGTGCTGGGGAGGGAGTTGGGGCAGGCGTGGGAGACGGTGAAGGTGTTGGGGCAGGCGTTGGAGTTGATGCCACAGGTGCTTTACTAGTATTATTATTTTGATTAAAATTTAAATAAATTAAAACTCCAGTAGCTATCAACAAACCTGAAATAATTACCCCACCAATAATTAAGAATAATTTGTTTCCTGATTTTTTTTCTTCAAATGTATTATTTAAATCAAGCGGTGGATTGTTTTGTCCATTAAAATTATTTGGTTGTTCGTAATTTGTTGTGTTGCTTTGTATTGGAGTATTTGAACCAAGTTGTGTGTAGTCTGTGGTATTATAACTTTCTGGATATGAGTTGGTTTGTTGATTTTCTTGTCCAGAGTCATAATTTGATGGATTGTAAAATGCCTCTGGGGTTTGAGGTAAATTCTGATTTAAAGGTGCTGAAACATTCCCTAGGTCTTGACCATATGGGCTTGAGTATGGATCAGGGTTAAAGTTTTGGTTTTGATCTGTATTTTGGGCCATATTTATATAAATAATTCCTTATATTGGGCTAATTTTATGCTATTTTCTACTGCTTGTCAAAAGTCTTTAAATCTTTCAACATGTTATAAACAAATAAAAATTTATGGCTAGTCAAAATGCTAATTCGTTGAAAAAAAATAAAGCCTCTAGTTTAGGTTTTGTGGAAATTGGTGAAATTAGAGATAGTGTTTTAGTTTTAAGAGAACAGCAAATGCGCTCTGTTTTGGCTGTTTCTTCAGCAAACTTTGCTTTAAAAAGCTCTCAGGAACAAGAAATAATAATCGGTACATTTCAAGGTGTTTTGAATTCTTTAGAATTTCCTATTCAAATACTTGTGCAAAGTCGCAGGTTAGACCTGAACCCTTACATTGAAAAACTCAAACAGCTTGAAGATCAACAAACAAACGACTTATTGAGGGTAAAAATGCAAGAATACATAGAGTACATCAAAGAAATGCTTCACGAAGTTAATATTATGAACAAAGAATTTTATGTAATTGTAGGTTTTGAACCAGTTAGTTTAAAAGAAGGTCTTTTTGGCAAATTTTTTAGAGCTCTGAATCCAACTAGAATAATTAAACAAAAGCAAGAAGATTTTGTTCGAAACAGAAAAATGTTAATGAGCAGGGTTGATCAAATTGCTTCAAGGCTGAGCGGTTTAGATTTGAAAGTAAATTTGCTAAACACAGAGCAGCTCATTGCCCTAATGTATAATTCATATAATCCAGATACTCTAGAATCTATCAGGCTCAGAGACGTCTCTAGTATTGATGTTTTGATGTAAGTGGAAATTTTAAAAATAATCCTTATCAGAATTTTTAGGCTCACTGTCAAGTTTAAAATCATTTAAAATATCAATCTCTTCAGGGGCGCTACTACCTACTCTTTGGTTTGGGATTTCAGATTCTTCTTTTCCAGATTTAGTTAAACTGATAAAAGCAGCCCAAGATGGCGTAGTGTCTTTTGGTATGTATACAGCAATTTCGTCACCAGGCTGTAGTCCAAGTTGCTTCATTGCATAAGTCGCACTGGCTTTCAATATGTTAATAGAGTTCGGAAATTTATCTACTAAAACTACAAAACTATCACCTTCTATGTTGAAAGTACCAGTTACTCTTTCTCTAGGCACCGGGTGGATCAGTTTAAATATTTCTCTTTCAGTAGTTAAGAGCCATTTCATTCTATCGCCCACAACTAATTGAGTCTTACTAGCATAGTTTTGGGGTACTGGATATGTTTTACCGTTATCGCCTATCATAGCTTCTCCATCAAATATTCCTTCAACTACCTCAAGCGCAGTTGTTTCATCCATACTCCTATTAATAGGCATTTTATTCTCGGAATTAATTCGTAAGTTTTTGTCTGGGCTAAGACTTGAAAGTATTGACCTTGCAGTCTTTAAGTTGTTTTCCGCTATTTCAATTAGGCTTAGGACGCTTTCTATTTTTTTAGTCGACATATATTTTATTTTTTTGTACAAAAATGTAAACCTTAAATTAGACAAATTTCTTAAAATGTCAATGTAAAAGCATAATTAAATATCCATAAGGATAGTATTTATCTACCTGTTAGCTTCAAATTAAATTAGATCTGAATAAGAATAAAACTTACCAAATAATAAAAACTTAAATAAATATCCTTGACAAAACTAAATAATTATATGTATTTCATTGTTACTACTTAACTAACGAAAGTAGTAGTTTTACAGCTGGATTCTAGTAAAATGCACGAACCATATTAAATAATACATTCATGTTTAGAAATAAACATTGAACCTAAAATATAAAGTGGGGTAGTGTGTAAGTTCAAAAAACAAAAATGAATATCCAAAAATTTATTAAAAATTAAAACATAAGAGTATATAATGGATGCCTAGGAAGTAAATGCCGATGAAGGAAGTGATACACTGCTTTAAGCTTGGATCAGGTGTGTGTAACCGTTATGAGTCCAAGATGTCCGAATGGGGTAACCCAGTTAGAGTAATGTCTAACATGAACTGGTTTAGTAGCCAGGTAATCGGGAACGCACTGAAGTGAAACATCTCAGTAAGTGCAGGAAAAGAAACAGACATTGTTAATTCCCCTAGTAGCGGCGAGCGGACGGGGATTATGCCAAAAACTTAAGCTAGTCTTGAAGCTGGAAAGAGAAATTTCTTCGGAAATTTTAATTAAGAGTTTCAGCCTGATATGAGGTATAGACGCTTTGAGGGTTGTGGGAAATTGTGTCAAAGCCTTATCGCTTTGGAATAGGTCTAAAAAATAAGTTTACAACAAAATTACTTGGAAAAGTAAGCAATAATAGGTGATAGCCCTGTATGTAAAATAATCTTGTTACCTGTTGATAATTCTCCCAAGTACAACAAGAGCACCGAGAAGTCTTGTTGGAATCATGCGTGACTACGCGCAAAGGCTAAATACATTTACTTACCGATAGTGAACTAGTACCGTGAGGGAAAGGTGAAAAGTACCGCGGATAGCGGAATGAAAAGATCCTGAAATTATATACTTACAAGGAGTGGAAGAGGGTTATGCCCTTGACTACGTGCCTATTGAAGAATGATCTGACGAGTTAGCTGTATATGGCAAGATTAAAGTCGTAAGTGACTGTAGTCGTGAGTGAAAGCGAGGGTTAACTGCCCGTTTAAGTCATATGCACTAGACCCGAAACCCAGTGAGCTACCCATGAGCAGGTTGAGTGATAGGTAAAACTATCAGGAGGACCGAACCCGTAAGAGCTGCAACTCTTTGGGATGACTTGTGGGTAGAGGAGAAATTCCAATCGAACTGGGTGATAGCTGGTTCTCGCTGAAATAGCTTTAGGGCTAGCCTCGAAGTTAGCGTGGGGGAGGTAGAGCACTGAAATTGCTTGGAGCCGCAAGGTATCCATCAATAACAAACTCCAAATTCCTCCATTGTATATTCGGGAGTTAGGCAGTGGGATCTAAGTTTCATTGCCAAAAGGGAAAGAGCCCAGATCGTCGTTTAAGGCCCCTAAATCTTAGCTATAGTGTAAAGGAGGTGGAATTACTCATACAACCAGGAGGTTGGCTTAGAAGCAGCCATCCTTTAAAGAAAGCGTAACAGCTCACT
>Ga0163144_10024160_pt1 | contig 11935 bp, 12 predicted proteins | sample OliLak19BULKMAT1_FD_123175 | JGI IMG/M metagenome (GOLD analysis project Ga0163144, IMG submission 123175) | Freshwater microbial mat bacterial communities from Lake Vanda, McMurdo Dry Valleys, Antarctica - Oligotrophic Lake LV.19.BULKMAT1 | ecosystem: Environmental > Aquatic > Freshwater >...
TCTTTTTTTGGGAACGCGCAATCACCACGGTCATTTCCCCGACCAGGGTCTTGAGCATGGCGTTCTCTTTCCGTAGCACGTTCAATGCACGCAGGGTGGGTCCGGATGAGGCTTTCTGAGAAAGCCAGCCGTAGACCGTTGTTTCGTGAACGCCATGCTCCTTCGCTGCCTGTGCAACGGAGACACCTTCTTCCTTGATACGCTTTAGAATCTGCTCCTTGATTTCGGGAGCGATGCGACGGGAGGTACCCATATGTGTGGAGGGAAACTAGACGAGAGTGTGTCCAAGATATGGGGTACCTGCCACTGGCAGGAAGAGATCGGTGAAAAGCTCACCTACGAATACGCTGATGCGAACCCAAAACTGCCGGCGCTAATTGGCGCTGTAGCGAGATCGAAGCGCAGCCGAAAATCGTAATCCCCGCGATCCAGTCATCCACTCCAAATACCTATATGTTTGGATTAATTTACATTGCTTAAAATTAAAATGATGATAGATTGTCCAATTGACAGCCCTCTAATCAATGCACTCGTCTCAGCCTACTCTGTCCATCGGCCAAGACCGTCTGCCTACATCGGGAATCAAAGGCAAAAATTTGTTTGAATGTATGCAGCAGATGGGTGTTGATATGGGTAGCGATACTGATGAAATGGGTTCACAAGAAGCGCTTGAAGCCCATTTCTCCCAAATGAGAACAGATGAAAAAATAGAAGCCACGCGACTGTTGCTCCAAGGATTAATGCGGTCAGATACTTCGGGCAAGAAAGTGGAAAAAACACCTTCAGTAGGCCAAAAAGAGATTGTGTACGTCGCTGGCCCGATCAGTATGGATCTCAATCTTATTTTTCGTGAAGCAGACGGTGCCTTGCGGCTGGAAGAAGCAGACCTGATGGCTGGAGGCACAGGCTTAAAGGCGATTGCAGCTTCACGTTTTGGGGTAAGAGCAAAGTTCATTGCAATGGCTCGCGATCCGATGATGAGGGAATTATTTGAGCGATGGTCTGTGCCAATCGGTTCTACATCGATGGCGGAAACCGGCCCGAGCAGAATTGTGCCGCATATCTCTGTTATCAGAGAAAAACCGACTGCTGCTCCACTTCACCCGACTATCCTTGCTCCGCAAATTTCAGTGCATCCGCGCGAAGGGACGGCATTTTTGGAGCATATTGATCAGTCACTTCCTCCCTCAGAAGATCAGCCACCGCTTTTTGTGAGTTTCAATGGCCGGCACACGTTCCCAGGCCTTGAGCCTTCCTACTACACTTCCCTGATGAAATTGCTGGAACGGAAGGGCTATCGCGCAGTGGCGGATATGCGCTTGGGCATGCCTGAGCAGGAAATGCTGGCAATCTATGAAGGATCTCCGTGGATGGTGAAGCCGAATTTGGATGAATTCCTGAAACTCTATCGCTTCCTGTATCCGGAAATACTTATTCCGCATTCTCTGACCAAAGACGATATTGGCCGGATGGGAGCGGACATTGCTCGAAGGTTTTGCATCAATGTTCTAGCGATTACGACGGGAAAGGAGGGAGCAGTTTTGGTCGTGCGTAGGCCTAAGCTCAAGGGGGTTGTTGCGGATGCTCAACATATCCAAGAAGTGTCCCCTGTGGGATGCGGTGATGCCTTCACGGGTACCTTTCTCGGACAATTTCTTGAGCATGGCGATTACAATATTTCGCTGCGATTCGCGATAGCCGCAGGGACGGAGACTGCCAAGTTGATCGGGACAAAAATTGCAGAGCGCGACGATATAGATAGGAGTGCGGCTCATCTGAGGGATTTGCAAATGACCAGAGAGGTGGATGGCCTTGATGAGTCATCGTATCTTTGCGAAAGGTTAATGCAGGACAGAGGATATGTGATCAATAGTTCGACGGAACGCGGGGGCAGCAGCATGCAAACGTTCTTCGCAACGCGCAGATCTGATGGCGCATCGTGTGTGATTAAATACAGCGATTGGGAGGGTGTGTCGTCCGATGGCATTCCTTGGCTACTCGGGCAGGCAGTAAAACTCCGATCCATACAACAGGATTCCACAGTGCCGACTGATCTCAAGAACCTGTACCCGAAAGTACTAGAGGTCTTCCAGGGTCAACAAGTGGCGTATTACGTCATGGAGCAATTCAGGGGAGCCCAGGATCTTGCCCGTCATTATCTTGATAGTCCGGAGATCGGGGCGCAGGAGATGTTTCAAGAACTGAAACAAGTCTCCATCCGATTGGTGGATGCCTACCGGGAGAAAGGCCTTGAAAGTAAAGAAGGCGAAATTGATTTCAATGTTCTCACTAGGGCCGAGAAGCGGCTGGGCATGCTTGCCAACAAATCGGATAGCCAAGTGTATCGCCGCTTGGTCCAGGGAAAGCCGTTCGTACTCGGACCATTGCAATACAAGGATGCGGGGCACTTCTTCGAGGAATTGATGCAGGCGGATACATTGAAGGTCAATGGAGCTGTCTATAAGAATCTCCCTCATCTTCTCAAAATCATGAGAGATGCTCTCGCCCAGATTCAGGAGAGAACGGGGCCGACGCATTTTTGCGATCTGACACACGGTGATCTTTCGATTCGTAATTTTCTCAAATGCCCAGACGGGCAGCTGAAAATCATCGATGTTCGCTCACCCACGCGCATTCATAATGTGACTCCCGTTTCCACTTCCGTAGAATATGACTTTGCAAAAATATTTTACAGTCCGTTCATGGAATTGGTTCGCAACGAATTCTGTCTGATCGATGCCGATGACGGCTGGAATGCCGAACAGCCGTCATTCCAATTTACTTTCAGATCCCATCCGACGGTGGATCGGTTCCTGGGATTGCGGAGACTCTTGCACGAGCATTTTGCCGATACCGACATGCGCCATCAGTTGAAAATCTCTCATCCTGCATGGCATTTGATTCCGCAATTCGGCGAGGCTCTGAATTACGCCAGTGATGCGGTTCACCGTCTCTCCCAAGATCCTTCGGGCAAACACAGCCTGATGTATTACTTGGAAGCCACCCGGCAGCTATCCGGTCTTCTGGAAAACCAAGACTTGCTTCCTCATTCTCCCGCTCAATCATGAAGCAAATCTCCGCAATTATTTTCGACATGGATGGCACTCTCATCGATACGATCGGTCATACTGAACGTGCGTACGCTCTAGCGATGGAAGCGTTCGGAATCCCGAATATGTCGAGTGCAGATTTTCGCTCTCTCTACGAAAGAAACGTGAAAACGGTGGAATATCTAAAACATTTTGGCATCGATTCGAAGTTCGTGGAAGATTTTCGCAAGCGAAGAGACGATCACTATGTTGAGGTTCTCAAATCAAAGGCAGAGTGGATAGAAGATGCCGAAGATGTCCTTCATCAGCTGCATGCGATCCTGCCCCTAGGACTCGCAACGGGTGCACAGCGTCAATACATCGATGCCATTGATGAACGACTGGGAATGCTTCAGTACATCCGAACGGTGATTTGCGCTGATACAGAAGGCTACAAGCGCAAGCCTGATCCTTTCCTGCTTTTGCAAGCGGCTTCATCGCTGGGAGTAGAGCCACAAAACGCTCTGTATGTGGGTGACCAATTTACCGATGTCCGCGCCGCAAAAATGGCCAATATGCAGAGTTGCTTAGTCACAATTTCCCCGAGGGCAGACGCGGACGAGAGGCCGGACATTTCCATTCATCACTTGCGAGAATTGCCTGCATATGTCTCCTCTTTAATATGAATTCTGCAGAATCCTCCTCTACAAGAACCGCAGATGAAAAGTTATGTTTTGCCCTCATTGGGCATAGCGGGACTGGTAAATCGACCTTGATTGAATCGTGCCTTTCTGCCAAGAATTGGCCGGAGCCTTGGAAACCCCGACTCCTCCGAAAATGTACGACGAGAGCATTACGATCATCTGAGGAAGCAAAGGAGCTTGTCGTGATGGAGAGAAACATTTTTCTGGAAAAGCAGGCAGAGGGCTCTCTTGTGACGGTCTACGAAAATCATGGTGAATTGTACGGCATGGAAAAGAGCGAAGTTGTATTACAAGCGCCTGATGAATTTTCGTTGGTCTCGCTCAATACCCAGGCGGCAATTGCTCTGAAAGAGTCCACCATATTAAAAGTATATGTATGCCTTGTGGAAGCCGATCAGCAAGTTCGACAGCAACGACTTTTGGCAAGGGGGGATGCTGGCACGTTACAACAACTTGAGAGCCGTCTTGAGCATCAGGAGAACCCGCTTCGCAATGCAGTGGCTGATTTCGTACTCTCAGCCAACGGCCCTGTGGAAGAAGTATGCTTCTCCCTTAGAAAATATATAGAGTCCGTTTTGTCACTCTTCCCACGTACACATGGATAGCACGACATACCCCGCATTTTTTGATGATTTGCTGGTCGCAAATAATTTTTCAATGGGCAAAAACCGTGATTCAGATCGGGATCAAATGCCACAAATTGATATTCGCAATTGGTTGCCAGCAACACAACATTCGATCTTTTCTCTCCTTCAACAGATCCGGACGCAGACATCCTCAGTTCTGCCAGTGATCACGGCTTTGCAGCAATTAAGCGATTTACATGCAGAGAATGGCCAAGGGCTTGAAGCCAGGCTCATCCGAGAATTATGCGGTCTGCAAGCGCCGGTTCCGTATGACGATGTGCATGCGAACTGCGGCTATGAATTCAGTTCGGCTGCCCGGCCAAGCACCTTCGCCAAAGCGATTATTGCCGAACATTTTGTACAAGATCGGGTTGTCGTGGATGTTGGGTGCGGCAATGGGAGAGATGCCATTGGCTATGCGGAAGGGGGCGCAAAACGAGCAGTCGGTATTGATAGCTCCCCATTCATTATCGAGCGATTTTCGGAGCGATTACAGGGTTTGGATCAGGCATTGCAATCACGCATCACCGCCACCTGCACGGATATGCGAAATTTACTGACTATGCACCCTGATTTGGCACATTCCGTGGATATGGTTACCTGGAATTCCGTACTGCATCTGTTTCCACGGCGTCAGCTGCTGGAGTATCTGCAGCGCATCTCAAAGGATCTTCTCACGCCAGAAGGTATGGTCGGAGCATCCGTTAAAACACCTGCATCGTTCTTCAATACGTTCGGCATTCTTTTGGAAGAATGGGAGACCGGTAATTCCCGTCTCTGTATTGATGGCCAGTGCCGATGGTTCGAGAAGCCGGATAGTTTTGTTCAGATCATTCAAACGCTGTTCCCCAAAGTGCTTTTTAGAAGAGTGAGAACGAATCAGCGAGCAGATAATTCAACGGATGAGCGCATTGATGTCATTGCTCAGAAATGATAAGGCTAACAAAAAAGCGTGACCCGGGGGTCACGCTTTTTAAATAGGATTAGCGGCGGGGGTCATTCTCAGCAACATAGTCGCCCTTCCTAGCCAATTCATTCTGGACGGCGTTGATGGTGAAAGCTTCCTGTGCCAATCCCACATTTGCGGCTTGGTCTGCGCTCCAAAGTTCCACGGGCTTGCGATGGGCAGCACGACCGAAAGATGAAGTCACCTTGAATCCTGCCTTTTTGCGCTCGGCTGCTTGGACAATAGCATTGAAATACTCCGTGCTGGCCACATCGCTCAATCCGCCAGAGAGCATGAGGACAAGCTTTACTTGGTTATCGATCTCTTCCTGCCAAAGCTGCACCGTGCGTTCGCCAACCTCTTCTGGGGTGGCTTGTAGGGGTGCTTTTTCACCCGCGGAGAGAGCATTGGTTTTGATTGTGATAAGCTCTTTGCGAACGCCTGCCTCATCCAGATATTTATCCAATGCCTTCAATGCTTGGGCAGAAGTGCGGGCGTGAGCGTCAATGTCATGCGTCCCAGTGCGGAGTACTTCGGGTTCCAACAAGAGCAAAATCGAATGCTGGAAGTTCTGGCATTCAGCGGCCATCTGAGCGAGCTGATCCATGCCTCGATCAACGATGTAGTCGGATTCGCCTACGCGGAGTTCCTGACGCGCCTTGGCCCCTCCCACTCGTCCTCCGCTGCGATCAAAATAGGTCTGAAGGTCTTTCGCCATTGTTTCCGTTCCCTTCACGATCTTCCCACCGCCGAAACCCGGAACCTCTCTCATGCCCTGATCAATCTTCACGATCGTTGTCTGGCCGTTTTGCTCAAGAAATTCGGGGAATGTCACATCGCTGCCGTCGGAAACTGTTGCATCCAGAAGTTCTGTGGTGAGAATGGCACCCTTGTATAGCGATCCAAAGTTTTGCGTCCCAAAAAGAATACGACGGTACTCCCTTCGCGCTTCCGGTGTGGCCGGAATGCCAAGACGTTCAAGCATTTTATCCGCAGAACCGACGCTTTCGTCTAACGCACACACATTCCCTTCCTGCAGATTTGCCAGTGTTTGTTCGAGTCGATCCGTCTGATGTTCATTGAGTTGCAACATATTGTGTGCGGGGAAGGGATAAGGTAAACATATTGTAAACAGAAGTTGCTCCTAGATGCAAAGTTGTTACTTTTCGTTATATTAAAGGGGAAATCCTTTGAACGGCCTTTACATTTGTAGCCCTGTCATTTGCTGTAAATTCTGCAATTGTGTTCCTTGCAATCCTTGTACTTCCCAATCTGCTTTTGAAAGATCATTTTTGTTATGAGGCGTCCCACGGAAACCGAGGCACTTCATGCCAGCAGCTTTTGCCGCTGCGACTCCATGGTGAGAGTCTTCAATCACAAGACAGTTCGTGGCATCCACACCCAGTTGCGCCGCTGCCAGAAGGAAGATATCGGGGGCGGGCTTGCCGTGTTGCACGTCATCACCGCTTACAACCACAGAAAAAACTGCGCGCATTTGCAGTCGAGCTAAGACGCGGCTGATCACAATATGAGAAGAGGATGAGGCAAGGGCTACCGGATAGGACGCACGAAGCCGACCTGCGAGTTCCGCCACCCCTGCAATTGGCTGTACATCTGCGGATGATGCCAGCAATGAGAAAAACCCCTCTTCCTCCTGTCTCGCCAATTCTTCCGCAGAAGGGGCAAGTGCGTAGCTTTGTCGCATGTGTGACCAAAAATCACGTTCTGTTCTTCCACGAAAAGCGACCAAATCCCTAAGAATCTCGTCACCGGATTTTCCAGTCATACGCTCAAACATCAGTTTTGAAGACTGGTCATGCAGCGGCTCGCTATCGATGATGACTCCATCCATGTCAAAAATGACAGCTTTGATCATATGAAAATCATAGAATAGGACGGTCCGCGAGGATATAGAAACGTATGACCATCCCTCTGATGAATCCGATCATCGAAACTCATCTGACTTTGAGTGGGTCGGCGGTTGGACGTGTGCTTGAAATTCATTAATAATACTAAATTGAAATTATGTCAATGCTTCGATTTTACCTATATCATAAGCCAAAAACCTCATATGTCTAGGTATGAGACACCCCCCTCTTGTACTGTCTCATTTGTCTCATTTGACCGACCCTTTGGCCTTCGAGTACTCAAAATGACCCCCTCAAAAACCTTGTCTGGGACTCAACCTTTTTGTTGTCAGACCCCGTCGTTCTGCCAACAGTAGCGCGTGCAAAGCGTCGCCTTAGGGTGACCTAAGGGGGCGGTCTTGTTCTGCGAAGGGTTAGCCCAGAGTCTGGCTTGATGAGGCCACCGCATAGCTGCTGAGTAGCGCATAAATGATAATGGCTATTGGTTGAGGGGCAGATGAATGTTACCAGGTAAGGTGCAGATAGACGTTACCAGGGGGGAAGGTCACAATTTCCTCTTCTTTTTTCCGAAGTTCCAGGTGTGTACCGTGAACGCTTTGCGAGGGCGGATGAGCGCGGTATGACTGCCGCGTTCCTGCCAGACCGTGATCCATTGATTCGTCAGATGGATCTGCACGATGACGAATTGCCCGCTCAATTCCCCAGGAAGTTCGATGTACCGATTGAGAACTTCGACGGTGTATTTCTCATAGCGATCTTCACGGACGATGCGCAGGAGGAACAGGAACGGTTGTCGCAGGTTCGTGAGATCGGGGATGCGCTTCAGAGGGGAGGACGGTACGCGGGACTGCGCTCCCCAAAAGAGCGCAGTCCCGCCGTGGTAGGCATCACAAGCGGCGTTGAACTCGATGAGCTTCGCATCGATCTCCGCGATGGACGTGAAGTTGTGCGCCTGCCAGAACTTCCGATCGAACACGGAATTGGCTCCTTCCACGGCGCCGGTGTTCCACGGACTCCTCGGAGCATTGAAGACGACCATCACGCCGTTGTGACACCACCACCGGATGTACCGTCCCACCATCCCTTTCTGATCAATGGACCCACGGAAGCAGGAGCCGTTGTCCTGCTGGATGACATCAGGAAGAGGCAGTCCCAGATTGAAGAACACGATGGAAAGAATCCGAAGTGTCTCGGCGGTCGTGGCGGCTTGGATGCGAAAGAAGAGTTGCTTCTTCTCCGGATGGACGCAGCGAATGCTCAGGAAGTGGATGGAAGTCTCCGATCCCTCGATGTAGCGGGGACCAATGAAGTCGAGTTGCGTCATCTTCTCTCCAATCGTTTTGAGGAAGCCGACCGGGTAGAGCATATATTTCGATCGTCCTTTCTCTTTCTTGCGATGAGGCTTGCTGCGACCGTGCGACTGGAGCGTGCGCTTGATGAAGTCGAGAGAGACCGCATCACCGACGGTCTTGTGGATCGCATGCGCTCCAAAAAAAATCCTTCCTCCGCTTTGTCGCGAGTCTTGAGAACCTTTTGTTCCTGCGCGCGCGTGTACTTGCGCTTCTGCCCCTTCACCCATCCACGTTGATCCACCGTTGGATCCTTCGCATCCTTCCAGGTGCGGACGAAGAGACGAGAGACAGCAAGACGGCGGGCAATCTCCGACACAGAGAGACCTTGCTTAGCGAGTGACTGCACCTGGATGCGCAGACGAATGGCATCGGATTTTTCCATAGGGAAATGGGGGAAGAGAAAAGGAAGAATGCTACCCCACGACCTGGTAACATTCATCTGCACCCCCCTGGTAACGTCTATCTGCACCTTACCTGGTAACATTCATCTGCTCCTCAACCAATAGCTATTTAAATGATTATCCCCATCCCAGTCGTGGAAAGTGCGACAATGATGATAGTGATAATCAGGCGCAATGTCTCGTAGGAGGTGTACTGCACACCGACATATTTCATCAGCGCCTTGTCCCGCGCCCGGCGTCACCCGATCCGCACCGACGGCAGGCCGGTGACGACGCGCGTGACGCCGGTGACGACGCCCCGGCGGACCTTGCTTCCCCAAGAGCGGCATGACGTCCGAACTGGATCCCGCCGATGTCGGCACCGAGGCAACGGGGCCGCCCGGCACGGTCGCCGACACGCTGGGCCTCCTGTCCGAGGCCGTCCTGTCGTACCTCGAAGAACTCGACGCCGACCGACTCGTCTGCCTGAGGCACGAGGCCACGGCCGATGTGACGGATTCTCCTGAAGGGCTGGGCGTGGCGCTGACCTTGCCGCAGTCGGACGACTCGGCCGGGCAGATCCGCCGCTCGGCCGGTCACCTGCCGGGCTGGGACGACTCCCCCTGGTGGGGAACGCTCGGCGAGGAGTGGACGCGGCTGCTCGATGCCGCAAGACAGGCGGGCCGAAAGGAGACGAGTTCGCCCGGCTTCGCCAGGGGGTTCCTCTGGGAAGGCAGGCCGGTTCTGGTCATCACGCGGGTCGCCCCCGACGACGCTTTGTGCCTGGAACTGCTGCTGCCGGCCCTCCCTGACGGCCTGCCCGACCTGGCCCTGCGGCTCCTGGCTCGGGCCTTGCGCTGCCAGGAATACCTCCTGTCCGGGCAGGCGGGGGAACTCCTGGCCCGGCGGGAGCCGTCGGCGAGTCGCGGCCTCTCGCCCAGGCAGTACCTCGCGCGCGCCACGCAGCGAAACCTCTGCGCCAGCCAGTGCATCCTGGGCCAGACAGAGGAACAATGACGGACCTTTTCCCTCCCCCACCCAACCATGCCTCGAAAAAGAAGGCGACACCAGGCCAGGGATCAGTTCTGGATCGGCTACTGCCGGAAGTCCAGCGAGAGCGAGGATCGGCAGGTCTTCACGCTCCAGGACCAGGCCGCCCTCATCAGGGACTACTACGAGGGTTTGCCGCCCCAGGAACGCCTGTCGCGGCCCTTACGACTTGTGGAGGAGGCTCAGAGCGCCTACCGGCTCGGCAGGCCGGTGTTCGGCAACATCCTGCAGATGGCCGCACGCGGGTCTGTCCACGGCGTGATCGTCGTCCACCCCAACCGCGTCAGCCGAAACCATTCCGACTCCGGGGCCTTCGTGCAGCGGCTCGTGGACGGGCAGATCTCCTGCCTGGACACGACCTCGGGCAAGCGATACACGGGCGCGGACTCCAACGACATCTTCATGCTGACGCTGGAGGGCGCGATGAGCTGGAAGGACAGCCGGGACAAGGGCGATCGCATCCTGCAGGCGATGCGTTCACGCGCCGCCGAGCGCAAGAACATGGGGCCGGTGCCGATCGGCTACCGGAGCGTCTACCGCCCCGACGGGGAGCGCGAACTGGAGGTCGAGCCAGAGCGGGCCGCTCTCGTACGCCGCCTCTTCGACCTGGCCGCGACCGGGACGTACTCGGTCCAGGGCCTCACCGCCGAGGCGTCGCGGATGGGACTCCGCACCCGGCTGGGAAAGAGCATCCAGAAGTCCGGCCTGCACCTCCTGCTGCGCAACCCGTTCTTCAAGGGGGAGGTGCGTTTCGACGGGATCGTGGCGAAAGGGACGCACGAGCCGCTCGTCACCGAGGCGGTCTGGGAGCGCGTGCAGCGGGCTCTCTTCGGACGCCGGACCGACGCGGGCAGGCCCAAGGATCTGTCGGTGCGCGAACTGTTCTTCTTCGGCAACCTGCTGCGGTGCCCCAAGTGCGGACGGTCGCTGTGCCCTTACCGGGCCAAGGGCCGCTACGTCTACTACGAGTGCAAGAACACCACAACGCACTGCGGCGTGTGCGTGGCGCAGCCGGTCCTGATCGAGCAACTCCGCGCCGGGCTCGGGGCCGTGCTTCTCGGCGAGGAGGCGCTCGGCGGCCTCCGAACCAGGCTGCTGGAATCGCACGCGAAGAAGAGCGCCGGGGAGGCCGACGACCGCCGCATCTTGACTGCGGAGTACGAGCGCACCCAGCGCGAGATCGGCGAGGTGTTCGCCCGACGCGGGGAGGCGGCGGCCCTTGGGGTCCAGGACGCCGTGGATCTGCGGCTGGAAGACCTCAAACGCCGACGGGCCGAACTGAGACAGAGGCTGGACGGGCTGCACGACCGGGGGGCGGTCTGGGTCGAGAAGGTGATCCGGGCCTTCGAACTCTCGCGACTGCTCCAGGAAGCCATCTTCTTCGGGTCGAGGCGGCAACGCGAACTTTCGCTCGCGGCGGTCGCTTCGAACCTGTCGGTCGAGGGCAAGGACCTGATGCTGACGCTAAGAACCCCGCTGCGGCAGCGCGCAGACACGGGGGGTCGTCTCGTATGGTGGCGCGGACTCTATGACGTTCAAACCGAGATACTGGGGACAGTGGAGAAGATGGAACATGCCTTTTCGCTGATCCAGACTGGCATTTTGGCGTAACAGATTTTCACTGAACTGAAAAAATGACACGAGAGTGGCATGGTAACTACATACTTTCATCCCCCCAGACGGCTCGACCGATAGAGAAGTGAGGAGATTGAGCCTCAGTAGGATTTCCTTCGACTCCAAAAAGTGTGGCAATGGCTTTGCCATGCTTCTTCCCTGCAAGGGTGAGAGCTTTTTTATCAGCTTGTTTCATCTGTGCCCACGTCTCAGGCGAGAAACGTGTGCGAATATCCGTTTCAATGAGGCTTTTTAGTTCGTTCCCATCTTTCAAAGCATCATGCTCCCCCCAGACGGCTATACCGATGGCGAGGTGAACAGAATGAGTACCGACAGGATCCCCTTCGACTCCAAAGAGCTTTGTAA
>Ga0163144_10024162_pt1 | contig 11934 bp, 8 predicted proteins | sample OliLak19BULKMAT1_FD_123175 | JGI IMG/M metagenome (GOLD analysis project Ga0163144, IMG submission 123175) | Freshwater microbial mat bacterial communities from Lake Vanda, McMurdo Dry Valleys, Antarctica - Oligotrophic Lake LV.19.BULKMAT1 | ecosystem: Environmental > Aquatic > Freshwater > Lake...
ACGCGGTCACCATGCAGGCGACCGCCGGCACGGGCGCCATGAGAAACGTCACCGGCACCAGCAGCGCGGTGGCCATCGTTGCGGTCAAGCCCGGCACCGCCCCGACAAACAACCCGAACAGTCCGGCCGCGACCATCACACCGAGCACGGTTGGGTCGAACACCAGCCGCAAAGCCTCGAGGACGGAGCCCATCACCAGGCAAAGGCCTCCAGCCAGCCCCACGGCAGGGGCACGCGTAACAGGGAGTAGAAGGCGACGTGGAGCCCGAGGGTCACGCTGGCAGCGAGGAGCGGTATCCATCGCAGCCTTACGCCGAAAGCCAGGAACAGGCCGCCGAGAAATAAAAACGCGGTGATAAAAAAACCAGCCGTCTCTACCACCAGGGCGTAAAACAGGAGGGCGCCGATCACGAGCGCGCCCCTGAGCGCCAGCCGCGGCTGACGCAGTTCTTCGACCTCGGCAAAGGGCGTGGCGTCGTGCGGTTTCAAACCGGCTCGGACCAGCAGCGCTCCGGCGATGGTAAGTCCGCCGCCGATCAGCAGGGGGAACCCGCCCGGTCCGATGCTCTGGCCCGGCGCCGGCGGGAAGGTCCACGCATAGGCGGCGACGGCGCCGCCGAAGAGGAGCAGCAGCCAGCCCGTTAGCGTATCACTAATTCGCATACGGAGAAAGCCGGTCGCCGTTCTCTGACCCGGCCGGCATTGTCCCGCCGTCGCTCGCTGACTCCGGCCTCATTTCGCGAGCCCGACGGCCTTCATGAGGACGCCCATTTGTTCGTCCTCTTTGGCCATGAATTTGGCGAATTCCTCCGGCCCCGCCCAGCGCCGACCGAAGCCACGCTGAGTCATGAAGTCCTCGAATTCCTTGCTTTCGTACGCCCGCTTGACGGCGGTTTGTAGACGGGCCTCGATCGCCGTCGGCAGATTCCGCGGAGCGCCGATGCCGCGCCAGGCGCCCATGGCCCACGACGTGCCGATGGCCCGCGCGCCCGTGGGCACGGCCGGGTAGAGCTGCGAGGGTTTATCATCGAGAATCGCCAGGCTCTTCACCCGCCCAGCATCAATCAACGAACGACCCTCGGGATGAGAACCGGGCACCAGGTCCACGCCGCCCGCGACGAGATCGAGCAGGCCGGCCGCGTTACTGACACTGGGAACCCAGACGACCGCGCTGGGCGGGATGTTTTGTTCCCGGAGTAGTCCGTAAAGGGATACATGCCAGATTCCGCCCTGGGCCGTGCCGGAAGCTTTGAGTTTCCCGGGCTGGGTGCGGATCGCCGCCAGCAAATCGCCGAGGGTCGCGTACGGGGAATCGGCGCGCACCTGGATCGCCGTGGGATCCAGATTGATGAGACCCAGTGGAGTGAACGATGCCCCATTCAGGCGCGTCAGCTTCTGGTGATGCATCATGGCGATTTCGACGGTGAGGATTCCGATGGTGTAGCCATCCGGTCGGGCATTCGCGATCGCGCTGTGGCCGACGACGCCACTGCCACCCGCGCGGTTGACCACGTTGACCGGTCGTCCGAGATCGCGCTCGAGCAGGGACGCGATCATGCGGCCGACGGCGTCGGTTCCGCCGCCCGCGCCCCAGGGCACGATGAAGGTGATGGGTCGCACGGGATAATCCGCGGCGCGACCGACACACACGAAAAACGAGAGCAACCAGACAGCGAGGGAGTGGCGCGTCATGATCCCATGAGCGTGCGAATGCTTGAGGCAGATGCCACCGAAAAGATCGCACGCGGGCCCGGCGCCTCTGTTCAGGTTCATCGAGCCAAGCTGCGCCGACTGCACTCAGTAATCGCGGAAGGGGCCTCGCAGGTCCGCCGGCCTGGCATCTGTTTTTTCCACGCGTCGAATATGCCTTCATCATCGCGAGCGCGTCCGGCCGTTCCGTGGACAGATCGAAGTTTTTCCCGAGTCATGGTTGGGATCGAAGACCCCCGCGGGCTGGAAAAGTGCTACCACGTAAGACGCAGACTTTGTCGCCTGTGACCTGTCCAGAATCCCCCCTGCCAGGACGTCCATCTCGAGCAAGTGAAAATTTAGCAACCCGACCCCATGGATCGATCCCTGAGCACCAGCAACGCGCGCCGCCGACGGCCGGTTGATCTGAGGCGGGATGCTTCGGATGGAGCGATCATGTTTTAACTTCTAAAATCTTGGTCGTCTCTTCACCGAACTGACTGATGACGCGGACGGCGATTTGCTGTCCTTTTTTCACCGGGAAGGGGTGGCTTTTGTGACCGTAGAGGCGGGCGAAGGCCTCCTCGTCGATTTCGATTTTGAGGGTTTTCTCCGCCTTCTTCCTGGCGCTCAGATTGCCGAGCGCGACGAGGCCTTTCTTCCAGCCGTCGAACTCGTCTTTATCGCCGCCGCAGAAAAAGGCCTGGCGGACGATGAAGTTGGCGCCGTCGTAGTCGGTGTCGACCATCCAGTAGGCGATGTCATGCACGTCGCGGCTCTTCACCTCGTCTTTGATGGGATCGTAGATGTCGAGGCCCTTGATCTCGATGGTGGCCTGGCCGGCTTTCTGGTGCAGGGCGATGTCGGGCTCGCCGATGGTGACGAAGCTGGCGGCTTTCTTATCTTTCTTGAGCAGGCCTTCCTGCAAGAGGTCGTCGTGCATGCGGACCTTGGTGACCTGGAAGCTGCCGGCGCTGGTGGTGGCGACGCGGTTCTCGATGTCGCTCTCGAAGCTGAAGCCGAGGATTATTAGCCAGTCGGCGTCGCCGCGACGGCGGCAGGCCTTGGTGGCGTTGTTGACGGCCTGCTTGGAGATGGTGCCGAACTTGGGGCCGATGTGGAGGTAGGCCTTGGACTCGCCCTGGGCGGTTTTATAAAAACCCTCGGCGTGGAGATCGGCGTCGGGAAGGCGGTCGATGCGGTGGAAGACGGCGTTTTCGGTTTTGTCGCCGGTCTTCACGCCGGCGCTTTTGAGGTGCTCGAAAATGACGTCCTCAAACTTGCCCAGTTCAGCGTCGCTCTTGCGCGCTGCAGCGAGGGCGGCGGGCGAGACGGGCTCGAAGTTTTGCAGCGTTTCGACGGTGAAGGGGCCGGAGATGCGCAGGCGCTTGGTGTCGGTTTCGGGCTGGTCGTAGAGGGTCTCCTCGGCGGCGGGCTCGTTGTTGGCGATGGAGCCGAGAGTGACGTGGGGCACTTTTTTGTAGATGAAGCCTTGGCGGAGGTCGCAGGTCTGCTGGTCGTAGAGTTTGTAGTAGGGAAACTTCGCCGTCATCAGCCGCTGCTTGGCGAGATTGAGCGCAATGCGTGAGGTATCGATGGTGATCCAGCGCCGGCCCCATTGCTCCGCAACGTAGGCCGTGGTGCCGCTGCCGCAGGTCGGGTCGAGCACGAGGTCGCCGGGGTCGGTGCACATGAGAAGGCAACGAGCAATTACCTTGGTTATAGTCTGAACGACGTAGGAACGATCCTCGGCAAAGCCTCCAGTTAAAGTGTCGTCCCAAAGGTTGCTTAAAGGGAGATATGGAAAATCGTCCGCAAACCGACGATAAGAGAGCGTTGTTCCGTAGGCTTCCAACCGTTGTGCCGCAGCCAAGTGTTCAAGGCCTCGTTTGTCGGTTTTGAAAGTGCCCTTGCCCGGCGAGTAGTCGCGCCCCTCAAATGGAAACGACCGCACGTCTGTTCCACCTGCTGGGCGTTGGCTCGTTAGGTTGTCACGACGATACACCCGAGCGCCCTTCGGCACTTTCGTCCAATCTAACGACTCTTCGGGTAACATGCGGCGATACGTGCCGTCTTCCAGGCGAACATAGTTGTAGTTTACCCATCCGCCACCATCTCGACGAAGGAAAAGATCACGGCGCTTCATCTGCCCTTTGTCCTTCGCATACCAAATGAGGTAGTCGGACACTGCCGATAAACCTTCGCCCGAAGCGCTCGTTGTTTTTATGAAGGTTATCAGGCTGACAAAATTCTCACTCCCGAACACCTCATCCATGAGGCAGCGGACGAGGTGGACGTTTTCATCGGAGATCTGGACGAAGCAGGAGCCGGAGGCGGACAACAAATCCTTGGCGACGAGGAGGCGGTCGCGGAGGTAGCTGAGGTAGGAATGGATGCCGAGTTCCCAGGTGTCGCGGAAGGCCTTGATCTGCTCGGGCTCGCCGGAGAGGGAGTCGTCCTGGCCGTCGGTGACGGTGCGGTTGTTGAGGCGAATCTGCCAGTTGGAGCCGTATTTGATGCCGTAGGGCGGATCGAGGTAGATGCACTGGACCTGGCCCGCCATGCCCTCGCGTTCGAGGAGGGATGACATGACGAGGAGGGAGTCGCCCTGGATGAGGCGGTTGGTCCACTCGCGGTGTTTGTAGTAATACTCGCCGGGCTTCGTGAGTTCGTCGCCCTTGCCGAACGCTTGGGAGAAGAAATCTCCGCTGCCGAAGAGATCGCCTTGGTCGGCGTCGGTCTGCACCACGCGCATGAGGCTGGGCAGGAGCATTTCCGGCTGGATGTGCTCGTGGCGGTAGAGGGAGCGGATATCGACGGGGACTTTATCCTCGGCATCGGTGGCGCCGTATTTGTTGAGCCAGAAGAGCTCGGGGTCCTGCCCGCGATGGACGACGGGGTTCTTCGGGTAGGAGGCGATAGGGGAAGCGGCGGCGACCTTGGGCGAAGCGGCCTCGGCCCCGGCTTCCTCGTGGGAAGGGATGGCGGTGCGGGTGGCGTGCTTGTGTTTAAAAGCTTTGATGGGCTTCTGGCTGCTCATGTGGTGGGGCGGGCTTGGGCGGCGATCCCGGCAATGGCGTCGAGCTTTTCTGCGATTTCGGCATCGATTTCGCTCCGCTCCAGGTGGGTCGCGAGGACGTGGTAAGCGCGTTTGTAGATGAGCTGGGGAACGCCAAGGCGGGTGTAGTAGTTTTTGAAAAGAGGATCGAGAAAGTCGTCGGTTACCTTGATGTCGGGCGACCACGGGGAGGGTTTTCCGGTGATACGGAGGGCATTCTCGAGTTCATCGATGCAAAGGATCATGGTCTCGGCCCGCCGCGCGGACTCGGCCACTCCGAAGAGGTCATCGGTCTGGCCGGCGCGGGCGACGCGGAGAAGGACGTCACGCGAGGTGACGTAGTTTTCCAGTTCACGACGGCGCCACATGAGTTCTTGAAGCGGCGTGCCGACCATGAGATTTTTATCCAGCCGGTCGAAAAGGGCGATACCGACAAGATCGGGTTTGGCCTCGCGCAGGCCGTTGAAGGAATCGCGGGCCGTCTGGGGAACGTTGTTTTTGACGTAATCGACCGGAGGCTGGGCGAGGCAATCGGCGGCGCGATGTCCGAGCTTGCGGGCCAGCGTGGTGAGGATGGCGAGATCGGTGGAGCCTTCCAGATAGAGCATCCAGCCGCGATTTTCGGCGAGGTAGTATTGATCGAAGCGAATGCTGCTAAGCGCCTTTGAGGCCTGCGAAATCTGTTGGCGGGAGTCGATGCGGTGCGGGCGGCCGACGAAGGCGACGACGACGTCGCGCTCGGCGGCTTCGTTGAGGACGACTTCGGAGTGACTGGCGACCACGACTTGGGAGGATTGGGCGGCGGCGACCTCGTTGATGAGGTTGTAAATCTCACGCTGGCGGAGGACCTCAAGGTGGGCGTCGGGCTCGTCGAGCAGAAGGACGGAATTTGGATTGTCGTAAAGGTAGGCAAGGAGGAGGGCGGTTTGTTGCAGACCGCGACCGGCGGAGGACAGGTCGAATTCGATACCGCTGGGCTCGCGGTAGCGCATGGTAAGCTCGCTGCGTTCGGAGAGGTAATCCGGCGGAAGCATTTCGATGCCGAAGAGGGCGCGAATACGGGCACAGAAGTCCGCCCAACGATTGCCGGTTTCACGGGTGTGAATGCGGTGACAGAGATTGCGCAGCACCTCGGCAGTGCGCCCCTGACCGATGAGCACGCCGATCTCGCCGGATTCTTTGCGGAACTCCTGAGCGGCAAGCCCCGACATGGGTGGAAGGAAGACGACATGCCGTGCCAAGGCGGCGTCGAGGAGCGCGGTGCGTGCTTCGCCGGACTCCGGCCAATCCACCGCGCGGCAGTAGATGGACTCTTCGTTGGCGTAGTCGAACTCGAGGGCGAAGCGCCAGGGGATGCCCTGATAAACGCCCTCGACGGCGATGGTGAAAGTGATGTTGGTGGTTTTCTGGCGGCCGTCGGTCCGCGCAACGTTACGGATACGGAGGTCGCGCCAGAGCAGCCTTGCGCCAGGGATGGGGATGGAAAGCAGATCGCGGCGATTGATGGTCACGCCGATGCGTTCCTTGGCGCTGCTGGCACGGCGTTTTTCAGCCCATTTACGCAAACCGAAATCCCAGAGCGAAAGTGCCTGGAGTGCGGTGGTTTTCCCAGAGTTGTTGGGGCCGACGAACACAACGGCACCGCCCAAATCGATCTCGGCGTTGGCGAGACGCTTAAAGTTGGTGATGACAATTTTGGTCAGCATGTTGGTCAGGCGGCGGGTGGGAGGGACCAGTCTTCGACGAGCACGCCGGGACAAAGTTTGAAATGGCGGTGATTAAGAGTGGCGACCACGAGGTTATGGGTGAGAGCGGTGGCGGCGATGAGCAGGTCCATTTCGGGAACGAGCGTGCCGCGTTGTTTGCAGCCGGCTTTGAGATCGGCAAACGTCGCGGCCACTTCACCGTCGATGGGCAGGAGCGCGAGCCGCTGACGGAGGAGGTTTTCGTAACGCTGACGAAGCGCCCCGGCGTGGGGTGGGTTGAGGGCGATGCCGTAGAGCACCTCCGCCTCGCAAATGGCGGAGATGGCGAGGACGGCATCGCCGTGGTGAGCCCAGCGATCCAAGGCGGGCTGTACCGGTTTTGAGCGGAGAAACTGCGAATAGACGGAGGTATCGAGAAGGTGAGTGAAGGCGGGCACGACGTCAGTCTCCGAGAGGATTTATATAAGCCGAAGCATCCAGACGGCGTTCGGGCAGCTCGAAATCCTCGGTGATGGGGCCTTCCACCTCTTCCCATTCACGGCGGAGGCTCCAGACGCTGGCGCGGATACGGGGCTTGGCGTTGGCGGGAGCATCAAGCCACTTGAGGATGATGTTGCGGAAGTCGGCGACCTGCGTCTGCCCAGCCAATTCAAGAAAGTCCCAACGGCCGTAGCCGCGGGCGGGCGGGAGGTTGTTGATAGCGGGGAGCCAGCGCTCGGTAACGGTCCAGATTTTTTCAGGCTTATCGCGACGGGCGCCGGTGACCTCGATAATGAGGCGGAGGGGAATGCCTGCGGCATCGTTTACGCGAACGATGAAGTCGGGCAGGTAATCACGGGTTTCGCCCTGCTTGTCCACGTAGGGGATGCGGAAGTTGAGGAAGTGGTTTTTGACCCATGAGACGATGCGACTTTCGTCGGCGAGATCATCGAGCACCTTGGCGACCTGAGCCTCCCAGCCGCTGTCGATCACGACGACGTTCACATGGCTGTGCTTGGTGGCGTAGGTTTCCTTGGAGGTTTGGCCGTGGACGAAGCGGGTGGCACCGGTGGGGTTGTAGTAATTGAAAATGCCGCGAACCGATTCGGAGCCGGCCGGACCGGTGCTGATGGCACGGGCGACATGGGCGACAAGTTTTTTAGGGTCGGCGTAGTAAAGGAGCTTTTTCCACTCGGGGCCTTTGCCGAGCACACGAACCTTTGTTGCATACCACTCCTCCACAATCGCGAGCAGTTCGGAGAAGCGATGGAAGGCGGGCGCGGAGGGGCTTTCCGAAAAGTGGTCGCGGATCAGGTCCTTGGTAATACGGAAAAGCATGGGCGCCTCGCGAAGGGAGAGAAGGTCCTCAAGTGAGAGCACAACTTCACCGGCGGCGACGGCGGTGGAAAGGGCGGTCTTGGTCGGGATCGCGTTGGCGGAAATCTGGTAGTCGTCGATGGAGGTGAAAGCGGCGACGAGCGGGCCTTCGGGATATTCCAGGCGGTAACCTTCGATGTTGGGGAAGATAATGCCGTCGCGGGCTTCGCGTTCCTCGATGGGATAAACACGGGTGGTTTCGACGGGATCGGGAGGCGTGGCCTTGCCGGGTTTGAAGAGCTTGAACGGGACGCCGATGATGTGGGCGTATTCGGGTGGAAATTTGTAGAGGATGCTGGCGGGGCGTTTTTCGCGGAGGGCCTCACGCTTGCGGCGCTTTTCGTTTTCCTCGGAAAGGCGTTCGCCGGTCTTGGGATCGTACGGAGCGAGAACGTAGCTCTTGCGGCGAAGGGCGCGGCCGGCGACCTGTTCACAGAGAAGCTGCGAGCCGAAGGCGCGGATGCCGACGATATGGGTGACGGTGTTGGCGTCCCACCCCTCCGTGAGCATCGAAACGGAGACGACACAGCGGATGTGTGAGCCGAGGGTGCCGCGCTTGCCGACGGTGTTGACGACCTCGCGTAGAATCTGGGCATCGCTGATCTCCTCGGCACTGGCGGAGCCGTGGAGGCGGGCGTAGTCGCGCTTGAACTGGGCGAACTCGGGGGCGAAGACGCGTTTAAAGGAGTCGTCGATCTGGCCGGAGTTTTCGAGGGCGTCGGAGTCGATGAGCAACGTGGACGGGCGAGCGAGCGGCTGGCGAGTCTGCTCGTCGTAGTTGGAAAAGAGAGGATATTTGCCAGTGACGACATCGGGGGCGGTGTCGGGCTTGGCGTCGTCAGCCAAGGGTTGTTCGTAGCCGGCGATGAACTTGAAAACCTCCTTGGAGACGGAGGTGTTGTTGCAGACGACGATGAAGACGGGCGGGGTGGTCTCGAAGGAAAGCTGACCACCGCGACGGAAATCCTCGTCGTAGTGCTGGTAGAACTGATCGAGCGCGGCCTGAAGCGTGTCGGGAATGCGGGGAGGAGCTTCGCGAAGGGTATCGCCTTTCTCGGTGGCTCGGGCGCGTTTGGTGCGTTGGCCGGATTTGGGGAGCTCGTCGCGGATGTACTCGTAGAGATTCCGGAGGACGGGCTCACCGATCTTATCGGTATCATCGCGCGTGGGGAGATAGGGAATCTTAACGAGGCCAGACTCGATGGCCTCGGTGAGACCGAAGTCAGACACGGTCCACGGGAAGAGACTGTAGGGACGGTAACCGGAGCCGGTGAGGAAATAGGGAGTGGCGCTGAGATCGTAAACGACGCGGACCTTGAAACGCTGCGCAATCTCGCGCAGGCCGGAGAACCATACGGCGGCGCGCTTGTTTTCCTCCTCGGTGTTTTCGCCCTCGGCCTTGGTCTTCTCTTCGTCGGCCTTAGGAAGGTAGCAGTGATGGGCCTCGTCGTTGATGACGAGCAGACGGGTGCCGGCCTTGAAGTTGGGAAGGAGACGTTTCAGGACCTGCGAGTAGTCTTCGGTGCCATCGATGTTTTTAGTGCCGTCGGCTTGAATCTTGCCGTCGAAAGGCGAGCGCTTGTTGCCTTGCAAAGCGCGCGGCTGGAAGCCGTGGAAGTTGGTGATGGCGAGGTGGGCGTTGAGACTGCGGAAAGCCTGGCGCTGGGAATGGGGAACGAGGGAACGTTCCGAGTAGTAGTCGCGAATGGTCGCGGTTTCGTTGTCGGACTCGACAAGGAGCACGCCGAGGCGTTCTCGAATGGTGACGCCGGGCGCGATCACGAGGAAATTGTCGGCGAAACGGGTGTCGCTCCGGTATTCCTGCCGGTTGCAGAAATGGTAGGTAATGAGCGCGGCCATGACCACGGTCTTGCCGGAGCCGGTCGCCATCTTGAAGGCGATGCGCGGGAGGGTGTTGGCTGGGTCGGTGTTGTCCTCGGGATTCTGGCCGCGAGCGAGTTCGCTCAAGGCGTGCTGGCCGGGGTTGGATTTGTCGGCGACCTCGTTGAGCCAGATGGCGGTTTCGATGGCCTCGCGTTGGGCGAAGAACAGGCGATTTTCTCGGGTGGGGTCGAGAAACCAGTAGTGGAGCAATTCCTTGGTGACTCGCGTGGTGTTGGGATACGCGGTGTCGCGCCAGAGTTTTACCTCGCGGCGAAGGAGGTTGATGAGATGGCTGCCGTAAGCGGCCTGAGTCTCTTCAAGCATCGGGATTTCTTTTTGGGGTCCGGATTTGACCGGGATGGACTGAATCTCCGGTGAAAAGAGCCGACGCCCGGGCATGACCTGCTCGTAATCCAGTTCACCCTTGGAGTTGGTCGCGTAGTAAAGGCGTGGCTCCTCGTATGGGTTGTTCAGGATAGGGTTACTCGATGACATGCGGGTTGATCGGGGTGGGGCCGATGTTGCTTGTTTAGAGATGCAGATGGGTGCTGCAACGCTGGTGTCGGGCTTTCTGAAGGCGGGAGCAGAGAGCGCTGAGGATTTTATATGGAAATCAGGAACGGAAGGGGCGAAGAGTGGACCGCTGAGGTTTGAGAGTCCGGAGGGCGGAGGGGCGGACGCGCGGAGGCGGGAACTTCCCACGGGGTCACGCCAAGAATTCGGACAGCGGCGATACCTCTTGGAATCGGTAGCGCAGCGGGATGGGTTCGCCGCAGCAGGCAGACGAATTAGTGAGAGGCGCCGACGCGGCGCACAGCATGTCGCGCAGGCTTTGCGTCGAATAGCGTGGGCTCGCTATTGCATCGATTCCATCAGAGCGGTGGCACCGGGCGACCGGCGTTCAAACGCGTCTTTTCCGGATTCCTGGCATGACCCCATGTCAGCTTCTATACGCCTTGATCTGGTCTGAAGCCTTGGGCCGCTGGCTAAAGCACGTCCAATCTGGCCAAACGCGCGAGTTCACGCTGGCGATCATCGAAGGTGACGAAGCGGTCGGCCTTTAGGGCCAAGGCCGAGGCAACGTGTAGGATATCCATGCCCCGTGCCCCCAATCCCTCCGTGTGTTTCCGGCCGAGGACTTCGGCATGCTTGAGCGCCGTCGGCCAGTCCAGCGGCCCGACATGCAACACTCCCGCCGTCTTGTCGCTTGCAATGTCGTCCAGCGCCCTTTCCCGCTGACCCGAGGTGATCTGGCGGCGAAACACGCAGAGGCGGATTGCATTGCGCAATTCATGCTCGGCCAGCGGAGTGAAAAATAAAGGCAGCAGCCGCGGTGCGTCGGCCACCGCACGAACAGAGTTGGCATCCTGGATGTAAAGCGACACGAGGAAACTCGTATCAGCGTAGACCGGCGCGGCCATCAATAGCGGCCTTTGTTGTCCGCCAGCAGGTCGCCCATCACCTGCGCCGGGATCACTTTGTCACCGTAGAGAGCCCGCAACCGGGCCTGGAAATCGGGCACGGCGGGTTTCCGCTTTGGGGCGTCACCAGCCGGGATGAGGCTGGCCACGATCTTGCGGCGCCGGGTAATGGCCACCTCCTGCCCGGCGTTGACCCAGGCGAGGACTTTGGGGAACTCGGTGCGCAACTGTCGGACGGTCGCGGTCTTCATGTGAAACATATTGTTTCACGAACAAATCGAGTCAAGCCCCGCTCTCCAGGCTGCAGCCGTGATACTTCCACGTTGGTCGGTTGGGCAGCGACGCAGTCAATATAGTCAAGAGTCGTGGCATGATTCCTTCCGCTTGCCCATGTGGTGCGCTACGGGGTGAGTCGTTAAGTAGTTATAGATTTGCCTACTATTTACGACGCCTCTGCGGAGGCGCCGCTTTTCTTGACGCATTGCAGGGAGCCGGCGGTTTAAGGTATAACTCAAGGCATGACTCCTTCGGTTCCTCCCAGTGGCGGTCAACTTTGGATCTACCCTTCTGCCTCTTCGAACTCATCCTTGAGCGCGCCAAGCCTAATTGTCATCAATTACGACCTGCCCCATCGGTCGACTCATTTTGTCACTATTCATGACATGACCCCCTCGGACTGCTCCCGAGCCATCAGAGGGTCTCACACGGAGGCACGGAGAGCACGGAGGTCGGAGAGGGGTTCGGAGGGTTGGACTCTGTGCTCTTTGTGCCTCTGTGAGAGAAAGGATCGAGAATCGAGGATTGAAAGATCGGAGCTCAG
>Ga0163144_10024163_pt1 | contig 11933 bp, 14 predicted proteins | sample OliLak19BULKMAT1_FD_123175 | JGI IMG/M metagenome (GOLD analysis project Ga0163144, IMG submission 123175) | Freshwater microbial mat bacterial communities from Lake Vanda, McMurdo Dry Valleys, Antarctica - Oligotrophic Lake LV.19.BULKMAT1 | ecosystem: Environmental > Aquatic > Freshwater >...
AACAGGGACCTACAGTCAGAGACACGATTAATAGCTCAATCCTTTCACGAATGGTACGTCGTCACATTCCTCTCATTGATTTCTCCGGGGTGATTGATTGAATCATTCCAAAAAACGCCATTGATTGATATCGGGCTTCTCAATTCTTGAACAAACATGAGCTTTTTGCTTGTTTGTATGTGACGATGCCTTCCTGATTTCCCTTTCACCCATCAAAACCCCGTGGGTTATCTTACTTAATCTTCGAGCTGGTGCCGCTAACGATTATAACGAGAAAGAAATAGTGCCGTCTCAATGACAGCTCCTCTACTAATACGAACTTTCAAAAGTTGACGAACTCTGTAATCCGCCCCCTCAGAACAACAACAAAATTCATGCTGTCCATTACTACTTCCTCGCTGTTGCTGCCGCTGTTGCTCTTGCACTTGCTGCTTCTACAATCGGTGACTGCGTCGAGAAGGCCTCCGACGTTTGTCTTTGATTATGCCAAAGACGCAGCGTCACGGTGGGATGGTGCCCTTCAGCTTGCCCTGCAAGGCAAGACCTTTGAAGAGACTTTCGGGGCCATTTTCAGATATCACAACAACTCGCTCTTTGATTCGGTGACACCCGACACGTATCATCGCATCACACGCGCACTGGTCAAGAATTTTCCCGAACAGGCAGAAGAATTAAAAGGCATTGCAGCACAGTTTCAAGAAGTCTTTCCAGACCAAGTTGTATCCTACGAATATTTGGCAACTTGGGTTTATTTCCATGAACTGAAACACGCTGATTTAAGCAGCAATGCTGCTGACAAAAAGGACAAAAAGAAAAATGACGGTAGAAACGACCGACTATGCACTGGACTACTGGCAGCAGACTCTTCTCAGAGCGTTCATCATGTTGCCAACATGGATCAATCACCGCCACAAGTTCGAGACGTGACGCTTCATGTCAAGTATATCGACTCTAGGCTTGACAGTGAGGAGCAGGTTTTGTTCCAAGGGGTCGATTGGTACTGGTTTAACACTGGTACGACGCGAATGGTTATGAAAGGAGTGGCTTCCATTCAAGAGAATTGGAGGAGAGACCATGAGATGGGACCTATCCCCATGGAAGATATTCTAAACGACATTGAAAATGGTGTGCAGTCGCATGTGTTGGTATTTAGGTATGCCTTTGAAAAGGTTGTCCGAGAAGATCCAACCATTGGTTATGAGGAACTTCTCGAACACATGAGTAGGGTACGGCTTGCAGCACCGGAATATATTGTCATGGCAGGACCAAAACCATTACAGGGGGCTGTTCTTGCAAGAAACCAGACAGGGGTGGCAGCTCCAGGTGGGAAAATCTTGCATTTGGGAGAATCGGATGGAAATCCAACATCTGCGAACAATTCGGAGATCACTAGCTGGGCATTAGTGCAAACCAATTATGACCATTGGACAGCAGACAACCCGGAAGACCCAAGACGGACCGTAGCCGAACAGACCTTGGCTAATTTTGGTCAAGACATTGCTGCGACCTCTGTGGGTTTGTATGCGGTTGCTTCGACCTATCCGGTCCACGCAACTTCCACAGCCTACACGGCAGTTATGAATGCCAAAACAGGCGATCTTCTGCCGTTTGTCAGGACCATGATGTGCCCTGTTGGTGACGCGGACTGTCTGAAGAATGCGGAAGCCCATGGTTATGGATTTGGAGTTGGTGGCGGCACCCAAAAGAATGGAAACTTGAGGGCCAGCTCAATGGCAGCCGAAACCAAACACATGACCTTGCACAGCTATGTCACTGCCTTGTTGGCCGTAGCTTTACTTTTTGTGCTTGGTCTGCTTTTCAAGTCGAAATCTGATGTACGATCCCAGTACAAAGCTGTGCCTAATGCAGCCAACGGTTCTCGCTGAGTTTGAATGCGTCTCTGCAATATATCTAAATTTCTTTCGCTTTTTCCTGTGCAGGCAGCAACGCAGGAAAGCAGACCAATAGTTCAACATGAAGAGCTCTTTGCTTCATCCGATGAGGGCAGACTTTCATAACTGCGACAGGTTGGGGCCCATGGTCGCGGAGAATAAGCGGAAGGAACCCGAGCTAATTCCAAACTATAGCAAATAGCTCCGGTTTGGCTACAGGGAGTGCCAGCAGGACCGACTACGAAAAATGTTACTATAAGACATACATAATAGACAACTGTTTACGTTCGGTAACTGTTGTGGACGAATAGGCAACATACTCCTAGTGGTTACAAAAACGGTGTTGACTTAAATAAACATTAGATAGAAAGTGGCTTACTTGTATTGTCATCAAATGATATAAAGTAAGCAAGTGTGTAGTGTAGGTGTTTGTTAGTTGGAATGCCCAGCCCAGTCAATCAAGCGTGTGAACCAGCAGATCCAGAGAGCGCTTCGTCCAAGCCGCTCAAACCACTCGTGGATCTCTGCATCGTGATACCGGAACTGACTCTTGCAATCTGACCAGCGTAATCTGCTTCCTCGTACCTGCCGAATCCTTTGCTCCAAGGTAAGCTCCTGCTCAATTTGTATCTCAAGTAACAACTATACAAGAAAAGTAACACACAAAGTCCGGCGGCTGCGAGAATTCCAATCACTTGTACTTTCGTAGTCCTCACCAGATCTTGGCGGTAGGAATTGATCTCTTTCCACATGGAGAGCTCCCACTCTGGACTTGGGAGGTAAGCTTCTCCGTATTCGTCGTAGTTATTTTCGACCAAACTTGACACAAAGTTGCAGACGGCGGCCTCGTTGGCCTCTTGCTCGTATTCTCCGTCAAAGGTGGCCGATGACTGAAGGCGAATGTTACATTTCGCAGCTTGTTCGTAGAGATATCCGCACACTTCGTAGACGCCGCCTCCACGTCCCTCCTCTCTTTCATCTTCCATTTCTTCTGCCGTCATGAGATTGTAGCTCTCCTGTGTTCGTTGGTGAACAGATAAGGTAAAGCATGAAAAGAATGAACAAAAGACAAGTAAGTATTGAGTTAGTCACCCAGCAAGTAGACACAAAAAGAATAGCCAGCCAAGCAAACAGTATGCAGACTATGAAAAATGAAACGTACCGACCCTGAACAACTTATGCATTGCTTGGGATAGTAGGGACTCAGATAATTATCATCAAAGGATTGCCCCGTAACTTCTTCCAAATCGACCATATCCCCAACGTACGAGCTGCAATATTGGTCTTCATAGATCCCAATGCCAATGGTAAAGCCATCGCTTCGGCAGTGAGGGGCCAAGTAGGACACGGCATCCCCAAACTCGAACTCGGAACACTGAAAGTACTGGTTGAAGTTTTCCGTATAGGACATGTACTTATTGTCTCCTAAGCTGTCGTCGCGACAAGCTGCCTTGTATTCTTCACAGACATCGGCATACATACAGTATGGCGAACCACCGTCGTCATCCGTGGCATTGCTGCCCTGATACATATCATCATTCTCGACGGCATTGTAATTGTTATAGGGATCTGCGTAGTAACCATTGTTGCCGCCATCGTCGTTCTGGTAATAGTAGTCGTCATTGTACACACCGTTTTGGTTCTTGTAATTGTTCTGGTTGTAATTCTGGTAGTTTCCATTGTTGACGTTGTTGTAACTATTGTTGCGGTTGTTGTTTCCATTGTTGTAGCCGCTGTATCCATTGTTCTGGTTACCATAATTGTGATTGTAATACCCGCTGTTCTTGTTGTAGTAATAGTATTGGCCACCGCCACCTCCATTGTTGTTGTTGGCATTGTTGTTGTTATTGTAGTTGTTGCCATTGTTGTAGTTGGCATTGTTGTTATAGTTGTTGTTATTGTAATTGTTCTGTTCGAGATCCCGGCCGCCTTGCTGTCCGTTTTGCTGTTCCCACTCCTCGTCGTACATTTGATAGGCTCTGCCGGTCATACAAAGGGCGCATGTCTTACAGTAGGTCTGGTACTGCTGAATGTGATAGGTTTCCATGGTTTGCAAATAGTCCTCCATAGGCATGGTGTACTCGCCGTAGTTGTAGTCGCATCCCCACTGATTGTAGTTGCTGCAGGACTGTTTGGGGCACAAACGAAAGACAACGAAACGATTCATAATCAAACTTCCTTCGGCATCCTCATCTTCCGCCATTTCGTCGCTGAAGGTGTGAATGTTTTGACATCCAATGTACTTCAGGGCATAGTTGGTCAGGTTGAGACCACCATATTCTTCATAGGTTTCGTCGTCGTACTCTCTCTCTTCTTCTTGCTCTTCTTCTTCCTCATTGTACTGGTTCTGCCAATTGTCTTCGTAGTTGTAATAACCATAGTTGTAATTGACATAATTGTTGTTTCCAAGTTTACGTTCGGCGCCGGCTGCTTGTGCTTCACCCTTGCCCTCGTTGGTGTTCCTTTTCTTGTCGTTTCCACTGGCACTGGCAGAGCCGCCCCGTGTAAAGGCAGTCTTGACTGGTTTGGCCGACAGGAGCAATCGACTCATCAAGGCGGTTTGACGTGTGGCTTCTTCGGTTTTTCGAGATGCCTCATCCATGGCCCGAATAAAGTCGTCCCGGATGCTTCTGGACGAGGAGGATTGTCGTTGTGCCATCACCATCAGACCCGAAGAAGGCGCTGATGACGATAGCGAGAGCAAGAATAGTGCCTGGTGCAACATCATTCCCACGAGCAATTTGAGTGCCAGCGATGATGATGACGAAGATGACTGTGTTTGTCGTCCTCTGGAATATAGTGCTGTCATTGTTTTCGGTTCTTTTCAATACTAACTAATACCCCACTAAAACGAAGCCAACTCCTAGCTACAGTACTAATAGTAGATATGATGGACTTGATGATACACTCCGTATGGTGATGATGATAGCTTAATTGCTTTCATTCAACGAAACCGACAATAGCGAAAGAAAATTAACCCTGCTTTTTACGGTACTTGCAGTCGTCCTCTCCAATTAATTTTCTCTAGCGATAATCAAGCAATCCCTGATCCACCTACCCTCATCGGCCGTTACTACAGTTTTGTCGATAGTGTCGTTTTAAATCGGTGGAAGACGGATCTACTGTCTAAATAGTTGGCCTCTATTTAACTACTTGATTAGCCCGGCTGGCGATCAATATATAGAACGCGCACTTGATCTTTTGTCGTCATTCCGTTATTATGTTAGGGTTAAACGTCAACTTTGAGAGTGTGGGTTGCTTTTTTTGCATCATTTTGGAATGGCATAGCATAACCAGTGTAGCTCTAGCTACAAGTATGGATAGTCTAGTAGCTACAGTAGTACCAGTACCCTTGCTCTACTACACAGTGAATGTCTTGCAGTTGTGTGAAAACAACTCACAGCCAAAGCAGCAGCAACAACAACCCCACATGACATTGGTGGATCATCATGTCAAAATTTTCACATGGAAACAATGACTCTTTCACTAAAAACAGCAGAGATGGCAATAAACTGGATAGTGGCTCACTGAAGCCTTGGATTCCAAGAGTAATGATATGGTTGCTTCATGCATGCCTTCCCCAAAGGCAGCTTGTTTCCTCAAAATCCGCTCTTGTCGCGGATGGTTCACGCCTGACATTGCAAAGAATTCATGCTAAACAGCAAAGAGTCATGCTAAACAGCAAAGACTGACTGATTTATAGTAAATTATTGGAATTGTTTCTAAGGCTAGTGCTCTGGAAATAAATAGAAAATGATTTCTTTTTGTTGGTCCTCACGGTGTTTCCAGTTCGACAGCAAAGAGTGACGGATTTGTGCGTAGTAAATTATTGGAATTGTTACATAATTTCCCATTAAGGTTAGGGTTTGTAACTCAACCTGGGAATTCATTCACACAAGACTTGTGCTAGTAGAACTCATTCCTGAATGTCCCTACTAGTGGCCAGACGACTGTGAGTTATCCAGGCAACTGGGAATGACGGTGATGCCACGCCTCTGACAAGGCACGATCACCGCACACACAATGCAACAGCTGTTCAAACCAGTAGAGTCATGTCAATGCAAAGGAACAGACTAGCTCCTTTCCACACCACACCATTACATGGTGTAGCAAAAGATGTTGATAAAGAGGATGGTCATTCAATCCAGCAACAAGAAGTTTTGTTGACTCTGCTAGTAGCACAAGAGAGGATTCGATCAAAAGTCCTCCATTTCTGAATGATTGCATTCATTTTTTATCATTTCTACAACTTTTTATTTTCATTTACAAATGCTCAAAAGGTCTGTAGCTTTTAGTGCAGTGCACAATTGATGCGTTGCTTGTTTTGCACAAGGACGCTTCCACAACAGCTGCTGCATTTTGATAGCAAAAGATGTTTGGTTTGTTCAACTTCTGAACACAGTTTGGACTAGTAGCTTCATCAGAGATGCTTGCTTTGGTCAAATTGAGTCTGTCACAAAACTCTGATGTGCTCCAATTGTTCGTAGATACCTCCATCTCAATTCAAATGGTGACCTCTTTTGGCAACAACAGTGGAGTGAAAACCCACACAACGAAGGGCAGAAAGGGGTGATGCATCCACATGCAACGCTAAAAAAGAAAATTGGTGGATGACAATGCCTTGACACACAGTTTGAGTGACATGTCCCATTTTGTTTCAGTTGTGCTGCTGTCTCAATTGAAAAGCACTGTAGCAAGTGTTTGTTGGATCCTGTGTCAATGTGTAACAAATGGAACTTGATTGCTTACTTTTGTTAAATGTCACAGAAATCAATGAGCAAGCTGCACTTTGCTTTCCAAATTTCTACTAGCATGCAGGACAACATTGTTTCCAAAATGTTTGGTCCAACGTGTGGTGTTGCTGAAGAAGACAATGTGATCTACTAGTAGCTCAACAGTCAACAACACACACTGATCGTTTGGGTTCTGTGGTGGGTTGCATGCTCCAAGGAGTTCATCACCATTTGTTGAACCTGATTGTGCAGCCACCATGAAAGGATGATGTTCTCAGCGGCAGTAGCAAAGCTGGAGACGGACATTGGGAAAGCAGTGCTTTTTTTTAACATGCCAAAATGTGTCTCACATTTTGGTCACCACATGAAAATCACTTGATGGTGGAGATTTAGTTGGAAGATTAAGAAAGATGATTCCATTCCTAGCACATTCCTCTCGTTGTTGGTAGATGCAAGTGACAAGTTTCTGCCCAAGAATGTCACCAATGATAGAAAAGCTTAGCTGACAGCAAGGCCAATGTCAATGTTCTCCAAATGTTGTCAATCCACATTGTCTGCTTTGGCACCAGCATCCCTGGAGCAAGAAGGCTTGCTCACTTTGACTGTTTGGCTGAAATGTTTTTTCCTGCCCCCATTGGCTTGCTTTCTTGAAAGGTGGCAGTTGAAACTGTGTGCAGCCCTTCATTGGTCGCTGTGAGGGATGTTGAGTTTTTTGTGCCCTTGACAAACTTGAGAACATGGATTGTTTTGATTCCAATGACATCCATGGCTCTGAAAGAAGCAAAGATTCTGTTGACAACCCTGAAGTTGGTGCCAATGATGATGCCCCTGGACTCTAAGACCTTGAGAAACTGGTTGTCTCGCATGCCCAAACAAACACAAATTACTTCTGACAATCATTCTTGGCAATGCCAAGAAAATCCTTTGTGTGGGCTCTGGTCCCAACATCGAGCAGGATGACTCCCCAACAACTTCTCTCAACAATGACGGTGTTGATGATGGATTGAAAGATGACCATCCCATGGCTAAGGATGTCATTGACAATGGCAAGGTAGGGGGTGCTGTGGAGCCAAGCTTGATGATGGATCCTTGGTGACTTCTCCATGTGATGATGATGCAAAGGATGATGTGGTGGCAAATTGAAGGATGGCTCTTCCATGGTCAAGGATGATGGGAAGACGGAATGTGAAGCCGAAGTTGATGGTGGCTCCCTGGCAGCTTCCAACAAGGATGGTCTTGATGATGGATTGAAGCTTGGCCAGCTCTCCACCAGACAAGGATGTTGTTGATGAAGTGCAAGGTAAAACAAAAGTGGACCATGTCTCCCTGGCAACTTCATTCAACAAGAATGGTGCAAGGGATGACAAAAAGGTCAAATTGAAGGATGTCTCACCTCCTCTCCAGGTCCAGCATGTCAAAGTCCCAGTCAAAGGCATGGAGGATGCTAGGATGCTGAAAAGCTTCCCACTGGCAACGCCGAAGTTGCATTGGAAGAGTCGCCTTGAAGCAATGATGCTGCCTCGATCAGAATGGAAGCTGTCTCTCCTGACGGCAGAGCAGATTCCACTCCAGACAAAGAAAGTGGCGGCAACTGTCCCAGAAGCAAGGGAGTTCATGCAAGCTGACTAGCAAAAATGTGGGTCCCCAAAAGCGGTCATGGAGCACATGGGTGGGGACACCTCTGATGGTGAGAAAGGAACTTGTGTTGTGTCAATCTGTTCTCCTTTTGCAGCTCTGCTGGGATCATCATCCTGTTGCATGTTTGATTCCACACCACAGAGTTTGCCATGCTCACAAAGGATGAATTGACCAAAGTGTTGAATTGCTTGGATGGCTTTGTGGACAATGCCCATGCTGCTGTTCACAAAGACAAAGAGTTTGGCATGTGTTTGTTCCTTCCCATCAAGGGAATTGGTTCCCTCATGAAGAGTGGGGAAATGGAGATTGAATGGATTGCATTTCCAAATGAAAAAGAAATTGACCCAGAAAAGCTCAAAAAACTTCTCTGGGAATTGGAAAAAGGTGGGCCAGGCGAAGCGTGCTTTGCATTTTTCACAGTGAAGGGATGTCACAACCAATCATTGCCAGTGCATTCACATGCTCTGATCTGCAGTGGGCAGCTCCTGCTCCTGGATGTTGTGGCCTGCAAAAAGAAGAAATTGGATGAGATTTGCCCTAATTGTTTCAACTCAATGCATGCTCGGACCGATGGTGGGTTTGCCGATGGCCCCAAGTTGGTCAAAGAATGATTTCTGTGTCACTGCCTGGTTGGACTAGTGCTTCCAGCCTCTGTTTGCCTCTGCTGGTGGTTGATTGATTGGTTGGTTTTGGCCATGGGATCTTCTTTTTGTGATTGAGAACATTGATTTGATGATGATGACGCATGGCCCCCCTTCCAAGACAAAAGACAAGGACAAGATTCACTAGGAAAGGGTCCGTTGTGATCTGTTGCCAGCAGCTAGCCTTGCTCTAGCATTGCGCCAAGAATGTGCCAATGACATGAGCATTGTTCTGGAACACTGACAGATCACAAGCTGAGGGTCACACCTTCCTCTCTGGTTTCGCATGCTGCTCTCTTGTGCGCTTGTGGGACATGCACCACCTGAAAAGAAGTAGCAAAATGGAACTTGGAGAGGCAACCAAGGTGCGAAACCAAATGATGAACACTGTCCAGCCACGAGCTGCATGTTACCAAGCTCCTCTGCAACTGTGCACATCAGAAGCATTAGCACATCAATCTTTGGTGGGACTGCTGAGCCATGGCAAAGCAAACACGTTTTCTGTTGTGATAGTTCGACTGTCTCGATTTTTAATAACATGTCTTTTATATCGTTAGCCATTCTAGAAATGGCAGACTATTGCAAACGTACATGGAATACCAATCAAAGAGAGCGAAATTAAAGATCTCTCCATAATCGTAAAAAATCTCTTCTCCAGCTTGAATATCTCGATTGGCATACAATCCATAGGCTCCTGGTTTGGTTCGTTGAGCACGTTTGACGGCATTCTTCAAATATCCACCCCAGGGCAAGATTCGAAAGACGGTGTAATCGGCCGTTTCCAATTCCCCTTCAAAATGATGCACCGCATTGGCATGGGGACTGTCCTTATGATTCACATAGCCATGACCATCCAAATCGAGCATGTATTGGACACCACTGCCATAAAAGTTATTGACATAACCCCAAAACATAGCATCGCACTTGTGCGAATTGTGAACGTCCTCGGTCAAATTGTTGAAAAAATGCTTGGCGACACACGAGTTGGGAAAGACGGCTCGATACCGACTGTCCCAAATTTTGGTTCCCTTGGGGACAAACTCTGTGGCAAAGACACCTCGTCCCCGTCCTGCCGAGGATTGGACTTCAATGGGCACCACAAATCCATAGGTATCATTGTCTTGCCAATCGGAAGCCAAACTGCTGTGCAAATCAGGGGACAATCCAGCAGCCTCCAAGGACTCCACATAGAGGGTCCGCCAGGACTTCCATTGATCAAAGGTAAAGGGTAGAGGTCGCTCTTCTTGAAAGTGATGTAAATTGTTACCACACCAAGGGTATTCAAATTGTTCCAACGAACAGGGAGGATTGGTTTCATCTTGGACAAGACCAAAGTACAAGGTCAACCAATAGATACCTGCCACGGCCAAAAAACTCACAACACTGAAGACTGTCATGATAGTCATCCAAAAGAGAGTGGATCGAGGCTTTGGGGGGGCTCCTCCTTTGGAAGAGGCAAACACGCGTACAAATGGACCACTTGTAGTAGCACCACCTGCTGCAGTATTGGTCTCCAAGTCATTCTGGTACTTTGGCAATGGACCTGACGACAACCCATCTCCAAGGAGGGGGTGTCGGTCCTCTAGGCTATCGCCACTGCTACCACGATGCTCCTTCGCTGGGGGGCTCTTGCTTTCCCTTCGCTGACGCAAAGAGGCATTACTTGTTTTGGCCAAGACTCGCATGGTTGGTATGTTTGTTGGGGCTTGGTTTGATCGATTCAATTTCTTGAAGAGGAATTGTGTGTAGTGGGACACGAAGGCTGGTGTGCGACGTCTTCAATGCAGGGAAGGCGGCGACGCAGAGAGAGTTGAGAGAGGCGATGCTACCTATACACCTGTTGTTATCGAGCCCAAGACAAAGGATACGATCACAGACGATGAAATCCTGGATGTCGTCAAGGATAGAGAGCTTGGAGGTCTTGTCGTGGATAATATGACCGACGAGGAATTCGCAGCGGCAATGAGGAGGAGGGATGTTGTACCCTTGATTGAAGCCAGGGCGTCTAGGTTGATTCATGAGTTGAGGCGCCAGTTAGCGAAGAGTACATGTGAGGCCTACTACGGAGACAAGAAGGACGACTTACCTCCTTGTAGCAACGCCGTGGGGGCGGTCTTGGATGTTATTCACGAACCTGCTAGTTGCAAGGTTGAGTTAGCTAGTAGCTATCAGACCGGCGGCTAGACTGTTGGCTGGATAGTATCAGGTAGCTATTTACTAAGGCAATTGACGAAGTTGCCAGGACTGTGCGAGCATAGGATGGATCGTACTGTAGTGGAGGAACATCAATGAATGATGAATCAATGAGTCAATCCATCGAAAACCTACTGCAACTGGTACAGTATGATAGTTTCGCGGAAATACGGTAGCTACTACTGTCGCTACTAGTTACTACTAGCTAGCTAGCTAGCTAGCTAGTAGTATGTCGTACGTTCTTTTGCATTGATTGATCGACAGTTTTATCAACAAGAATTTGAAAATTTGTTGATATTCGTCGTTAGTTGCGGCGTCCAACTCGGTGAACTCGGTGAACATCGTACGTCGTACTTCCAGCTGTTCATACCGGAGTGGTCGATTTTAATGTTGCACCACACGAAGGTTAACAACGCGATATGCCTAGTAATGTCAACGTCAAATCGATGGTTAAAGATGATGTATGTTTTGACTTTCTAGCTATCTAATAACTTATAGGAGTCTAAACTAACATACAGTCTGTGTACTTCTTGTTATTAACAAGCGTCTTGAACTTGCTAGAGTTGGGTAGTGGCTTTGTTAATGAAGATGTCTTGTTCACACTTATCTTATCGACGATTTTTGTCGCATCAGACGATTGTGTGCTTAAGACTGAATAATTTTTCACACAGCCTAAGTACAAGACTGTACTAAGGTGCAGTAGTCATCCATTTAAACATAGAAGGCAGCTAATAAGTAGATGCATGCCAAAGAATGAGTTAGTCGACAGAGATGCGACATTAGATGCTGTGATGATGGTGCGCGAAAGTGGTGATGTTCTACCGTTGGATTTGAGT